>Ga0070741_10001384_pt1 | contig 74719 bp, 64 predicted proteins | sample Coa_R1_4_FD_66440 | JGI IMG/M metagenome (GOLD analysis project Ga0070741, IMG submission 66440) | Surface soil microbial communities from Centralia Pennsylvania, which are recovering from an underground coalmine fire - Coalmine... | ecosystem: Environmental > Terrestrial > Soil > Unclassified ...
CCGTCGCGGGGTAGAGCAGTGGTAGCTCGTCGGGCTCATAACCCGGAGGTCGCCGGTTCGAATCCGGCCCCCGCTACCCGATAGAAGCCCGAGGTATCGAGTTGATACCTCGGGCTTCTCGTTTTCCTCGTCCGGTGTCCGTCGCCCACCGCGTAACGGGTAGCGTCGCCCACCAGCATTCCCTATACTGGCCCAAGGTCTCCCATAACCCGTGCAAGAGCGGCCCGGCTTCAGCAGCGCGCTGCTAGTCGGACCCCGGAGGCGAAAGATGGCGCTATTCCCGCGAGGTCCGCGAGCCGGTCGCGTCGCCCCAGTCGCGCTGGTCGTGCTCTCCCTGGCGCTGCTGGCCTGTACCGGCGGCGCGTCGTCTGCGCCCGCCAATAACGCCCCGGCCGCCCAGGCCGCACCCCCCACTGCAGCGCCCGCCGCGTCCACCGCCCCAGCCGCCGCCGCTACCACGCCCCCCGACCGCATGCCCGTCAAAATCGGCTATGGCTCCCTGACGGACAACAACCTGGGCCTCTGGGTCGCGAAAGAGGCGGGCCTCTTCGAGCAGCAGGGGCTTGACGTCACGGACTTCCCGCTGATCGAGGGCGGCACGTTGTCGATCCAGGCGCTCATTGGCGGCGATATCCAGTTCGTGCTCGCCGGCACGTCGGGCATTATCGTCGCCGATCTGGGCGGCGCCGACATCGTGGGGATCGCCGGCGCCAGCAACAAGTTCGAGTTTGCCTTACTGACCGTGCCGGAGGTGCGCGCGGCCGGAGATCTGCGGGGGAAGCGTGTGGGCATTAGCCGCTTCGGCTCATCTTCGGATTTTGCGGCGCGTACCGCGCTCCAGTACCTCGGCCTCGATCCCGACCGGGACGTGACCATCCTGCAGATCGGCGGCACAGCCGCGCGCGTCGGCGCCATGCAATCCGGCGCGATCGAAGCGGCACCTGAGATCGCCCCCGCGCTCCTCACCGCCAAAAAGCTTGGCTTCAACATGCTGGTCGACCTGGCGCAGATCGGCGTCCCCTACCAGGTCGGCCCCATCTCGACGACGAAAACGCTGATCAACGAGAACCCGGAGCTGGTGCGGCGCGTAGTGCGCGGCTACCTCGCGGGGATTCACCGCATGAAGACGGACAAGACGTTCGCGATGTCGGTATCGAGCCGCTACATGCATATCGACGATCCCGAGACACTCGCTGAGAGCTGGGAGCATTTCGCACAGGGCTCCATCCCCGAGGTACCCTACATCACCGACGACGGCATCCAGCCCGTGCTGAAAGAGCTGGCCGAATCGAACCCGGCGGCCGCCGCCGCCACTCCGGACCAGTTTTATGACAATCGCTTCCTCAAGGAGGCGGAGGAGACCGGCTTCGTAAACCGGCTGTACGGCCGCTAGCGGGCCGCCGCTCGCGCTGTCTTGCGGTTAGAACCTACCGGCGGATACGGAGGGGAGGCTTCCGACGCGCCCACCGCGCGTGGAGTTGCAGGCCGCTCCGGGCGTGAACGAAGAACAACGCGCGCACCGTGATCGCCCCGAGCAAGAAGAGTATCACGACCGACAAGGACAGGTCGACAGCGGTCACATAGTAGTAGTTCGAGGGTACCAGAATCTGACGGATGCCCCACACGCCGAGAACGAGCGCCCCGGAGTTGACGACGAGCTCGCTGAGTGGGCGCATGAACACCGCATAGGCCGCCGCCGCGCTGACGAGCAGCGTCAAGAGTACCGCCAGCACCTGGAGGTACACCGGGCGCTCGAAGTGTAGATCGGAGACGGAGATGTACTCGTAGGGCGCGCTGGCCACGCGGACCGAGGCCGGGTCCACCGGCACTGGCGGGTCCATCGACTGGCGTGCCACCTGCTCCTGCACTGTAAGGAACAGGTGTCCACGCGCCTGCTCCGCGCTGAGCGCCTCAACTCGCCCGTCCTCCTGCACGCGCTGCATCGCCACGCCGAGACGCAGGTCGTACCAATCGAAAGGGTAGCGCAACGGCTGCCCCTCGATCGGTAATTGGACCGACTGGGTGATCTCTCCCGCGCCCGCCGGCAAGGTGACGCTGCCTGACGGCGGCAGACTCTCGTAGTCAGCTTCCACCAGCGGCACGGAGAAGAAGAGCAGCCGATCGCTCCAGAGGCACGCATCCTTGCAGACGTGGTGCCCCGACACGCGGAGCGTGACGAGTCCCTGCATTTCGTCAATGGCGACCACTGCGACGTTCAGGCGGCTGAAGGTGGATGCCTCCGGGGGCGCGGGGCCGGGCGGAATCGGAAAACGGTGCCCTTCGGGCGGTCCGAGGACATCGGTCACGACGCTCGCCACCGAGAATGGCAACATCACCAGGAGGAATAGCAGCAGGGTTGCGATGAGGCCGAATGCGACCTGATAGCGCAGCTTCTTGGTTCGCTCGCTCTCCACGCGCCGTTGACTCCCGTCCTTGCAAGGTCGTGGTTAGCCCGCCGCCGGCAGTGTACACCCTGGTCGCCGCGGGCGCCGCACTTTCACTCAGAGCGGACCTCGGCCGGCGGCTCCGGTTCAGCACCCTTCACCCGCGCATGGGGCTGGCTGTCGCGTCGCTTGCGCGCGAGCTGATTCGCGCTCCGTGCGCCGGTGGAGCGGGGCGCCCGCCGCGGCGTAGACCCCGCGCCACCTGGGGCGCTCAGCCCGCGGCCGCGGTCTGCCGCGCGGCCAGCGCCGCGTTGACGGCGCGCTGCAAGCCCTGTCCGCCGCTGGCCATGGCGCGGTCGTGGTTGAACGCAAAGGCCCGCGCGGCCAGCGCGCGCAGAGGACCGGGCAGCGCCCGCTCCGCACGCATCTCCTGTTCGTTGACGACTTCGACGCGGCCGTCGCGTTCGTTAAGCCGAAAACGCACCCAGCCACCCAGCCGCAGCCAGCCGCCGAGGGAGACAGTCGTCACCGTTTCCACCAGATGCGGCGGCTCCAGCCGTGTGAGCGTGACGTCCCAGTACAGATGGTAGGGCAGTAGCGCTTTGACGTGATAGCGCACGCGGGCGCCCACGCGGACCTCGTCGTCGTCGCTCTGGGCGTCACGGAAGACGGGAAACCACTCGGGGTAGGTTCGGCCGTGGCTGACGAAGTAGTACACCACGTCAATCGGTCCCGAGATTAACCAGCGATACCCAAGATGGTAGACGTCGCCCTGGGAGCGTGCGGTGCTGTCCCGCGACACCATCTCTCCTCCAGCGCCGGCGCGTTGGCGGCGCCCGGCTGTCGGGTATACGCTGGCGAGGCGCGCTCCGATCACATGAGGGGCACAGAAGCGGCCCGGCGAGCGAGCCAGGCATGCTCGACCGCGGCCCACCGCGCGCAACATTAACGAGCGCGCAGCGCGGCGATGCGCGCGAGCTGCGCGCCCAGCCATTCGGCCAGGGTGATGAGCGGCGGCGCGTCAGGGCCGCGCCGGAAGCGGCCGCTGGCCTCCAGTCGCTGTAAGAGCGCCCGATACTCCGCCTCCAGCCGCGCGAGGTCCCACTCTTCCGGGCGGTCGGCCAGGCTCCGCGTGAAAGCATCTACCGTCGCGGTGAGATCGGCGCGGGGCTCCAGGCTGATGCCGAAGGCGTAGACGGGGTCGTTCAGCAGCCGCTCGACGTCGCGCTGGTTCCAGGGCCGGTCGCGGCCGGGGACGGACTCGACCTGCAGCCACGCCTCCAGCAGCGCCTCGACGAGCGCTCGCCAGCTATCGTCGTCGGCACTCTCGGCCGCGTAGACCCCGCGGGCTTCCCAGCCGTCGGGCAGCAACACCGCCACGGGCATCGGGTAGGCAACCCAGTCGCCGCCGAGCAGCTCTAGCAGCGCCAGGTCGGCAAGGCGCTCGGGCGAGAACGCTTCGAGCCCGACGAGCCGCGCCTCGGCCGCGCCCGCGACATCGGCAGGAGGCACGCCGGCGGCGAGCTGCTCGTAGGCGTACTGAAGCCGCGCCGCAAACGGCTCCTGCGCCGTAGCGACGGCCGCGGCCGACCCGGCAAACGCGTACACCGGGGGGGTGACCGCGGCGTCCGGCGGCAGGTCCGCCTCGTCGAGGCGATCGAGCTCCGGGAGGTCGAGCACCAGCCGTGCCGCGCCGTGCGTGCGCGTATCGACCGAGAAGACCATGAGCCGGCGCTCGTCCTCGGCGGCGCCCGGCGCCTCCGGCAGGTCTACGCCACGCACGACGCCATACACCAGCTCGTCCATGCTGGCCGCCCCTCTCGGTGACGCGGGATCAGGTGCTGACGCGCTCGTCGGCGAGATGGTGGTCGTGGCTGCCCGCGAACAGCAGCGACTTGATGACCACGGGCACGACGTAGGCGGGCTGGATCACCTCGCCGATGTCCACGTAGTCGAACTCTTTGAGCTGCATCCCGTCGATCGACATCACGTCGCCGGCCACGCCCAGCTCGTGCTTCAGAATGTCGCCCAGGGTCTTGCCCACGTCGCCGTCGAGCATGAGCACCAGCGGTAGCTTTTGTGCCACGCTGCGCGGCATGCCTCGCCGGATGCCGTCGGCAAGCGCCCGCAGCCGGGCATAGAGCGGGTCGCCCTGCCAGCGGAAGGCGAGGGCGACGGGCGCGTCGCCCTCCTCGAGGTCGAAGCGCCGGATCGCGCTGCCGATCTCGCGCGCCACGTCGTCGGCATCCGGATCGGCGGCCAGATCGAGGCGCGGGAAGATGACGGGCAGGTTGCGGAGCGGCAGCACGGTGCTATCGGAAATCGAAATCGTGTTGCCGCTCACCTGAACGGAAAACTGCGAGGCGCCGATCACCGTGGCGCGAATCCCTTGGCCAGGGTCGAGCACCGGTAGCCGGATGCGGCCGTCGTCCAGCGCGGTCCGCACCTCATCCGCCAGCGCACGCGCGATGTCGGCGTACTCGGTCCGCTCACGACCGTAGATGTACTCCGCGACGCCGCCCGAGAAGGTAATGCCGTCGGCCCGCCAGCCGTCGGGCAGCGGGTCAGTGACGAGCAACTCGCGGGCCAGCGCGTTCGGCTCGCCGCGGATGAGCGACACCAGCGCGTCGGTCATGATCCGCACGAGCTTGGCTTGGTCCTCGGGAGACAGGCGCTCGCCGAGCGCGAGCCGCACGCCGGCCGCCTCGGCGGCCTGCTCGGCCGGACCTTCCAGGCGCTCGATGGTGCCGTCGGGAGCGAAGGCGATCAGCCGCCCGCCCACGGCCACTGCCGCCGTGGAGAGCACCTCGCCGCCCCGCACGATCGCAAGCTTGCTGGTGCCGCCGCCGATATCCACGTTCAGGAGCGTGCGCCGCGGCTCGCGCGAAAGCGCGACCGTGCCCGAGCCGTTGGCGGCCAGCAGCGCCTCCATGTGGTGGCCAGCGGAGGCGCAGACGAACTTGCCTGCCTCCTCGGCAAAGAGGTCCGCAATCGCATGGGCGTTTGCGCGCTTCAGCGCCTCGCCGGTGAGAATCACAGCGCCGCTGTCCACGTCGGACCGCTGTAGCCCGGCTTCCTTGTACGCGTTGTGGATAAACGCGTCGAGCTGCTCCGCGTCAATCGTGTTGTCGGCGCGATACGGCGTCAGCAGAATCGGCGACCGCCACAGCACCTCGCGGTTCACCACCACGAAGCGGCTGGAGAGCAGGTCGCCCATACGCTGCAGATGCACGCGGGCGAACATCAGGTGAGAGGTGGACGAGCCAACGTCCACCCCGACGGTCGTTAGCTCGACGTTCTCCAGCTTCCAGATGGCTTCGTTGATCTCCGCGATCTGCTCGTCAGTCAGGGGGGCGTCGTCGCCGTGGTGGTCGATGAGGTCGAAGCCCCACTCGTCGTGCTCGTGGTCGAGAGCGTTCCCGGCGCCGTGCGTGTGGGCCTGGCCGCCGTCGTGCGCGTGTGTCAGTTTGCCTTCTTGCGTCTCAGCCATCGTCTCTCCCATGCGCGAACTGGGGCAACACGCGCCTCCCCCTCCCTCGGGCCCGAGAGAGGGGGAGGCGTGGCGTCAGGCCCGAACGGTGAGCCGCCTACTCGGCGGCGGTACACCACTGGATCATGGACTTCATGCGGCACGCCGCCCCGCGCTTCGCCATCTCCTCCTCGAAGATCTGGTGAATGCGCGGGTCCTCGTCCTCGTACTCGATCTGCGCGCCGCCTTCCTTCACCGAAACGTCCGAGCCGCCCTGGTCCATCTTGATGGCGCCGCCCATATCGTAGCGGCGGCTGCCCCAGCGGAGCGCCAGATAGCGCGCCGGCTCGGTGCCCGGGTTGAAGTGCTGGTGGAACCAGTCGTTCGGCGGCACCACCATGCTCCCCGTCTTCCATGGGAACATCTTGAAATCGGAGCCCTCGGGCCAGAGCAGCGAGTAGCCCTCGCCGTTCAGGATAATGACGTGGGCGCCGGGACCGTGGCGGTGGCCCTTCTTATAAGTGCCCACCGGGAACTCCGAGATGTGCGCCGCCATCGTGTTGTGGGCCAGCTCGAACATGATGTTGCGGCCGCCCGCGCCGCGCTCCTTCCAGGTATACAGCTCGATCCCGTGCGTGTCGGGGACGAAGTTCGTCTCCAGCACGAAGTTGCGGCGATTGCGCCAGAGCCGGCCCTCGCCGCTGAAATAGTCCTCCTGGCCCGCGAAGCGGTCGTCGAAGGTGAAGGGCGTGTTGAACACAAAGTCTATATTGTGGAACAGGTTCACCACGACCGGGGCGTTCGTCACGGCCAGGTAGCGCGCCGGCGTGTCGCCCCGGCCGTTGAAGTGGCGGTGCATGGCGTTGAGCGGGATGGCGAAGAGACTGCCCTTCTTCCACTCGAAGGAGACCTTCTTGTTCTCGTCGTACCAGACCTGCGTGGAGCCGTTGCCCTCCAGGACGTAGACCATCTCCTCGAAGAGCTGGCGGCCCGGGTTCGTGGCCTGGCCGGGCGGAATCTCGCACACGTAGGCGTCGTTCGTGCCGCCGGTGCCGTCGAGGTTGATGTAGGTGCCGAGGCCGCCCTTCCGCGCCCACGGCTTGACCTCGATGGTCCGCAAGTCCTCGACGCCGAAGCCGCGGACGACAGGAATGCCTTCCCGCTGCTGGAACGCTTCGTAGGCATTGACCTTCTGCATGACCTCGGTAGCTTCGGGAGCCTGCGTAGCCATCGCCTGCCTCCTCGTCTGCGCCGCCGCGCCTGCGGTGGGCGGCCGCCTCACCTGTCAATTCGCGAGTGTACACCCACCTGCCGGCGCGGGCAAGCGAAGGCGCGCCCCGGGCGAGCAGCTTGCGGATTGCCGGTGTTTCGTCTACCTTACGAGTATTCCCATAGCTGCTCGGCCGATGCTGCCGGCTGCCCGCCGACCGGGGGAGGCAAGGTGGGACGACGTACCATTCGCCTCGGCTCGACCACGGCCCTGGCCGCCGCGCTCGTGCTGGTCGCGGCGCTGCTCACGCCGCTTCCAGCGCGGGCGAGCCTGCTCATCGTGAACACCCTCGCCGACGACGACGGCGGCTCGGCCCCGAACTGCCGCAGCGGGGCGGGCTCCTGCACGCTGCGCGGCGCGCTGGCCGCCGCTCAGTTGGGGGACACGATCCAGTTCGCCGTGGGGGGCACGATCCCGCTTACGGCAGCCAACGGCCCGTTGCCGATCGGCACGGATGTGACGATCGATGGCCCCGGGGCGGGGAGTCTCGTGGTGAGCGGGCAGGGGGCGGTCGGCGTGTTCATCGTCGCGGGCGTGCATGCGACGCTGTCTGGCCTGACGATCGAGCAGGGCTCCGCGCCGAACGGCGCAGGCGTCAACGCCACCGGGACGCTGACGGTCCGCGATAGTATCTTCATCGGCAACACGGCATCCCTGGGTGGCGGCATCTACGCCAGCGGCACGGTGATGGTGATCAACAGCATCTTTATCGGCAACTCGGCGAGCAGCGCGGGCGGCGGGATCGCCAACGACGGCATGCTGACGGTGACGAACAGTAGCTTCGACGGCAACTCGGCCGGGAGTGCGAACGGCACCTTCGGCGGTGGCGGTATATTGAACACCGGCACCCTGACGGTGACCAATAGTACCTTCAGCGGCAACTCGGCGTTCTTTCTCGGCGGCGGCATTTACAATAACGGAGGAACGATGACGGTGACCAATAGCACCTTCAGCGGCAACTCGGCGAACCAGGGCGCGGGCGTCTATAGCGGGTCGGGAACGGTAACGCTACTGACCAATAGCACCTTCAGCGGCAACTCGGCGGGCCAGGGCGGCGGCATCTTCAACGCCGGCGGCACGACGAGGCTCCGGAACAGCATCGTGGCGCACTCCCCTGGTGGCAACTGCGCGAGTACGATCAGCTCAACTGGTAACAACATAAGCACTGACGCGACCTGCTTCAGCGCGGCGACCAACGGCGACCAGCCAAACACCGACCCGCGGCTCGGCCCTCTGCTCGTCTATCCGCCCGGCACCACCGCCACCTACTCTCTGCAGCCCAATAGCCCCGCGATCGACGCCGTGACCGCCGTGCCGGTCGAGTGCCCGGGCGGCCCTACCCCCGGCCCAGGCACGCCGACGCCGATCACCACGGACCAGCGCGGGGTCGCGCGGCCGCAGGTGCGGACGGCGGCGCGCTGCGACATCGGGGCGTTCGAGCTGGAGGGCAGCCCCACCGCCACCGCGACCAGCACGCCCACCAGCACCGCCACCGCAACGGCCACGGCGACCACGACCAGCACCGCGACGAGCACAGCGACGTTCACCAGCACGCCGACAGGCACCCCGACCGGCACGGCGACGGGCACGCCAACCATCACGCCGACTGGCTCCACCACGGGGACCGCCACCCGCACGGCGACCGCGACGGCGACGGCCACGCCCACGGCCACGGCGACGCCGACCCGTACCCCGACGGCCACCCCGTACCCGCAGCCCAACTTGGCCGTCCAGACCGTCCCTGATACCCCGGGCCGGCTACGGGTGACGCTCACCGCCCGCGACGCCGGCTGTGGGGCGAACAACACGCTATACGAGCTGCGCTTTGCAGCGATGACCAACGCCCAGGTGGACCTGGGCGACGGCGCGCTGCACGGAAGCGGGTACACCTATCTGCTCGGGGCGCCGGCGGGGCAGGTGACGTTCTACGTGGTGCGGCAGACGGTAGGGCAGCCGAGCACGGTGAGCCTGACGGCGGTGGACGGTTGCGGGGCCTGGCCGACCTTCGTGGGCGGCGGGCCGTCCGCGTTCTAAACCGCGATCGCGCGGTGCCCGGCGTGCGCGCGCCTGAGGCGACATGGCCGTTCCTCCGGCGGCGCTACGCGCGCGGCACCTCGCGCATGCACGGGAAGAGTGCCAGACTGCCCAGCAGGATCACGGCTAGCGCCAGCCAGGCGGGCTGGTAGCTCCCGGCGCGGTCGACGAGCCAGCCAAATGCCGGCGGGTAAACGACCGCGCCGATGAAGATGATGCTCACGGCCAGGCCGATGGCCGTGCCCGCGCGGTGCGGGCCGGCCTGCTCGGCGACGTAGGCGAGCAGCAGGCCGTTCCAGCCGATCACCGTCGCGCCCATGGCGACCGCGAGCGCGCCCACCAGCCAGGCGGCCGTTGTGTGCGACAGCGACGCGAGGCCCAACGCGCCCAGCGCGCCGACGGGCGGGATCAGCATGAGCGCCGGCTTGCGACGGCCGCCCCAGAGTACGTCGCTCGCCAGGCCCCAGCCGATGCGCCCGACCACGCCGCCGACCTGCGCTAGCGCGAGGTACACGGCCGCCTCGGTCACTGACCAGCCGAAGCGCTCGTACAGGTACAGACCGAGGTACGGCACCACCGTCCATTGGCCGGCCACGAGCACCGGGCCGAGCACGATGGACGCCAGCAGGCTGCGGTCGCGCAGCATCGCGGGCATCGCAGCGAGGCCCGTATGCTCGTGCGCGGGCACGACGGTGCCGCGACCGGGCGGGTCGTGGTACACGACGGCCACCAGGAGGGCGCTCAGGCCGCCGATGCCGGCGCTGACGACGAGGGCGCCGCGCCAGCCCAGCGCCAGCGCGAGCAGCGGCAAGGTTGGCGCGGCGATGACGCCAGCCAGCGGGATGCTCGTCTGGCGTAGCCCCATCGCCAGACCGCGGACGCGCGGCGGAAACCAGACCAGCATCGCCTTGCCGCCGGACGGGGCGCAGGTACCGAGCGCGAGGCCAGCGCCGGCAAGCGCCAGTGTGAGCAACAACGGCCCGGGGCTGAGCGCCCCGACCGTGGTGGCGGCGGCGACTCCCAGCGGCCCCGCGACCAGCAGCGGCCGCTCGCCCAGGCGATCGACGGCGTGGCCCGCTGCGGCCGAGGCTAGCAGCACGCCGACGTTGATCGCACCCAGGATGACGCCTAGCTCGGCGCGGCTGAGCGACCACTCGGCCTGCAACAGCGGCGCGAGTGCAGGCAGCCCCTGGTGGATGTAGGAAGCGCCGATCTGGGACACCACGGCAATGCCGAGCATGGTCCACGGAGCGACGTCGACATGGCGGCTCACGCTCCCAGCGTAGCAGGTCGAATGCAATCCCGTCACCGAACGCTGGGACTCCGCGCATGGTCAGCTCCTCGGCGCACCGGACCAAGCGCCATTTCCGGGCTAGAGCGCGGCCGGCACGCGGCCCGCTCGCGCGCCGGGGCGCCGCTCGCTCTTGGCGTCCCGACCCGGCTCTCGCCCCGGCCGCGCCTCGGTGCAACCTCGGGGCGTGATACTCTGCGCGGAGCAGCCGGCGATTATGTACTATATGGCTACGAATCCACGCGCCCAGACGCGACCCGAGGAGAGGCCCCATGCGGCTCTGGTCCGTAGTGTTGCTCGCTTTCCTTCTGGCGGGGCAAATCGCCTGCCGCCCGCCCGCGGCCGCCACTAGCTCCGCGCCCGCACCGCCGGGGGCGCAATCGCCCAGCGCCACCACGCCGGCCGCGGCCGGCAGCGGGAGCGCGCCCGCCGCGCCGCCCCCGCGGGTGAGCATGCGCCTCGGCCTCAACGCGGTGAGCGCGTCGATCGCGCCGATATGGCTGGCCAAGGACGAGGGGATCTTCGAGAAATACGGCTTCGACGTGGAGCTGATCACGCTGCAGAGCAGCTCGCAGGTGGCAAAGGTCATGGCGTCGGGCGAGATCCCGGTCGCCGTGTCGGCCGCGGCCGGCGTCGTGGACGCCGCGCTGGCCGGCGACGACCAGGTGCTGCTGAGCGGCTTCCAGAACACGATGAACTTCTGGGTGTACTCGAGGCCGGAGATCGTCGCGGTGCCCGACCTCCGCGGCAAGAGCCTCGCCGTCACGCGCATCGGTTCCGGCATCTATCTGGGTGCCACGGACATGCTGCGTAAGGCGGGACTGGAGCCGGACCGCGACGTGGCGCTGCGGCAGATCGGCGGCACAGCCGAGGTCTATGGGTCGCTGGTCGCCGGCGCAGTCGACGCCGCGGTCGTCGCGATCCCCTATAACTTCGAGGCCCAGGATGCCGGCTACCACCTGCTCTACGACCTGTCCGCGCAGAAGATTCCCTACCTCCAGAACGGGCTCGCCAGCAGCAAGTCTTACGTCAAGAACAACGAGGACGTGGTGCGGCGGCTAATGATGGCGCACATCGAGGGGCTGGCGCGGGTCCACAAAGACAAGGCGACCACCATCGAGGTCCTGAGCCGCAACCTTAAGAACGACGACCGCCAGCTCATGTCGCGCACTTACGATCTTATCGAGCCGCTCTTCGAGCGGATCCCCTATCCGGCGGCGGCAAGCATCCAGACGGTGATCGACCAGCGCGCGGAAGAGAATCCGGCGGCGCGCAGTCTCACCCCCGCGCAGGTAAGCGACGATCACTTCGTGCGCGACCTCGAGACGCAAGGCTTTGTTGGGCAGGTGTATAACTAGCGCATCTCGCGGCCGCCACGGCGCCGGGCCCCAGGGGACCGAAGGCCCGCAGGGCGACCGCGCGGCGCGCACCGTGGACAATGGAGGAGCTTCGTGAGGATCCAGCGTATTGGCGTCAGGAATCTGGGGGACCTGACCACCTTGTGCCTTGGGTTGGCGCTCGTGCTGGCTTGCGGCGGACAGCGAGCCGCCGCGCCCGCGGCGCCGGGTTCTGCGCCGGGTAGCGGGCCGGCCGCGTCGTCTGCCGCGGAGGCTAGCGCGCCCGCCGCGAAGCCCCAGGCCGCGACACCGGCGCCCGTGAAGATGAAGTCCGCGTACACGACGGCCGGGGCCAGCATGGCCGCGCTCTGGCTGGCCGACGAGGCCGGTGGGTTTCAGCAGGAGGGCATCGACGCGGAGGTCGCGTTCATCGGCGCGGGCCAGGCCATCCTGGGCGCGCTCACCAGCCAGGAGGCGCCGATCGTCCTCGCCGGCGCCAACCAGGTCATCGAGGCGAACCTGCAAGGCGGCCAGTACGTTCTGCTTGGCTCCGCGATGCCGTACCTGACGAACTCGATCTACGTCAGCCCCGATATCCAGACCCCGGAGCAGTTGCGCGGCAAGTCCATTGGCGTATCCAACTTCGGCGCCATTAGCCACGTGGCGCTGAAGATCGCGCTGGAGCACTGGGGCCTGGCAGAGGGCACCGACGTGCAGGTGGTGCGCTCGGGCGGCACGCCGGAGACGCTGGCCGCGATGCAGACGGGCGCCATCGCCGGCGGCTCGTTCTCGCCGCCGCAGACTTTCCGCGCCCGCGACCTTGGCTTCCGGGAGTTGATCGACGTCGCTGCCTTGAAGGTCGAGATGGGCAGCGCGGCGATCATCTCCACGCGCGCCTACGTGGCGGAGCACCCGGACATCGTGGAGCGGTACATCAAGGCGCTCATCCGTGGCGCCCAGGCGTTCAAGACGCAGAAAGAGCCGGCGGTCCAGTCGATCATGGTCCACACGAAGCTGGAGGATCGCCAGACCGCGGAGGACACCTGGGAGTACTACCGGGCGCAGATGAGCGACGACATGGCAATGTCACCACGGGGCGTGGAGAACAACCTGCGGTTCATCGCCGAGAGCAAACCTGAGGCGCGCGATGCACGCGTGGACCAATTCCTCGACAGCAGCTTCACCGACAAGATCAAGGCCAGCGGCTACGTCGAACAGGTGAAGCGCGGCAGCTAGGCGGCGGATTCAAGTGCCAGCCTGCCCCGGCCGCGCCCATCCCGCGTAGCGCGAGCGGACGTGCGATCGCGTCCGCTGCGGCCTCGGCCAGCGTACCGGAGCGGAGGATGCGATGGCGGCCTGCTCGTCTCGGTGTCGGCAGCTCCTGTTCACCACCGGGCTAGTTTCAGCCCTGCTCGTCGGATGCGGCGCGCCTACCCGGACGGCGGCGCCCACCGGCGCGGCGCCCGCCGCTGCGCCGAGCGGTGGCGGGTCGAGCGCGGCGCCCGCAGCGCCGGCCGCGAACCCCGCTGCGGCGGGCGCGCCTGCCCCCACCGCGCCTCTCAAGTCCCGCTCGGGCTACACCACCATCTCGGCCGCCGCCGCGCCCTGGTGGGTGGCGCTGGAGGCAGGCTACTTCCGCGAACAGGGGCTGGACGTCGACCTCGTCCATCTCGACGCCGGCGCGCCACTGCTGGCCGCGCTCACCAACGGCGAGCTTGACGTGACCTTCTCTGGCGCGCCAACCCTGGTCGTGGGCACGTTGCAAGGGCTCGACACGGTTATCATCGGCTCCACGACAAACGTCCTCGACTCGGTGGTATTCACCCGCCCGGAGATCAAGACGCCGCAAGACTTGCGCGGCAAGACGATCGGCGTGACCAACCTGAAGGCGATTACCGACGTGGCGGCCCGGCTGGGCTTCAAGCGCGTGGGGCTCGAGCCCGACGTAGACGTGTTCACACGGAAAACGGGCGGCCTGGCCGAATCGCTGGCGGGGATGGAGACCGGCGCCCTCGACGGAGCGAGTCTGAGCGTACCCGCGGTGTTCGAAGCGCGCAAGCGAGGTTACACCGAGCTAATCGACGTGAGCAAGCTCGGCATTCCCTTCCTCAGCTCGGCGGTCGGCACCACGCGCCGCACGATCGCCGAGAAGCCGGAGCTTGGCGAGCCCTATCTGCGCGCGTTGGCGCAGGCGACCAGCCGGCTGAAGTCCGATCGAGAGTTCAGCATGCAGGTCCTGGGGAAGTACACGAACACGGATGACCAGGAGCTACTGGGCCAGACGATCGACTACTACGCGCCGAATTACACGGTCGATCCCTACCCGGAGCCGGCGGCGATTCAGACGGTGCTCGACGTCGAGGAGAACCCGGCGGCGCGCACCGCGAAGCCCGAGGACGTGCTCGACCCCCGGTTCGCCGCCGCGGTCCGGGCGAGCGGGTTTCTGGAGCGCCTGCCCAAGTAGCTGAAGCGTCAATTCGAGAGAGCCTGCGCCGCTGGCTTGCCCCCGCGCAAGGCCCGGGGCAGGAGATGCGGTCGCGAGTTTGCGGAGCGGCTGGCTCGGGCGCGGGGCAGCGAGGCGCGCCCGGCCGGCCAGTCCACGAAAGGGGAGGGCATGCGCACGAACCTACGGCATTCCATTCGGCTGATGGCCGCGCTGGTCATCACCGGGCTCTTCGTGGCGTGTAGCGGAGGAGCGGGCAGTTCGGCCCCGGCGAAGCCCGCGGGCGGCGCGGCCCCTGCATCCAGCGCGCCGAGCGGCGGCGCTAGCAGCAGCGCGCCAGCCCAGACGCAAGCGGCGCCGCCCGCGCTCATCCCCGCGAAGGTCGCCTACACCACGATTGCCGCGGTGCAATCGCCATTCTGGATCGCGTTCGACGCCGGCTACTTCCGGGAGCAGGGTCTGGACATCCCCGACATGAACCGTATCGAGCCTGGCGCGACGCTAATCGCCGCGCTGCACAACGGCGAGGTCGACGTGGTGGCTGCCGGTGGCCCCTCGCTCGTGCTGGGGAACCTGCAGGGCCTGGAAACGATGATCGTGGGATCGGACCTGGACGTGTTCGAGGACGCGATCTCCGCGCGGCCGGAGATTCGGACCGTCGAGGACCTGCGAGGAAAGACCGTCGGCGTCTCGCGCCTCAAGGCGATCAGCGACGTGGCGGCCCGAATCGCCCTGGAGAAGCTGGGGCTGAAGCCCGATGTAGACGTCTACTTCCGCGGCACGGGAGGAAATGCCGAGTCGCTGGCGGCGATGCAGCAGGGCTCGGCCGAAGCAGCCAGCATCAGCGTGCCCGCGCTCTTCAAGGCGCAGTCGCTCGGGTTCCCCGTGCTGGTGGACATCACGGGGATGAAGATCCCGTTCACGAATGGGTCAATCGGCACCGTGAAGAGCACCATCGCGAACCGCCCCGACGTAGTCGAGCGCGTGCTGAAGGCGAACGCCCAGGCGACAGCCCGCCTGAAGACGGACGCGGAGTACGCTATGCAGGTCATCGGGAAGTACACGGACATACAGGACCCGGATGCGCTGCGCGGGACGGTCGACGTGTACCGACCGATCATGCAGGTGGACATCTATCCTGACCGTGCCGCGCTGCAAGCTGTCCTCGACGCCGAGGAGAATCCGGCGGCGCGCACGGCGAAGCCGGAGGACGTGGCGGACTTCAGCTTCGCCGAGAAGCTGCGGCAGAGCGGCTTCTATAACAACCTGCCGAAGTAGCCTGTCGGTCGGCGCGCGCGCAACCGCCGACCAGAGACGCCGCCGCTGCCAGTCCCGGGCGAAGGCGGCCGCTGACGAACGCGAATCCAGGCCAGGAGACTCGCCGATGCTTCACCTACCGTCGTCGCGCCTCCGCCGCGCGACACTCGCCGCAGTCGCTGGGCTGCTCCTATCGGCTGAGTTGGCTACCGCGCAGCTCGGCGACCCGAGCGGGCCAGGCCAGAGCGTGCCCGCCCCCCCGCCCCAATGCCCGCAAACAGTCGCCTGCACTTACTCGGAGCACAACTCGCTCGGGCCAAACGGCGGCTACCGCTTCCAGATGCTCAACGTCTGCGGCGCCAACTGCTCGACGCAGTACTGGGTCAGCGATGCGGCGAGCGGGAAGATGCTGCTAGCCCTTGACCCCGTGCGCGGGGGAGGGATCGTAGCGGTGGGGCGGTCGACTAGCGAGACGGATACGCATCCGCCGGTACGTGTCGTCGTGCCCGACTACGGCCCGAACGATCCCGCTTGCTGCCCGTCCAACTACCGTGACACGACGTACACCTGGGACGCTGGCACCAGCAGCCTCGTCGCCGGCACACCGCGTCTGGTGCCCACGGAGGGCGGTCCGGGCTGGGAGGGCCTGCGCGAGCAGCTTCGCGCCGACGGCTTCTTCGACGTCTTCCCACAGAGCTGAGCCGTACCCAGCCCAGATCGTCGGCGAAGCCCTCTCGTGGCGTGTCGACAGTTACGCCGCGCAGCCAGGCGTGGCACGGGGCCGCTCGAGCCGCGCCGGCGGGCGGCCACGCGCATTGACGGCGCCACGAGTCACGCACCCCGCCCGTGCGCACACCGGCCGGCCTGATGGCGGCCGCCCGCTGCGGTACCGGCACCGGACTTGCATCTACTGGTCTGGAGAGACACGACGCGGCCGGACGAGGGAGCCGAGCGGTAGCGCATCGGCGCGAACCCCGACGCCGAGCGCCGCGTGATGCGGCTGGGAGTCATGGAGCGCCACGGCGAGATCATCGACGGTCGTTACGTGCTGGGCGAGGAGCTAGGCCAGGGCGCCGACGCCACGGTCTACCGCGCCCAGGACCTGCGCCTTGACCGGACCGTGGCGATTAAGCTCCTACGACCGGAGCTGCAGGCGGACCCGACGTTCGTCGCCCGTTTCGAGCGCGAGGCGCGGAGCGTCGCCCTACTCGAGCACCCCAGCATCGTCCGTGTCCACGAGTACGGGACCGCTCTCGGCACGCACTACCTGGTGATGGACTACGTGGCGGGCGGCGACCTGCGGGCACGCTTGCGGGGCGGCGCGCTACCCGTAGACGACGCGCTGGGCATCGCAAGCGACGTGGCGGCGGCGCTGGGCGCGGCCCACGCGGCGGGCATCATCCACCGCGACGTAAAGCCGGCGAACATTCTCCTCCACGGCGACGGCCACGCGAAAGTCACCGACTTTGGCATCGCCAAGATGCTCGACGTGCCGGCCCTGACCGCCACGGCCGCACTACTCGGCACCCCGCACTATCTGGCGCCGGAGCAGGCGAGCGGCGACGGCGTGACGCCCGCCTCCGACGTTTACGCGCTTGGCGTCGTCCTGTTCGAGATGCTGACCGGGCAACACCTCTTCGAGGGCGAGAGCTTCGTGCAGATCGCCATGCAGCATCTGCACACGCCGCCGCCAGATATCACGGAGCTGAACTCGGCCGTCCCGGGATGGTTGGCCGCGCTCGTACGCCGCGCGCTGGCAAAGGACCCGGCGGAGCGGTTCGCGGACGGCGCCGCACTGGCGGCCGCGCTCCGCGACCAGCGGCCGGCGACCGTCTGGAGCGCTGAACCGGCAATCAAGCCGGAGGCAGGCACCCCCTCCGTGCAGCCACCGCCGGCGGCGCGCCAGGCTCCACTCGCCGCGGCGCAGGAGCCCGAGCCCGCGGCCGCGCTGCCCGTGTCGGCGCAGGCCGCCACCGAGCGCCACGTCGCCGCGCACGTTCGCGCGCCGGCGGCGCCAGTAGCGCCCAGTACGGGCGGATCACGGAGCGAGGCGCTCGTGGCCGCAATGCCGGCGGCTCTCTCGCGGTGGGCCGGCCGACGCCCCGCGTGGCTGGCGCGCCACAACGCGGTTCCGGCAGTGGCCGCCACCGGCCTGGTCGCGTTGCTGCTCGCCGGCACGCTGACGGCCCGATCCATCGCCGGTTCGACCAAGAGCGCAACGACGGCGGAAGCGGTGGCCGCCGGCGGCCCCACCCGCGTGGCCACGGAACCCGCACCCACGGCCCTGCAGCCGGCGGCGGGCGCTCCGGCCGTGGAGGCAGCTCAGCCCACCGCGTCGGCAACGGCGCGGCAGGCAGCCGAAGCGTCCGGCGCCGTCGCTCGGGCGCCGGCGGAGCCGCCGCAGCCGACGGAGCAGCCCACGGCAGTGGGGGCGCCCACCGAGCCGCCGGCCGCCGTGGCCGCGGGACAGCCGGCCGAGCCGACAGCCGAACCGACCCGGGCGGCGCCCTCGCCGCGGCGCCGCAGTCCCACACCGGCCGCCGCGCCGGTAGAGTCGGACATACTCGTGGGTGGGTCCCACGAGGCGGCAGCGCCACCCGCGGCGGCGCTCCCCGTGACGGCGCGCGTCGAGGCGCCAACCGCGGAGCCGCCGCCAACTGAGGCTCCGCCGGCGACTATACCGCGGCCGACCGCGGCTTCCGCGCCGACTGAGCCACCGGCCACGGAGGGCCCGGTCCCGACGTTCCCACCGCCCCAATCGCCCGCACGACAGCCGGCGCCCAGCACGCCGCCGCCCACCGCGCCACCGCCGCCAACCGCCGCGCCGACCGTAGCGCCGCCGATAGGGGCCGGTCAGTCCGGCGCGCTGGTGACGGGCGACCCGCTGTCGGTGCATCGCGGAGGAGGCCCTGCCCCGGCGGCAACGCCGAGCCAGAGTGGTCCGACTATCGCCCCCAGGCGGCAGGCAACCCCTCCGTCGCCACTGCCGACCGCTGCCCCGACGGCGCTGCCAACCGCACCCGCTACGGCGCCCCGTCGCGGCTCGACCAGGCGCGCGCCATCGTACGGCGCCCCCTCGGCCTCATACGGGGTCCCCTCTGAGGCCGCGCCGCCCGAGCGGCCGCCCGCGCTCCCCGTGCCGGCTCCGCCTATCGCACCAGGGCCGCCGGGTATACCCGGGGGGATGCCGCCCACCGGTCCTATGGTGCCGCCGATCCTGCCCGGTGCGCCAGGCGTGCAGCCCTTACCGCCAAGTGCGCCGGTTTCGCCGTGGAATCCGGTCCCGTAGGTAGGCGAGCCGGGGAAATGCCGCGGACTTTCACCCGGGGATGCTGGCCGAGTCTTCAGATCGCCGGCTCGCGGAGGCAGCGACGCCCAATGGCGCCACGATGAAGGCACCCCTCTCTCAGCTTGACTTCCGCGGGAGGCGGAGCTTGCCGGCCGTCGCGACGGTGGAGGAGGCCGCCGAGGTGATGCGCGCACACAGAGCGTATCGGATTCGGATCTCGCGCCGGATTGTCAGCGTGCAGGAGCGGGCGACGTCGGAGGCAGAAGCCCTTGGGCACGGAGGAGCGCGGCAAATGCCCCATCGCGCGCGAGCAACGCGGCGGGCGGCCCCGCTTCCACCAGGCGGCCGCTGTCGAGCACCAGCACGAGGTCGGCGCGGCGGATCGTCGCCAGACGATGCGCGATCACAATGCTAGTGCGGCCCGCCATCAAGCGCGCCAGCGCCTCCTGGATCAACTGCTCGGTCTCCGTATCGACGTTCGAAGTGGCCTCGTCGAGCAGCAGCACCGGCGCGTCCTTCAGCAGCGCCCGGGCGATGGCCAGGCGCTGCTTCTGGCCGCCGGAGAGGCGCGCCCCGCGCTCGCCGACCACCGTGTCGTAGCCGTCCGGCAGGCTAGCGATGAACTCGTGGATGTTGGCCGCTCGCGCCGCGGCCTCCACCTGCGCGGGGGTGGCATCAGGCCGGCCGAGCCGCAGGTTCTCCAGAATGCTCGTGTTGAACAGGTACACGTCCTGCGGCACCACGGCGATGTAGTCTCGCAGCGCCGCCAGCGGCAGCTCGCGGATATCCACTCCGCCTACCAGGATGCGCCCCTGCTGCGGGTCCCAGAACCGTTGCAGCAGGTGGATGAGCGTGGACTTCCCCGCGCCAGAGGGGCCGACCAGAGCGGCGCACCGTCCGGCCGGCACCGTGAAGCTTACCGCGCTGGTCGCGGGCGGCAAGCTGGGCGCATAGGCGAAGCTTACTTTCTCGAAGACGACCGTCCCGTCCGCGGGTCGGGCTGCCGAAACCGCCCCAGAATCGGCCACCTCCGGCTGCGCCTCCAGGATGGCAAAGATGCGACGGGCGGCTGCCAGGGCCGGATGGAGACGCTCCAGCAGGTCATTCAGCGCGAGGATCGGCTGGAACAACTGGATCGTGAGTACGAAGAGCACGACGAAGCTGGAAAACGCCAGCGAGCCGTCGCTGACTGCCGCCGCCCCAACCAGCAGGACGACGAGGAGCGCTGTCGCGGCGACCAACTCGGACGCCGCGCTCTGCAGCCCGCCAAGACGAGCGACGGCGACGCTAGCCTTGCCCGCGCGATGGCTCGCGGCGCCGATCTCCGCCGCCTGCTCTGGCTCATGACCGAAGGCGGCGAGCGTTGGCAGGCCCTGCAGGCTATCCACAAATAGCGCGTTCACCTCGCCTAGCTCGCGCCGCAGCACGTCGGACTGGCGTTCGATGCGAGGCTTGACCAGGCGCGGCACGATGGCGGCGGCGAGCGCGAGCGGCGCGAGCAGCAGCGCGATCGGCCAGGCGAGCGCGGCCACGACCAGCAGGATCGTCGTCGGCACGAATAGCGCCACGGCCGTCGCGGGGATGTTGTGGGCGAAGAACAGCTCCAGGGTCTCGACGTCCGCAATAGCGGCGGCCACCACGTCGCCAGTGCGGCGCTGCACGAGGTAGCCGGGCGCCAGCGCCTCCAGGTGGCGGAACAGACGGCTCCGCAGCTCGGCCATGATGCCGAAAGAGGTATCGTGGCCGATACGGGTCGCGAGGTACGCAAAGAGCGCTTTGAGGCAGATCGCCAGTGCGAGCGGCACGAGGTAGGGCGCCATTCCACCCGCGAGTCCGTCGCGCAGCCCGCCCATGAAGCGGCCTGCCAGGAAGGCGATGCCGATGCCCGCGGCCGCGTCCGCGAGCGCAACAGCGGCGGTGAGCATTACGGACCGGCGCTCGCTGCCGGCCAGCGCGAGTAGTTTCGCCGGAGTCGAGGCCGGGTCCCGCCGGGCCGTGCCGGGCTGGGCCGGCGCCAGCACGTCTTGCATCATGCTCCCTCTGCACCGCCGGCCTGGGCCGCGACCAGGTTGCTGTACACGCGCTGCTGGCTCAGTAGCTCGTCGTGGCCGCCGGCTTCCACCAACCGGCCGCCGTCAAGCACGAGGATCCGGTCGGCGTTCGCGACGGTGCTGAGCCGGTGCGCGATGACGAGCGTCGTGCGGCCTCGCATCAGTCCGGCCAAAGCCGCCTGGACCGCCTGCTCGTTGGCCGAGTCCAGGCTAGAGGTGGCCTCGTCCAGAAGCAGGATCGGCGCGTTCTTGAGAAACGCACGGGCGATGGCCAGCCGCTGGCGCTCTCCGCCGGAGAGGCGCGCCCCCCGCTCGCCGATCCGCGTCTGGAAGCCCTCGGGCAGCGCGAGGATGAACTGCTCCGCGCTCGCCGCCCGCGCCGCCGCCCGCACGTCCTCGTCCGTGGCGTCGGCCCGCCCCAGGCGTATGTTCTCCAGCACCGACGTGTTGAAGAGGTAGGTGTCCTGCGCCACGACAGCCATGAGCGCCCGCAGCTCGCGCAGCGGCAACGTGCGGATGTCCCGGCCGCCGATCACCACGCTGCCCTCCTGTGGGTCCCAGAACCGCAGGAGCAAGTTGACGACCGTGGACTTGCCCGCTCCCGACGGCCCCACGATGGCGACCGTCTGCCCTGGCTCGGCCGCGAAGGACAGGTCCACGAGCGCCGGCGCCGCACCACGCGCGTACGCGAACGTCACCGACTCGAAGCGGATGCTGGGAACGGCATCGCTGGTGGCGGGCCGCCCGTTGCCAGCGGCCGCCCGCGCCGCGGGTTCCGCGGGCCGTGACGGCGTAGCAGGCGCCACGTCGACGACCGCCGGCTCGGTGTCGAGGAGGCTAAAGATCCGCGTGCCGGCGGCCAGCGCCACGTCCGCGTCGTGATAGACCACATTGAGCTTGCCGATTGGCAAGTACAACTCGCGCGCCAAGACATAGAGTAGGATGACCTGCCCGGCCGCGAGGGCGCCGGCCTCCACCTGGCTGCCGGCAATCCAGAGCGCGAGAACCAGCCCCGCCCCCACGGACAGCTCGGTGAGCGATGCGTGCAGCAAGCTTACCTTCAGCACGTCCATGATGGCGCGGCGATACGCGCGGGCGCGCCGTTCGATCTGGTCGGCCTGGGCCTGGCCGCGATTGAACGACTTGATGACCGGCAGGCCCTGCAAGCTGTCCACGAAGAGGGCGCTGATCCGGCCGCGCTCGCCCCACAGCGCCTTCGACCGCTCGCGCGTGGAGCGGGCCAGGATGCGCCGCGCGAAGATCGAGGATGGCGCGAAGAGGATAAGCACCAGGGCGACCGGCGGGCTGATCGTCAGCAGGTAGAGGAAGATCGCCAGAGGGATAACCGTGGAGACCACGACCTGCGGGACGTAGCGCGACAGCAGGATCTGAATCGCTTCCACCCCATCCACCGCCGTAGCCACCACGTCGCCGCTACTGCGGTGGACGAAGTAGCCCGGGCTCAGCCGGGCCAGGTGCTCGAAGAGCCGGATGCGCACGGCCTCCGCCACCGTCGCGGCAGTCGTTTGCGCGACGACGCCCTGTAGGTAGGCCAGCAGGGTACGCGCGACAATGAGCGCAACCAGCGCGGTTACGATCGGAGCGATGGCGTCGAGGGAGCGAGTCGCGGCGAGCGCGCCGATGCCAGCCGCCGTCAGTGCGACCGTGACCACGCCGCTAGCGCTGGCCAGGAGCGTAACAACAACGGTGGCAACCACCCAGCGCCGTTCGGGACCGAGCAAGCTGAAGATGCGCCACGCGTCCTGCATGCCTCACCTGCCGCAGCGAGCTGTCGGCCCGAGCATACCATGTCAGCGGGCGCGGGAGTAGGGCCGCGGGGGCACACGCCGGACCGGGCGTGGTCCGGCGCGTGCCTGCGCCTTCGCTAGCGGTTGGAGAGAATGCGCCGCGCGGCCATGGCGGCGACGCCCGCCAGGGCGGCGCGGGCCAGCGGGTTGTCGAGAGCCGTCCCTGTCTTGCCCGTGAGCACCTTCGTGAGCAGGTCGGGCTCTTGTTGATGCATCTGCGTGGTCACCTGCGCGAGCGCCCCGGGGTCCTGAAAGCGGCTGAGGTCCGTGTTGCCGCCCAATGCTGGCACGTTCACGTTCTGCTGCTGCGCGCGCGTCTGTAGCCAGCGCGCGAATTCCATACGCTCCTCGGGCGACAGGCGAGCAAAGGCCTCTTGGGCCGACTGCTGATACGCGTCGGGCGGAAGCTGATTCGCTACCTGCTGGTAGCGGTTTACGGTCTCCTGATCCGAGTACCCTTCGGAGGGATGGCCCTGATCGTAGCGTCGCACGAAGTCCTGGTAGTCCTGTCGCTGCTGCTGGCCCCCGAGGAGATTCTGCAGGAAGTCCAGGCCGGACAACATGTGGGCTGCTCCTTTCGTCACTCGCGAGCGCCGCCCACCTGCGGCGCCCCGAGAGACCGCAGTAGCAAGAACCTGGCCTGGGAGGCTCGGCAACTACCCGTAACGAATCACGCGGAACAGCTCCGCGTGCGCGAGGCCCCAGAGGGCGCCGTTCTGCGCCGTCTGGTCGCGCAGGTACGCGGCGCAGTCGAAGCTGCCCACGTAGCTGGCGTGCGCTTGCAGCGCCGCAATCGCCTTGTCCAGCGTGGCCGACACGTCCACCGCGACGTCGGAGTCCGGGTCGCCGCAGAGGTAGAGCCGCTTGACGCCGCGCCAGGGCACGAACCCTTCGGCGAGCAGCTCGGGAAAGGCGTGCCGGAGCGAGGCGTCGAGCACCGCGTCGATCGTGGCGAGCGCGGTTGCGCGGTGGTCGGCGTGGTTCACGACGCGCCCGCCCCAAAACAGCGTGCCCTGGTCCGTGGCGACGATTTCCGGGCTGGCGCGCCGAATCTCGCGCGCCAGCCCGCGCCGCAGCTCCGGCCCATAGTACACCGCGTCGTCGGGCCAGCCGAGGAAGCGAACGTCGGTCACGCCCACCGCCGCGGCCGCCGCCCGCTGCTCCTGTTCGCGGAGCGCGCCGGCTTGCTCTGCCGATAGCGCGGGGTCTTCATTACCGGCCTCGCCACGCGTGACCAGCACGTAGCTGACCGTCTTGCCCTCTTCGACCCAGCGGGCCACCGTGCCCGCCATGCCGTACTCGATGTCGTCCGGATGAGCGACGATCACGAGCACGCGCGAGAACGCCGCGGTATCAGGATGTGGCTCCATCGGGCCCTCTCCCCCGGCCCCGCCCCGGGACGTTTCGGGGGCGTGGCTTCGGGCGGAATCACAAGCACTGGACAAGCGGAGCGTGAGGGCTCGGGCGGCTAGCGGACCTGGCCAGTTCCGCGCACGAGCCATTTGTAGGAGCATAGCTCCCGAAGCCCCATCGGGCCACGCGCGTGGATCTTCTGCGTGCTGATGCCGATCTCGGCGCCCAGACCGAATTCGAAGCCGTCGCAGAAGCGCGTCGAGGCATTGACGAACACCGCCGCCGCGTCCACTTCGTGCTGGAAGCGACGGGCCGCAGTCTCGTCGCGCGTGATGATGGCCTCGGAGTGGCCGCTGCTGTACCGCGCGATGTGCGCCAGCGCCTCGTCGAGCCCGTCCACCACCTTGACGGCCAGGATGAGCGCGAGAAACTCGGTGGCCCAGTCCTCCTCGGTGGCCGGCGTGCCGTAGCCGAGGATGCGCCCGGCGGCCTCGTCCACACGCAGTTCGACGCCGCGCTCGCGGAGCGCCGCGCCGATGCGGGGCAGCAGGCGGTCGGCCATGGCGCGGTCAATCAGCAGCGTCTCCGCCGCGTTGCATACGCTGGGGCGTGACACTTTCGCGTTGACTACGACATCCACGGCCATCTGCTCGTCGGCGGTCGCCTCCACGTAGACATGGCAGTTGCCGGTGCCGGTCTCGATCGTAGGCACGGTGGCCGTCCGCACGACGGTGGCAATGAGGTCGGCGCCGCCGCGCGGAATCGCCAGGTCCACTAGCCCGTTCAACGTCAGCAGCGCCAGCACGCCCTGCCGGTCGGTGGACTCGACCAGTTGGATGGCGTCGGGATCGACGTAGGGCGAGATCGCGGCGCGCAGCGCGTCTACGATGGCCTTGCTGCTGGCGTAGGCGTCGCTGCCGCCGCGGAGCAGCACCGCGTTGCCCGCCTTCAGGCAGAGCGCTGCCACGTCGGAGGTCACGTTGGGCCGCGCTTCGTAGACGACGGCGATCAGACCGATCGGCACGCGGACCCGTTCGAGCTGGAGCCCGTTGGGACGCACGTCGCGGTCAAGGACCTCCCCCACTGGATCGGGCAGCGCGGCGACCGCCTGGATGCCGCGCGCCATCTCGTCCAGCCGCTGCGTGTCGAGCGACAGCCGGTCGATGAAGTACGGCGCCATCTGCGCCTCGCGCGCGCGCTGTACATCCGCGGCGTTGGCGGCGAGGATCATCTCGGCATTCCCTCGGAGGGCGGCGGCCATCGCAGCCAGCGCGGCGTTCTTGTCGGCCGCGCTCAGCAGCGCGACCTGGCGGCTCGCGGCCTTGCCGCGTTCCGCCTGGCGTCGCACGCTCTCGGCGATGGTGGTCGGCTGCACGGACATACCTAACCCCCGGCCCCCTTTCCTCAGAGGGAAGGGGGTGAGATGGCACGCGCGCCGCGCGCGAGATGGGGCGGCGGCTCTCACCTGAGCGTACCACATCGGGGGGTCGGCTGGCCGCGGGGCCGGCCCGCCCATGAACTTGGCGCTGATCAGAAGCCGATGCAGCCGTCGCGCGCGCCTACGGCCAGAGGACCATGTTGTTCCGGTGAATGACCTCGGCGAAGTCGCACTCGGGTGGGAGGTCGTTGGTCCGCTTGCCATGAATGGTGGCGAGCTGCGTCGCGGAGTAGTTGGTGAGGCCACGTCCGATCAGCTCGCCTGAAGGCGCGACAAGCGTCACGAGGTCGCCCGCCTCGAAGCTGCCTTGCACCTGCACCACTCCCACCGGCAGCAGGCTGCGACCGTGGTCGAGCAACGCCCGGCAGGCGCCCGCGTCGAGGACGAGGCGGCCCGCGCTGCTGAGTCCTGCCGACATCCAGCGCTTGCGGCTGGCCACCGGCCGCCAGGCGGACGCGCTGCCCGCGCCTTGCGGCGCGAACAGGGTGCCCACGCGGCGGCCAGCCAGGATTTTGAGCAGCGCGTCCGGCTCACCCGCATCGGCGATGACCACAGCGCAACCGGCTTGGGTAGCCACCTGCGCCGCCTGGATCTTCGTCAGCATGCCGCCGACGCCCACGGTGCTCGCGGCGCCGCCGGCCATGCCGAAGACGGCGTCGTCCACGCGCTCGATGAAAGAGATGGCTCGCGATTCGGGATAGACGCGGGGGTCACGAGGGTGCAGGCCGCCGACGTCGGAGAGAATCACGAGCAGCTCGGCGCCAATCAGGTTGGCGACGAGCGCCGACAGGTTGTCGTTGTCGCCGAACTTGATCTCGTCGGTGGCGACGGTGTCATTCTCGTTGATGATCGGCACGACGCCAAGGTCCAGCAGCGCATTCAACGTGTTGCGCGCATTCAGGTAGCGCTGTCGATCGCCGACATCTTGCCGCGTGAGCAGTACCTGCGCCACAGGCTGGCCGGCGGCGCCGAAGTAGCGCTGATAGCGCTCCATCAGCAATACGTTCCCAACGGCCGCCATCGCCTGCTTGAGGGGCAGCGTGCGCGGCCGCTTCTCCAACCGAAGCTGGCCAACGCCCGCGGCGATGGCGCCGGAGGAGACCAAGATCACCCGACGCGTATGCGCCGTCACCGGAGCCGTCGCGGCGGCGCCCGTGGCTGTTCCGCGCTCGGCGGCAGACGGCCGCTGGCCGCCCACGCCGTTCCGCGCTGCGAGCACCTGGGCCGCGATCCGCCCGATCTTCTCGTCAGCTAGCCGGCCGTGATGCGTGAGGCTGGACGACCCGACCTTCACGACCAGGGTGCTCACCTCGGCGAGCGCGCCCCGTAACGCCAGCTCCCGGGCGCGCTTCGGCGAGGCCCCGACGCTTCCATCCCCTGTCCCCTGGGAAATTGGAGATAATCCACCGGCGCCAGTGGCGGGCAGCTCAGTGCCCGCGCTTAGAGAGCCGGGGCGGGTGCGGGGTCTCACGCGAGCCGCCCAAGCTCTTCGGACCGTCGCGTGGCGGCGAGCACCGCTTCGATAAGCGCGGACCGCACGCCGGCCGCCTCGAGAGCGGCGAGGCCAGCGATCGTCGTGCCGGCAGGGGAAGCGACCATGTCCTTGATGATCGCGGGATGCAGGCCGCGCTCCAGCGCCAGCCGCGCCGTGCCGAGCACAGTCTGGGCCGCGAGCAACAGCGCGGTGTCGCGCGGGAGGCCAGCCGCGACACCGCCGTCGGCCAGGCCCTCGATCATCAGCGCCACGAAGCCGGGACCGCTGCCCGAGAGCGCCGTGACCGCGTCCATCTTCGACTCAGGCAGCACGAGGACGCGGCCGACCGACTCGAAGATGCGACGTGCGATCGCCTCGTGCTCCGCGGTCGCATGCTGGCCGCGCGCGATCACGGCCATCCCCTCGCTGACGAACGCGGGTGTGTTCGGCATGACGCGGATAATCGGCACCTCGTCGGGCAGCGCGTCTTCCAGCGTGGCGAGCTTGACGCCCGCGGCCACCGAGATCACGAGATGACCGGGATGGGTGCCAAGCTGCATGTCGGACAGCAGCGTCGGCGCATCTTGCGGCTTCACCGCGATGATGGCGACCTCGGCCCGGTCGAGCGCGTCGCGGTTGCTGGCGCAGGTGCGGATGCCCAGCTCACTGGCCAGGTAGTCGAGGCGCTCGGGGCGGATGTCGCTCGCGAAGATGCGCTCGGGAGGCGCTGCGCGTGCGGCCAGCAGCCCACGCATGACCGCTTCTGCCATCTGCCCCGCGCCCAGGAACGCGATCGTGGGTACCTCGCGCATAGTCTCGCCCTTCTCAAGTGCCGATCCGCATTCGCCCCGTCGGCAGCGCCCGGGAGGCATTATAGCCAGCCCTCCGGCCGGCGAGCCACGGCCTTCTCGTCGCGAGGCGCCAGCTCATGGTCCGAAGACCCCGGGCTTCCCGGCATCGCCCGCCGGCCTCGGCGTCGCTGGCGCTCCACTCACTTAGAACCGGCGGTCCCCGGGCCTGCCGTCACATTCCTCGCGGCACGGCTACGCTACGCGCCACGAGCGCTGCCTGCGCGGTACCCCGCGAACCGTCCGCGTCTCCCCGTGCAGCCTTGCGCATCAGGGACGCGCGTCTTACAGTGACGGAGAGCGACGTGCCCGGGTGCGCGCTCGCAAGTTGATGGCGAGGCCTGCGCGGCCGAGGCCGCGCGCCTTGCTATCCGGCGGCGCGGGCAATCCGCGAGGAGGCGGCCATGGCGCAGGAGACCCTCAGTATCGACGCGGCGATGCGCGCGCTCGCGCAGGAGTTGGCCACTCATCACCTGCGCGTCCACCAGCCCGACGACCCGCCGCTGATGACGGCGGAGCCGCAGTCCACCGTGCAGCCGCACCTATGGCGCTGGCCGACGCTCGAACGCATGATCGGGCGGGTCAGCGAGGTGGTGCCGCTGGAGCGCGGCGGTGAGCGGCGCACGTTGCGCTTGGTGAATCCCGGCCTGCCGTATGGCGCGACCCACACCCTCTGGGCATCTATTCAGTGCATCCTGCCGGGCGAAGTGGCGACCGCGCACCGCCATTCCGTGTCGGCGTTCCGCTTCATCATCGACGGCGCGGGCGCCAGCACCACCGTGGACGGCGCCCGCTACCCGATGGAGCGCGGCGATCTTCTGCTCACCCCTGGGTGGGCCTGGCACGACCATCGGCACGACGGCACCGCGCCCATGGTTTGGCTCGACGGGCTCGACATCCCGCTCGTCCGCGCGCTGCACGCCGTGTTCTTCCAGCCGTATTCCGCGGATCAACAGGTGCCCACTCGCCCGGAGGCGGAGTCGCTCGCCCACTTTGGCGCCGCGGGGCTCCGCCCTGTCGGCGTGCGCGACGATGGCCAGCCGTCCGCGCTCGCCGTGTACAAGTGGCCTCGGACCCTGGCGGCGCTCGAGGCGCTCGCGGCGACCGGGCCTTACGATCCCCACGACGACGTGGCGTTCGAATACCGCGACCCGCTGACGGGCCGGCCGGCCCTGCCGACAATTGGGCTCGGGATCCAGATGCTGCGGCCAGGAGTACACACGCTCGCCCACCGGCACACCAGCAGCACCGTCTACCACGTCGTGCGTGGCGAGGGGGCGACGATCATTGACGGGACGGCGTATAGTTGGAGCGAGCGAGACTTCCTGGTGGTGCCGCCCTGGGCCTGGCACGAGCACCTCAACCATTCGAGCAGCCAGCCCGCTATCCTCTTCCAGATGAACGACCAGCCGACTATGCAGGCCCTTGGCTTATTCCAGGAACAGGCCCAGGGGACCTCGGCCGGACAGCGATAGCGGCTCCGCTGCCCCCGAGCGGGCGCGAGGCGGCTCAAGGCTAGCTTGGCGGACGGGCCGCCGGCGGCTGCCAGCCACAAGCAGCCGCGTAGGCGAGAGCGGCTTCGTGCAGCGCGGCCTGGCGGTCGCGCAGCATCTCCACCGTGGCGTGCCGTAGCGCGATGGCCGCCGCCACCTGGCTGTACTGGTTCGCCGCCGTGTAGAGGGCAGCCATCGCGGCTTCACTGGTTCGCGCGGCGTCCCGGTTCGGGTCAAGCAAGAGCACACTCCTCGGCCCGCCGCGGGCGGGCCGCGCTGGCCGCGGCAGACTGGCGCGGCTTGTCTCAAGGGTGCTAGCTCAGGACCACCCATCCGGTGCGCCCGCAGAAGGCGGCGGGTGTGGCGGCCAGGCTCGCCCCCGTGAGCAATCCACCAGCGTGCAACTTAGATTACACCGGATGCCAATAGCCCGTCAGTATAGTAGGCCTAGCTATCGGTGGAGTCGAGGCATGAGCACACAGCATCCCGCCGTGCTCGCGATCGCCGCCGATGCGCTCATTTGCGGCTTGCTCGAAGACGTGTTCACCACAGTCATAGGGCACAGCGTCGAGATCACCGACGATCCGAGTGAGGGCGTGCGCCGCGCGCGAGAGGGCGACCTAGACCTCATCATACTGGACCTCGGCTGGCCAGAAGCCAAGGGGCTCGAGGTGTGTCGGCAGCTCCGCGCACTGCCGCAGGCTGCTAGCGTGCCAATTATCGCGTTGACAGACGTTCCCGTGGAACGGGACGACGTGAGCGGGTACACATGCGGTCCCAACGAGTACCTCACGAAGCCGTTCCACATCGCTGACCTCTTCTCGGCGATCAGGCGCTACTGCCCCATTCACTGAGGGCCGCGCCGCGATGCCCTGCCAGGCTCAGCCCTGGCGGCGAGCGTCGGGCACGCTCGTCTGCAGACACCACGCGGCGGCCGCTGTGCGGAGCGCAAATGGTACACTTGATTCGAGCGGTATGCCGCGTAGCCCAACGATACGTCGCGCGGCCCGGAGCGGACGATGGCGCAACTCCCCAGCCCCACGGAGCCCACCGAGGAGGACCGGGCACAGGCGCGCGAGTACGTCGTGCAACGACTCGCCGCCACCAGCGCCGCGATCTGGGCGCTCGGCTTCCTCGGCTTCATGCTGTTCGTCTTCCCCAGCGGGACGTTCAAGCCTACCGTCGGCATGGGCGTGGGGATGTGGCTGTTCGCCCTCGCCGCCCTGCCCTGGGCCGGCTACCGGCTGTTCGTCGAGCGGGTTGCGCGCCGCCACCCCTGGCGTTAGCCCGTCACGACGGCCCGCGTGCGGCCGGCAGGCCCCAGGGACCCTCCGTCAGTAAGTCACCGCGGTCAAGTGGCCCGCGCCAAGCTGGTCCATCGCGCCGCAGATCGACAGCACGTCGACTTCGAGTGGCCCAGTGAGCGGCGCGCGCAGGTCGTCGCGGGCGACGAGCAGGCGCTCGACGGCGGGCAGAGTGTACGGGAAGCCGGTGCTGCCGTAGTTCACGATGGCGTCGAGGTCGGGATAGTTGAACAGCGCGCCGCCTTCCTCGGCGGTGCCGGGCGACGACAGCTCCCAGGCGAGCAGCGTGGTGCGTACGCCCAGCCCCTCCAGCCGATGAGCCACCTGCGCCATATCGACGTGCGGCGCGCCGCCCCCGGCCTTTGTTAACACCACGCCGTCCGCGCGAAGAGTGTAAGCCGCCAGGTTCGCCGCCATCGTGACGGCCCGCTCGCGCTCGCCCAAGGTATTGTGAGCTACCGTGACCACGACCCCCGCGAAGTCCAGTGCGCGGCCGTGGCGCCGGTAGAGCTCCAGAATCACCGGGTGGTTCTGGATAGAGTAGGTCTCCATGCCGATGGCGCGGTAGTTGCGCACGACGGCGCCGTCGAGCACTTCGTTAGGGTGCAGGACAGTCGGCAGCAGGTGACGCACGTTGTCGCCGTACAGAACAGGCTCGCCAGGCTGGGTAGGGTACTGGTGCGAGTGGACCTGGTAAACGTAGGCCACGCGCGGCAGCCTGGGATCGGCTACGGGGCCAAGCGCGTAGACCTCGCGGCTGCCGGGCGCGGCGTCCCGCGCGGCACGGGCGAGGTAGACGGCAGCGCGCAGCACAGCTAGCCGCAGGGCGCCAAGCTGCGCCAGGCGATCCACTTCGGGGGCGGTGCGCGGGATGAGGACGAGATTGTGTGTGGTCCCGTAGCGCGAAAGCTCCGCGGCGGGGCCCACGAGGTCGAGCACCCAGTTCTGGCCGCTGGCCCGGCCCGCCGGGTCGAGCACCACGACCGCCGCGCCCCGCAGCACGACGGTCTGCCCTTGCCCGGCGCCCGTCGCAGAGCCGAGCACACCTGGGAAGTCTACGCCGTCGCCGAGCTTGGCGCGCGGCTCGACTACATCGAAGATCGGCGCGATCCGGCAGCTATCGCCGGGCGCGACCAGCTCTAGCTCGACGTTGGTGAGGCGGGAGTCTTCCAACAGGTGGCGGACAAGCTCGTCCCGTGCGATCTCCAGCGTGCCATCGCGGAGGGTCGTGGCGTCGCCCCAGCGCACGGCCGTCACGGGATGAACGAGTAGCTCAAGCTCAAGGTTGGCCATCTGTCTTCAGTCCTCAAGGAATCGCGATCCGCGAACGGGGAGGCGAGCGAGCTCGCCGGCGATTGTACGCGCGGCGTTGGGGCGCGCACAACCCGTCGCGGGGCGTTGATGCGCTTCGCTCCACAGACAGTCAACCGCGCGCTCGCTCGGTAGAGCGGGCGCCCGCCAGGCTACCGGGCTCGCGCGGACTGGCTATAATCGGCCGGGCGCTCCGCGCCGACGCTCGCCGCGACAGGAGGCCGCGTGCCCGCCTGGCTCGACCGCCTGCTCGATCAGGCCGCCACACCGACTCTGCTGGCTGGTCGTGCGGCGCGACGCGAGCAGCTCACGACGGCGGCCCTCGTCGCGGGGATGCTTGTCTACGCGAACGGAGACGCCTGGCTAGCCACGCGGCGCGAGCAAGAGCTGTCCGCTACGAACCAGTTCGCGCACCTCGGGGCGCTCGCCGGCACCGTGGCCTGGGCCGCCGCCGAGCGACTGTCGCCGGCGGCGCTGGGGTTGGGCAGCCGGGGCCTCGGCCGCGGGCTGCTGTGGGGCACGCTCGTCGGGTTGCTGGGCGCCGTGCCGATCCGCCTGTTCTTTGCCTTCCCGCTCGTCAGCCGCCAGGCCGTCACCCAGCCGGAGTTCGCGGGGCTGAGCGCTCCGCGCCTATTCTGGCTCATCGCCACGCGCTTCCTCATCGGGTCAGCGCTCTTTGAGGAGGTGGCGTTCCGCGGACTGCTGCACGCCAAGCTGCTGCGTTTGCTACGGCCCGGGCCGGCGCTGCTGGTGAACAGCGGCGTGTTCGCCGCCTGGCACCTGGTCATTGCCTGGCACAACCTGCGACGCTCGAACCTGCCACGGGCGCTGTTCCCCATCCTCTACCTCGGGGCGCTGGCCGCGCTGTTCGGCGGTGGCCTGCTGTTCGGTCTGGTCCGGCAGGGCAGCGGCCACCTGGCCGGTAGCGTGATCGCCCACTGGCTGATGGTGGCCAGCATCGTGCTCGCGGTGGCGCGCCCCCGCGCGAGCACGCGGCCGTGAGTCGCTATCGTTTCCCGGTTCCGCGGCTGCTGCGTATCGCGCTCGCCGTCGCGCGCGTCCGGCCGCGCAGTCTGGGCGCCGACGCCGCAGCGGGCCTGCGCGGCGCCTCGCCGCCACCGCTCGCCCTGTACACCCGCTATCTGCCCGCGCGCGGGCCGTTCGTCGTCGTTGCCAATCATTACGAGCGGCCGGGCCTGTGGGCGGGCTGGGGCGCGATGGTCGTGAGCGCTGCCGTGCGCGAGACGGGCGCCGTGCGCCGCGAGCTGCACTGGCTCATGACGGAGGAGCTGCTGGACCTGCAGCTTGGGCCGGTGCGGGTGCCGCGCGAATGGATTCGCGCCGTGTTCGCTCGCTTCGCGCGCGTGTACGGGTTTGGGCTCGTCTCGGCGCGGGAGACTGGCGTGGTGGGCGGAGCGGCCGGCCTGCGAGCGGCAGCGCGGTACCTCGCGGCCGGGGAGCCGGTAGGCGTGCTGCCGGAGGGCACGGCGAGCGTGGCGCTGTGCGAGGCGCGGCCGGGCGTCGGAGTGTTCCTGGCCTGGCTAACGCGCGACGGGACACCGCTGGTCCCAGTCGGCATCGCTGAGCGCGAGGGCGTGCTCACCACCACGTTCGGCCCACCGTTCCACCTCCCGCGCGTGCGCGGCGACAAGGCGACCCGGGACCGCGTCCTGCGCGATGCCATCATGGTACAGATCGCGCGGCTGCTGCCCCACGAGCTGTGGGGGAACTACCGAGCCGCGGTGGCGGAGGCGGCTCCACATCTCCCCCGGCCCACCGCGCGACCATAGGCGACAGGGGCCGAGCAGGCCGGGTGGCCAAGCCGGAACCTTCCCGCCCGCCATGGAGAGAAGGCTGCCGGGGCAGCCCAGACCGAAGAGTCCCGCCTCCTGCGGTCGGACGGTTTCAGGGCAAGGCCGTGAATGGCTCGTCGGTGCGGAGCCAGGCGACCAGCTCGGGCGGCAGCGCACCGGCGCGGCCCTCGGCGGTCGTGAGCGCGACCTTGATGTGGCCCTCGGCGAGCAGCCGCTCGTCGGCCTGGCGGTAAACCTGCGACTCGAAGGTGATGACCTTGCGGCTCACGTCGCCCACGCGTGTGTGGACCGCGATGATGTCGTCGTAGCGGGCGGACGCCTTGAAGCGGGCGTGCGCCTCGACGCGGGGCACCGACTGGAAGCCGTAGCGCTCGCGGATGAGCCCCCAGTTGGCGCCGCGGCTGCGCAGGTATTCGAAGGTTCCCAGCTCGAAGTAGGTGAGGTAGTTGGCGAAGTAGACGATGCCGGCCGGGTCACACTCGTGCCAGCGCACGCGTAGCTCGGTGACGTGGGGCGTGGCAGCCACAGACCCTCCAGGCTTTGTGGGATGCGGCCCCCCGGCTCTCCAATCGTGCGGGGAGCCGCGGTTGCTGGCGACGGAGGCGGTGTCAGCGAAAGAAGGTAAAGCGCTGGCGCAGGTAGGCGGGCTGGCCGATGACGACCTCGTCGCCCGGCCGCACCCAGATGTGGGCTACGCCGACCGCCGGCAGCGCGCCGTTGTGCACGATCTCCAGCGGACCGTCGAGCGAGCCCACGGCGACCAGCAGCGGCTCGCCGTGGAGCGCCGGGTCGCGCCACCGGCGGGTCGCCAGGCGGTAGGCGATGCCGAGGGCGGCGAGGGCGGCGAGCAGCCGCGCGCCAGGCGCGGGCAGCGGGCAGTGCAGGCGCACGGCGTTGAGCCAGAGCGCGAACGAGGCGCTGGCCGGCGGTTGCGGGCGGTCCGGGCAGGCAGCGCCAACCCACGGCTGCAAATGGTCCCGGCGCGCGGCGCTTTGCGGTCGCCTGCAGGCGACGGCCGCATGACCCGCCGCGCTGGGGTCGGGCGGGACCCGCGGGCCGGTGTCGCCCGGTCCGGCCGGCGGCGCTGGCGCCGAGTCAGACCGGGCGGGAGGCGGACCGGCGGCGGCCGCTGTGTGGCCCACGGGTCGGCGGCGGCCGCTACTCGGCAGGGGTCGTCCGCTCCGCGGGCACGACGGGCGTGCTGGTGACCGCGCCGACCGCGACCGGCTCGTCGACGGGACGGCGCGCGTCGAGATGGGACGGCTCACGATAGCCCGCCTCGTGGGCGGCCCAGGCGCCCGCGACGCGGCCGCTGAACAGCGACGCGCCGATCATGATCCCCTCGAGCGCGTACTTGCCGGCGATGTGGCCGCCGGCCATGCCGCACAGCTCGCCCGCGGCGAAGAGGCCCGGGATGGGCGTGCCGTCCGCGCGCAGGACGCGGCACTGCAGGTCGGTCTTCACGCCGCCGAGGTTCTTGCGGGCGAGGGGCAGGAACTGGATGGCGTAGAGCGGCGCCTGGTCGAGCGGTCGGTTGCCCTTCAGCTTGCGGCCGGTCAGCGGGTCGGCCTCGGCGCCAGAGGCAACCAGCGCGTTCCAGTCGTGCAGTGTCTTGGCGAAGGTCTCCACGTCGAGGCCGGTGTTGCGCGCCAGCTCCTCGGGCGTGTTGCCCTCGTGGATGTAGGGCGACTCGCGCAGCAGCTCGTCCATCTTGTCGAAGAACTTGGTGTTGCCGCGGCGGTAGTAGGGGTCGGCGATCTCCAGGCCCTCGAACATGCCGCGGTCGATGATGGCCCAGCAGGTCGGCGGCTTCTGGCGGAGGATGGCGGGCGTCGCGGAGCCGGCGCCGGTGAGGCGCTCGTTGTGGAAGCGCTTGCCCTCGCGCGTGACCCAGATGCAGTTCTCGAGGCCGCGGATGACGATGCCGCGGCGGCCGGTGGGGTCCTTGTAGTCGGGCGTGGCGTAGGCGTAGCACCACATATTGTCCATGTGGGTGAGGACGCCACCGTGGCGCTCGACGATGCGGTGGCCCTTACCCTGCGCGCCGACGCCGCCGCCGACCAGCACGCGCTCGACGTCGCGGAGCTGCGGGCCGTACTCCAGCACCATGTCGAGGTTGGCCATGAAACCGCCGGTGCCCATGACCACGGCCTTGCCGCGGAACTCGTGGAGCTGGCCGTCCTGGTCGCGGGCGAGGACGCCGACCACGCGGTCGCCCTCGAAGATCAGGTCCTCGGCGGTCATGTTCTGGTGGAAGCGGTCGGCGACGCCGCGCTCCTGCAGGCGGGCGTGGAGGGCCTCCATGATGCCGCGGCCGCTGTTGTCGGGCTGGTGCCAGCGCGGGACGCTGTTGTGCTCTTGCTGCTTGATGTCCACGAACTTGACGCCGTTGGCGACGAGCCAGTCGTAGAGGTCGCGGGCGGTGTGCTCCAGGTAGAACTTGGCCCAGTCGGCGTCGGCCTGGTCGCCGTTGGCGGAGAGGATGTCGCGCAGCGCCAGCTCGGGGGAGTCCTCGATGCCGCGCTCCCGCTGGAAGGACGAGCCGGCGATGCAGCAGCCGCCGCCGCTGACGATGGCCGTGCCGCCGAACTCGGGGAGCTGGTCGAGCGCCACGAAGGACGCGCCGGCGGCGTGGGCCTCCAGCGCGGCGGTGGCGCCCACCGCGCCCGCGCCGACGATCACGATGTCCGCCTGGTGAACCGGTCGCTCGCGCGTCGTCTCGTCCGCCACAGTGCGTCTCCTTCGTGAGTGTGCGCCCCCGCGGCGGGGGCGAGATTGGCCTAAGGATAGCACAAGCCGTTATGGCGAGGCGCGGACCTAACCCCCCCGGCCCCCCTTCCCTGTGAAGGAAGGGGGGAGAGGACGGGCCTACCCACCGCGGCCCCGCCTCCCGATGCGGGAAGGGGGTGAGGGCGGCTCCGCCGCTCGGCCGCTCGGGATAGAGGCTTGCGGGCGGCTTGCACGGGCGCGGTAGGAGGGCCGAGGGCCGGGTACGGGTGCCGATGGTTGCCCGCGCATTGACCGAGGTTCGGTTAAACGGTAAGGGCTGGGCGGATCGCGGATTCCCAGGCCCGGTGCGGGCTCGTGTGGGCTGGCGGAGGTGAAAACGCGGCATCGTTTCTCCTAAACGGTTGCCTGCCACGCGGGGCAGCGCGCATTTGGCAGGACGGCGATGGGTGGGAGCGCGGGCGCAGGCTGATGGCTCGGGCGGGGTGGCGGGCTGGCTGGTAGCATGGGCGCCTCTTCACGGGGACTGGGGCACGGGTAGCTCTGCCTATACAGGCGATTTTGGGAGGCGCGGCGTCCGGCCTGGCGCGGCGGCAGCGTCGCCCGAGGACAGAGGTCGGGGCGGCGGGGAACGCAGCGACCGTAACCGGCTGAGGGGTGCGTTGGCGACCGCGGCGCCACGCCGGGCGCCCTGCCCGCCGGCGTAGTCTGGCTCAGGGCCTGACGGATTACGAGGCGCGGGTGGACCAGAGGCCGAGGGGGAGGTCGAAGCCGAGGTTGCGCTCGCGGGCGCGGGCGTAGACGCGGGCGGCGATGGCGACGTCGGCGACGCCCTGGCCGGCGTTGTTCTTGTAGAGGGTGAGCTGGTCGGGGCTGGTGCGGCCGGGGACGCGGCCGCTGAGTACGTCGGTTAGCTCCAGAAGCTGGTCGTCGCGGATGACGCCCTGCTGGATGGGGTCGAAGAGGTCGCCCTGCTGGTCCTGAAAGACCTGGGCGCGCGAGGCGGCGACGATGCGGTCCATGCGGCGGAGGGTGGTGTCGTCTATCTCGCGGCGCTTGCGCGGCGTGAAGCCGCCATGCACCAAGCCCACGTTGCTGCCGACGATGCTCGTGACGTGCTGGCCGGGCTCCAGCCAGGCGCCGTCGAAGACGGGCACGCTGGCGTTCGTCGCCGCGACGACGACGTCCACGCCGCGCACCACGTCCTCGGGCCGATCCACGGGCACGACCTCCGTGCGCAGCACGTCGGTCATCTCCTCGGCGAAGCGGCGGCGCTCGGCGGCGTCGCGGCGGTAGACCTTGATCTGGGCGAGCGGCCAGAGCGTGGCGAGCGCGAGGAGATGGTAGCGCGACTGGCTGCCGGCGCCGAAGAGGCCGACGGAGCGGGTGTCGGGGCGAGCGAGGAGCCTGGTGCCGACGGCGCTGGTGGTGGCGGTGCGCAGGCCGGTCATGACGACGGTGTCCGGCAGCTCGGCGGGGGTCAGCTCGCCGAGGATGACGCAGGCGAGCGCGCCGGTCTGGCCGTCGAAGAGGACGTAGGCCGGGTCGGCGATAGCGTCGTAGACCTGCTCCTCGGCCATGGGGCGCACTAGCTCGCAGTGGGTGAACAGGCCGGTCATGCCGAGGGTGGGGGTGCCGCCCTGGTGGACGCTGACGCGGACGCCGGAGGGGACGTGGATGCGGCGGCGCGGCGCATTCACGCCGGGGTGGGCGCCCCAGTCGCGGAAGGCCGTCTCAGTCGCCTCGATGGCCTCGGCCATGGTGATCAGGCCGCGGGTGTCCTGGGGTTGCAGGATGAGCACCATGGTCCGCCTCCTTCGCGCTCGGGGTGGGTCGCGGGGCACGGATTGTGCCGCCTCGCGATGGGTTGGACGGGGCCGCGCGGTCGTCCGCAGCGCGGCGTGGGCCAGTTGCCCGGATTGTGGGGAGGCCGCGCGGCGGCGTCAAGCCGGGCTGGTCGGCAAGATGGGTAGTTTGGGGCGGCGTGTGCTATACTCACCTTTGCGTCCCGGGGGCCCGTCCCCCGTGGGGGCTGCCGAGAGCAGCCGCTTGCGGGCGGCCAAAGAGGCACTCACAGCACCATTTTCTGGGGTTGGCTACGCACCCCGCAGCGTCGGGTCGGACGCTGCGCCGCGCACTGGCGCGGGGCCACCTGGGGGTGGTGCTTTGTCGTGGGGACCAACGATGACGCACAGCCCTGCCTGTCCCTGGCACCACGCCGGAGCCCTCCGGCGTAGGGCGTTGGCGGATTCGCCCCGAGGTGTTGAACTGGCGTGCGCCCTCGCGCGCATACCGGGGAGGACTGGCAGTGCGCTGGCTGATCCCTGACGACGGAGCGACGCGGCGACCCTACCCCACGGTTACGTCGCCTCCCGCGGCTCCCGACTCGTCCTCGACCGTAAGCGGTTCTCCATTGAACGGGCCTCTGGCCTTGTTTGCGTTTGCGCCCTGCGGCCGCCCCAGCGGCCCAGGCGCGGCGCGCGTGTGGACGATGCGCCCGGGCGGCCCGCCGCCCCCTGGCGCGCGTACGGTGCGCTGGCCCGCGCTGCTCGAGAGGGCAGCGGGCGAGACACCGAAGGGGGTGATAGTCCCGTCGGCGACCGCACACGGCGCCGGCTGCCGCCCACTGGCGGCGATTCACGGGTGGAGGTAGGCACGGTGAGAAGCGTTGGACGGCACCTGGTGCTCGAGCTCTGGGGCTGCAGGAACCTGAACTCGCCCGACGCGGTCGAGCAGGCCCTGCGCGAGGTAGTCGCGGCGTGCGACGTGACCCTTCTCGATCTGCGGGTGTACCCGTTCGAGCCCATCGGCGTGACGGGCGTGGCGGTACTGGCGGAATCGCACGCCAACATCCACACGTGGCCGGAGCTGGGCTACGCGGCGATCGACATCTTCACCTGTGGCGCGCGCAAGGACCCGACGGCGGCTATCCCGGTGCTGCGGCAGTTCTTCGCGCCGGAGCGCATCGAGACGATGGAGATGACGCGCGGGATTCTCCTCGACGCGAGCGCGCCGGCCGAGGAGGTCGTCGCCGCGGGGGCGGCGGAGTAACGCGGGCCAGCCGGGGCGCTCGCTCGCCCCGGCTGGCCCGCGTACCGGCCCGTACCTCGCCGCGGCCGGCGGCCTGCGGTGGGCCGGTGATGATCAATACCGGCCGGGCGGCCTGGCGGCCGCGGGCGGGCACGAGACCCGCCCCTACCCCGCCGGGGGCGGCGGGCGATCGTGCTGGCGGGGCGGGGCGGGCCAGCGGCGGGGTGCGGCAAGCAGCGCCCGTGCGCCGGACGGGTGGCGAACAGGCAGGGCGCAGCAAGCAAGCGATCCGGCAGAGCGCCGTCCGGTAGGGCGCAGCAAGCAGCGCCCCTACACGGGCGGGGCGGCCCCGGGCAGGCATGAGGCGTGCGGCGACGGGGCCGGGCGGGCTAGACGTCGAGGACGATGGGCGCGGCGTCGGTGATGGCGCGCGACCAGGCGGCCTGCGCCTCGCGCAAGGGGCGCGGTAGGTGGAACAGCGCCTGGTGGGTGAGGCCGTCGTAGAAGCGCAGGTTGTTCAGGCCGGCGGCGGCCAGGCGCGCGTCCACGGTCGCCACATCGAGCGTCGCGGCATCCTCCGTCTTCGAGGCGACCAGGAACCCCCAGCTCTCCGCAAAGGAGGGGACGTGCGCGCGGTAGGGCGCGACGTGGGGGAACACTTGGCGGACGGTGTGGACGACGGCCAGGTGGGCGTCCCAGACGCCGATGTCGGTGCTCTCAGCCTGGACGGCGAGGGCGCCGCGCGGGCCGAGGCGGGCGGCGACGAGCTCGTAGAACTCGCGGGTGAACAGGCGGTAGGACGGGCCGCCGGCGAGGGGGTCGGTGATGTCGACGATGACGGCGTCGAACTGGTCCTGGCTGTCGGCGAGGGTCTGGCGGGCGTCCGCGTGGATCAGCGTGAGGCGCGGGTCGTCGTAGGCGCCCTGCTGCCACTCGGGCAGGTACTCGCGGCAGGCCTGGACGGCGGCGGCGTCGATATCGACCATGACGACGCGCTCGACGGACTGGTGGCGCAGGACCTCACGGAGAGTGGCGCCCTCGCCGCCGCCGGCGATGAAGACGCGGCGGGGCGCCTGGGCGAGGATCATGGCGGGGTGGACGAGCGCCTCGTGGTAGATGAACTCGTCGAGGGCGGCGGACTGGATCTTGTCGTCGAGGAACAGCGCGCGGCCGTGGGCGACGGTGTCGACCACGTCGAGCGTCTGAAACTCGGTCTGCTGATGCACGATGACCTGGGTGACCGCGCGGGCGATGTTCTCGCCGCGCCGGTTGGTGAACTGGAACCAGAGCGTCATGGGCGGCTCCTGGGCGCCCGGGCCAGGCGGTCCGGGGCGGGAGGTAGGCCGGCGCGGCGAGTTGCACGCCCGACGGGCGCGGGCCGCCGGCCAGGGCCTTCATAACTAGCCTACAGCAAGGGTGCCGGCGCGCGGGCGGTGGCCGTGGCAGGGGCGGCGCCGCGCGGCGGCAGCTTATCGTGGTGAGGGGGAACTCCGCATGCGCTTCAGCCGGCGGTTGGTGGAACTGAGCCGGGGGCTCGATACCCCGGTGCTGCTGCTGGACCGGGCGACGCTGCGGCGGGCCTATGGCCGCCTGCGCGCCGCGCTGCCCCAGGCCGACTGCTACTACGCGGTGAAGGCGAACCCGCACGCCGAGGTGCTGGGGACGCTGGCGGCGCTGGGGTCGGGCTTCGAGGTGTCGTCGCTGGTCGAGCTGCGCGCGGTGCTGGACCTGGGCGTGCCGGCGTCGCGCATTATGTCCAGTAACCCCATCAAGGGCGTGCCGTTCATCCAGGCGGCGTACGCGGCCGGCGTGGAGCGGTTCGCCGTGGACTCGCGCGCCGAGCTGATCAAGCTGGCGCACCACGCGCCGGGCAGCCGGGTGTACGTGCGGCTGACGGTGGACAACTCGGGCAGCGAGTGGCCGCTGGCGAAGAAGTATGGGGCGGGCGGCGCCGACGCGGTGCAGCTCCTGCGGGAGGCGCGGGCGTTTGGGCTGCAGCCCTACGGGCTCACCTTCCACGTCGGCTCGCAGTGCCTGGACAAGGAGAGCTGGTCGAGCGCGCTGATGCTGTGCCACGAGATCTGGCGCGAGCTGGCGGCGGACGGGATTGCGCTGCAGATGCTGAGCCTGGGGGGCGGCTTCCCGGTGCGCCACACACGCCCGGTGCCGTCCGTGGAGGAGATCGGCCGCGAGACGATGCGGGTGGTGGAGAGCCTGTTCCCGCGCGAGGGGCTGGAGCTGACGGTGGAGCCGGGCCGCGCGCTGGTGGGCGACGCGGCGATGCTAGTGGCGACGGTGATCGGCCAGGCCACGCGCGGCAAGGAGCGCTGGCTGTACCTGGACGCCGGGGTGTTCAACGCGCTGCTGGAGGCGATCCAGGGCTTCCGCTACCAGATCCGCACCGAGCGGACCGGCCCGCCGCGGCACTACGTGCTGGCCGGGCCGAGCTGCGACAGCGTGGACACGATCGCCACGGATGTCTCGCTGCCGGAGCTGAGCGTGGGCGACCGGGTGTACTTCCTGAACGCGGGGGCCTACACGCTGTCGTATGCGTCGAGCTTCAACGGCTTCGAGCCGCCGGCGGTCCACGCCTTCGAGGACGTGGGGGCGGCGGAACGCCGCGAGCGGGCGGTAGCACTGGCCGCAGCCGCTGGGTGACTTACGACTCGAACAGCTCGGTCAGCCCGACAAAGCCGTAGCCGCGCTCGCGCAGGCCGGCGATGATGGCGGGCAGGGCCGGGCCATCGCGCGACTCGACGCCGACGTGCATCAGGATGATGGCGCCCGGCTCGGCGAGGCGCAGGCAGCGCGCGACGATCTCTGCGGCGGGGATGCGCCGCCAGCCGAACGAGTCCACGGTCCACATCACGCTGTAGTCGTAGCCGGCCACGCGCGTGGCTTCCAGGGCGGCGTTGTCGTAGTCGCCATAGGGGGGACGCACGAAGGGCTTCGTGCTCTGGCCGGTGAGGTCGAGCAGGAAGGCCTCCGTGCGGTCGAGGGTGGCCTGGATCTGGGCCGCGGACTGGTGGCCGCGGCGGTCGGAGAGGCCGGTCCAGGAGCGATGGTCCCAAGTGTGGTTGATGAGGCGGTGGCCCTCGGCGGCCATGCGCTGCACGAGGTCGGGGTTCGCCTGTGCCCACTGGCCGGTCATGCCGAAGCTGGCCGGCACGCCCTCGCTCTGCAGCGTGTCGAGGATCGCCTCGGCGTAGCCGCGGTCGGCGCCGGCATCGAAGGTGAGATGCACGACCTGGCGCTCGGCCGGGCCGCGGCTGAGCGTCGCCGAGCGCGGGCCGAGCACGGCGGGGAGCTGCGGCAGCGGCGCGCTGGCCGGGCGGGCGAGCGGCGCGTCGGCGGACATGGGCCGGGCGGCGCCGACGGCGGCGCGGGTCGGCGGCGCGGCGAGAGCGCTGGCGAGCAGGAGCGCGGCGAGAGCTACGAACAGCCCGTGGCGCGGCATGGTCCCCTCCTGACGGTTCTCGCTCGTGACGGGAGCGGGCCGGAGCGTCCGGTCTGGCATCGCCGTCAAGCGTCGGCTTCGGCGAGGGCCGCCAGCAGCTCGCCGTGAATGCGGCCGTTGGTGGCGGCTAGCTCCTTACTGTACACGTCGGGCGGGCCACCCGAGAAGCCGGAGGCGCGGCCGCCGGCCTCGGTGACCAGCAGCACGCCCGCGGCCATGTCCCACGGCTGGAGGGGGCGCTCCCAGAAGCCGTCGCTGCGCCCGGCCGCCACGTAGCAGAGGTCGAGCGCGGCGGCCCCGGCGCGGCGCACGGCCTGCGCGCGCCACATCAGCGTCTCCCAGCGGCGCAGCGAGGCGGGATAGAGCGCGCGCTCATAGGGGAAGCCGGTGCTGAGCAGGCTGCGAGCGAGGCTATCGGTGGTGGAGACGCGGAGGGGCCGGCCGTTCAGCGTCGCCCCGCCGCCCGCCTCGGCGAGGAACAGCTCCTCGCGCAGGGGGTCGTAGACGACGCCGAGCACGATGCGCCCGGCTCGCTCGTAAGCCACGGACACGCAGAAGACCGGGTAGCCGTGGGCGTAGTTGCTGGTCCCGTCGAGGGGATCCACGATCCAGCGGTGCTCGGCGCTGCCGGCGGTGCCGCTGCCCTCCTCCGCCAGGATGGTGTGGGTCGGAAAGGCAGCGTGGATGCGCTGGACGATCAGCGTCTCGGCCTGGCGGTCGAGGGCGGTGACGAGGTCGATCTCGCCTTTGTACTCCACGTCCTGGGGGCGGCCGAAGTGCTGGCGGAGCAAGCGCCCGGCGGCCAGCGCGGCCTCCACAGCCACCTCGCGGCTGCGATGCGGTTCGTCCAGGTGCACGGGGGTCTCCACGCGTTCGGCAGGTAAGTACCCGGAGGACTGTAGCACACGACACGGCGGGCCGCCGAAGTAGGCCCGCCGTGTCGCCGCGGAGCGATACGCGCGCGGCTGGCGCCCCGGCTAGGGGCATGCCCGCGCGCTAAGTTAGTTGTGCCGGCCGCGTCGGGCGGCGCCGCCCTTCTCGCCGATGCGCGCCATGTGGTCGCGGTCGCGGGAGACTGTCTGGCCGCCCTTGCGCCCGATCTCGGCCATGTGCCGCCGATCCGCGCTGACGGCGATGCCGCCCTTGCGCGCCGCTTCTGCCCGCGACATGCGATTGTTGCGCTCCATCATCCTGGATCGGACCTCCTTCCCACAGTTTCGTGAGGCCCGCGGCCGATCCGCCGGCCTCTGCTCTAGGGACGCTGTGGCAGGATTCGTGCCGCCCGCATCGGGGCAGACCGGGGCCGAGGGTGGCCGCACCAAAGCGGGGCGGCGCGGGCGGCCGGGGCCGGTCCGGCGGCGCGGCCGGCCGCGCCGTACACTACAGATAGGACCGAGGCGCGCCGGCAACGGGGCCGGCGCGGTGGTGCGAGGAGGCATAGGAATGCTAGTCCCGTTTCGGAACGAGCCGCCGACCGATTTCAGCCAGCCGGCCGAGCGCGCCGCCTTCGAGGCGGCGTTGCAGCAGGCCGCCGACCGGTTCGACGAAGAGTATCCGCTGCTGATTGGCAGCGAGCCGGTGTACAGCGGCGAGTGGATTGATTCCTACAATCCCTGCCAGCGCGATCAGCGCGTGGGCCGCGTCGCTCGGGCCACGCCGCGGCTCGCCGAGCGCGCGCTCGACGCGGCCTGGGCCACGTACCCGGATTGGTCGCACCTGGCGTCCGCGGCGCGCGCGCGGATTCTGTGGAAGGCGGCGGCGCTGCTGCGACGGCGCAAGCACGAGTTCTCGGCGCTGATGGTCTACGAGGTCGCGAAGACCTGGGCGGAAGCGGACGCGGACACCGCGGAGGCGATTGACTTCCTGGAGTACTACGGGCGGGAGATGGTGCGGCTGGCGGAGCCGCCGACGCTGGCCGTCGTGCCCGGCGAGGAGAACGAGCAGGTCTACGAGCCGCTGGGCGCCGGGCTGATCATCCCGCCGTGGAACTTCCCGCTGGCGATCCTGGCGGGCATGACAGCGGCCGCGATCGTGGCGGGCAACACGGTCGTGCTGAAGCCGGCCAGCCTGGCGCCGGTGGTGGCCGCGCGCTTCGTGGAGCTGCTGCGTGAGGCCGGGCTACCGCCGGGCGTGGTGAACTTCCTGCCCGGCCCTGGCGGGGTCGTGGGCGACCTGCTGGTGGAGCACCCGCGCACGCGCTTCGTGAGCTTCACCGGCTCGCGGGAGGTGGGCATCCAGATCTACGAGCGGGCCGCGCGGGTGGCCACGGGGCAGCGCTGGCTGAAGCGCGTGGTGGCCGAGATGGGAGGCAAGAACGCCGTCGTGGTGGACTCGACCGCGGACCTGGCCGCGGCGGCGGCGGGGATCGTGGCGAGCGCCTACGGCTTCCAGGGGCAGAAGTGCTCGGCTTGCTCGCGCGTGGTGGCGCTCGACGAGGTGCACGATGCGCTGCTGGAGCGCGTGGCGGCGGAGACCTGGGCGCTGCGGGTGGGCCCGGCGGCCGACCCGGACACCAACGTGGCCGCACTGGTAGACCGCGCGCAGTACGACAAGGTGCTGGAGTACGTGAACATCGGGCGCGGCGAGGGCCGGCTGGTGTGCGGCGGGGAGCCGGGCGATCCGGCGGGCTACTACGTGCAGCCGACGATCTTCGCCGACGTGGCGCCGGCGGCGCGGATCGCGCAGGAGGAGATCTTCGGGCCGGTGGTGGCGTTCCTGCGCGCGGCCGACTTCGAGCGGGCGATCGCGATCGCGAACGACACGCAGTACGGGCTCACGGGCGCCGTGTACGCGCGGGACCGGGGGCGCCTGGAGTACGCGCGGCGCGCGTTCCGCGTCGGGAACCTGTACCTCAACCGCAAGTGCACCGGGGCGCTGGTGGGCGTGCAGCCGTTCGGGGGCTTCGACATGAGCGGCACCGACGCCAAGGCCGGCGGGCCGGACCACCTGCTGCAGTACTTGCAGGCGAAAGTGATCGCCGAGCGGTTCTGATGATCCGCGGCCGGCTTGCAAGCACATCACAATAGTCGTCCGCGGGCGGGCGGCCGGGGTAAAATAACCCCCGGCGCCCACGCCGAGGCGTCTTCACGGGGGAAGCGAGTCGGGCGCGGAGGGCGCCCGTCCGAACGGGTAGGGAGGAAGTGCATGGGATGGTCCCGAGCAGGGCTCCGGCAGCCGGCCGGCTTGGCCCTTAGTCTCCTGGTAGCGGGTAGCGCGATCCTGGGCACCGGAGCGCGCGTGGCCGCCCAGCCGACGGCCGACGCGCAGGCGAAGGCGGCGCTCGAGCAGGTCTCCGCGGCGATGACCCAGCCGGGCAAGGTGTTCCGCAGCCAGCTCAACATCCGTGAGCGCGCCCAGGGCGCCAACGAGGTGAGCAGCACGGCGACGGTCTGGATCGACCCGGAGCAGCGCAAAGCCCGCTTCGAGCTGCGGCGCGACAACACGCTGATCGGCGTGACCGGGGTAGACAACTGGGACGTCGCGGTGTACGACGCCATCACCAACAAGCTGGCCAACATCAACGTGCCGGATGAGGCGCGGGGCCAGGTGCGGAACCCGGCGTTCAGCGTGCTGGCGCCGAGCCTGATCGCGGCGTATCAGTCGGGCCAGGTGGACGCGGAGAAGGACGTTACCACGACGATGGAGGATGTCGGCGGCCGCTCGGCGACGAAGCTGACCTTCCCGCTGACCATCACGCAGCAAGTGCCCGTGATCCAGCAGGGGCAGCAGGGCAGCCAGCAGGGCAGCCAGCAGGGCCAGAGCCAGCCCGAAACACGGACGGTGACGATCAATCAGGAATACAGCCTGTGGATCGACCCGACGAGCGGCATGCCTATCCAGGAGACCCAGCGCGGCACGGACAGTGGCAACGAGGTCAGCTTCCGGACCGCGACGTTCGAGAACGCGACGCTGGTGGACCGCAGCTCGCTACCGGCCGATACGCTCTCGTTGCAGTCGGTCCAGAACATGGTGGCGAGCGTCGACCAGGTGCTCGACCGGGCGCGGCAGATTGGCTTCACGGTGTACTGGCTCGGGCGGGAGCTGCCGCGCGGCTTCACGGACGCGCGGGGGCAGCGGCAGTCGGGCCTGGTGCTGCACGATATCCAGGTCACGAACGTGCCGGACGCGCCGAAGCAGGTGGTCATGGTGTACGGCTCGCGTGACGACGCGCCGCGGCCATACGTGGTGATTCGGCAGATGCCGCGGTCGCAGTTCGAGGAGCTGCTGCGACAGTCGGGCCTGCCGCCGATTTCACAGGTGCCGGGCGTGCAGCAGCAGCCGGTGCAGGTGCCGGGCGGCGCGCAGGGGGTGCTCTACCAGATCCAGCCGCCGAGCGGATCCGGGAGCGGTGGCCCGGCGCGCGGCGGCCCTGGCGCGAACCCGCCGAGCGGCCAGACGCAGAGCCTGCCGCCGTACGTGACGGTGCAGATCACCTCGGGCGACTCGATCACCCTGATCGAGACGCCGCCTGTGCCGACGGACGACGGCCGCCAGGGCAACCCGTTCCTCGACCCGGTCCAGATCGCCGCGCTCGCGGGCGCGCTGGCGGTGCTGAACCAGTAAACGAAGTGCGCCGCTGCGGCGCGCGAGGGCGGGGGCCAGCAGTCGGCTCCCGCCCTTTCGCGTCCGGCGCGTGGCCGGTACCCGCGGTCGCACCTCCAGGCCGCGCTGGGCGGCTTCCGCGGGGCCACACCGGGACGGGAACGCCGGAGCGCGGGAGGCGTCGGACGGCCTAAGCGGGCGGATTTCGCCACCGCGCGGGCATCACAGATGCGTCGCGGCCCAGGAGGGGCTGGGCTCGGGTGATAACATAGAAGGGAAACGCCAGCGGCGCGCGGCCGCCGGCGCTGCCCGCGGCACGATCGCCGGTCCAGGTAGCCCAACCTCCAGGGAGGCAAGCATGGTCCTCGGCCGGATTGGGCTCTTCCCCCGCGAGGAGCGCTTCTTCGATCTCTTCGAGCGCAATGCGCACAACCTGGTGGAGGGCGCGAAGGCGCTGCTCCTGGCGATGGAGAACCCGGACGCGCTCGACACGCAGCGGGCGCACCTGACCGAGGTCGAGCACTGGGCCGACGAGGTCACGCACCAGGTGATGGCGGCGCTCAACCGCACGTTCGTCACGCCGCTCGACCGGGAGGACATCGCCGGGCTGGCGCACGCGCTGGACGACGTCGTGGACTTCATGGAGGCCGCGCTAACGCGCATGCTCCTGTTCCAGATTCGCACGCCGACCACGCTGGCGGCGAACCTGGCGCGCATCATCCTGCAGCAGACCGAGGCGGTGGACCGCGCGATGCCGCTGCTGCGGCACAAGAGCGAGATGGGCGGGATCCAGGAGTACCTGGTGGAGATCAACCGGCTGGAGAACGAGGCGGACCGGCTGCTGGAGGCGGCGCTCGGGACGCTCTACGATGACGTACCCGACATCGCGGGCCTGGTGGACCGGCTGAAGTGGCGGGAGGTCTACGAGCTGCTCGAGACGGCCACCGACCGCGCCGAGGACGTGGCGAACGTCCTCGAGGCGATTGTCCTGAAGAACGCCTGAGCAATGCTCGACACCGCGTTCCTTCTGCTGGTCGTGATCGTGGTGACGGGCCTGGTCTTCGACTTCATCAACGGCTTCCACGACACCGCCAACGCGATTGCGACTTCGGTCGCCACGCGCGTCTTATCGCCTGCTCAAGCGGTGCTCATGGCGGGGACGCTGAACTTCGTCGGCGCGTTGACGGGGACGGCGGTCGCCAGCACGGTGGGCAAGGGGCTCATTCCGCCGGAGCAGGCCACGCAGCACCTCGTGCTGGCCGCGCTCATCGGCGCGATCATCTGGGACCTCATCACCTGGTGGTACGGGATTCCTTCCAGCTCGAGCCACGCCCTGGTGTTCAGCATCGTCGGCGCGGGGATCGCGGTGGGCGGGTGGGACGTGATCGACGTGGGCGGGGTGAGCAAGGTGCTGCAAGGGCTCGTGTTCTCGCCGATCCTGGGCTTCGCCGGCGCCTTCCTGCTGATGCTGCTGCTGCTGCACATCTTCGCCCAGCAGGCGCCGGCGGTGGTCACGCGCTTTTTCGGCAAGGCGCAGCTCGTCTCGGCCGCGTACATGGCGTACTCGCACGGCTCGAACGACGCGCAGAAGACGATGGGCGTCATCACGATGGCGCTGGCCAGCTACTATGGCTGGACGGGCGCGCAGTGGGCGGTGCCGATCTGGGTGATCGTGGCCGCCGCGCTCTCCATGGGACTCGGGACGATGATCGGGGGGTGGCGCATCATTCACACCATGGGCCTGAAGGTGGTGGAGCTGCGGCCGATCCACGGGTTCGCCGCCGAGACCGCGGCGGCCACGGTGATCGAGGTGGCCAGCCGGCTCGGCATCCCGATCTCGACCACGCACTCGATCAGCGCCGCCATCCTGGGCGTGGGCGCGACGCGGCGGCTGTCCGCCGTGCGCTGGGGCGTGGCGGGTAACATCGTGACGGCGTGGGTGCTGACGATCCCGGCCTGTATCCTGCTGGGCTGGGCGCTGCACGCGCTCGTCCTGCTCATCGGCGGGCCCGCGTTGAGATAGCGAGCCGCGTACCCGCCTGGCGGCGAGGGGCAGAAGGCACTCGCCATGGCCGGGGCGCTGGGAGCTTCGTTTGGCGGCGCTCAGCGCGGCGAACTGGCTTCGAGGTCGAACTGGACCGCCCACCCCTCCCGCCCGGGCGGCTGGACTTCGCCGCGGCCCACGTAGCGCCAGAAGCTCGGCCAGAGGCGGTGGGCTTTTAGAAAGTTCGCGAGCGCGGCGGGCGTCTCCCCGCTGAAGGTGACGCGCAGCTCGTCGCCGCGGGCCTCCAGCCGGTAGCCGGTCAGATGGTAGTTCTCGCGCAGGCGCCGTTGGGTCGCCTCGTCGCGCAGCGTCGCGAGGAACTGCTGGTGCTCGGCTTCCGCGCCGGGGACCCGGCGGCCCAGCCAGACCGCCGTGGGTACGGGTCGCTCCATGGGTCCTCCCGTGGGCAGTATACGCGTCATCCGGGGTGGAGTCCGCGGGCGGCGCCGCTCGTTACGGCGGCGCCGGATATAATCGGCGGGCGTGTAGCAGTCGCGCCCGAGGCGGGAGACGATGGGCGAGCGGCTGGTACTGGCGCTGGTGCCGGACTTGATGTTCGCCACGCAGATTGAGGAGGCGCTGGAGCGGCTGGGGTACACGCCATGCTTCCTCGCGGACGGCGCCGCCCTGCTGGCCCGCGCGCAAGGCGCGCCGCCGGCGCTCGTGCTCCTCGACCTGGCCGCGCGCGGGGCCGACGTGCCCGCCGTAATCCGGGCGCTGAAGGACGACCCCGCGACGGGCGGCGTGCCCGTGGTAGCGTTCGGCCCCCACCTTGACGAGGCGGCGCGGGCCGCGGCGGTGACTGCCGGCGCGGACGCGGTCGTGGCGAACTCGAAGCTGGCTTTCGATCTGCCCGGGCTCGTGACGCGGTACGCGGTACCGCCCGATGCCGCCGCGCCGTAGTCGGGGAGTCGGGGGCCCGCCGGTTAAGTGCGCTATAATCGCACGGGTTGGCCGGCAGGCACGGGCGGCGAGGGGCGCGCCTGCCGGCGATACCGTCCCCGGAACGAATTCGCCTGGCGATCGTCCCTGGCGGGCGCGTGGGCGACTGGTGCCGGCACGAGGGGGGTGGATGAAGCGCACGGTCGAGTTCACGGTCAACGGCGACGCCTACCGGCTCGACGTGGAGCCGAACCGGCGCCTGATCGACGTCCTGCGCGAGGACCTCGGGCTGACGGGCACCAAGGAGGGCTGTAGCATCGGCGTCTGCGGCGCCTGCACGGTGCTGCTCGACGGCGAGATGATCAGCGCCTGCCTGGCGCTCGCCGTCCGCGCGCACGGCCGCGAGGTGACGACCATCGAGGGCCTGGCGCTGGGCGAGCGGCTGCACCCCCTGCAGCGGGCGTTCATCGAGCACGGCGGCTTCCAGTGCGGCATCTGCACGCCGGGCCAGATTATGGCCGCCAAGGCGCTGCTCGACCAGAACCCCAGTCCCAGCCGCGACGAAGTTGTCGAGTGGATGACCGGCAACCTCTGCCGCTGCACGGGCTACTACAAGATCATCGAGTCCATCATGGCGTGCGTTGGGCAGGAGGCCGCGGTATGACGCTGACTGTCCCCGAGAAGCGCGAGTTCGACGTCGTCGGCCAGCGCGTGCAGCGCGTGGACGGCTTCGAGAAGGTAACGGGCGTCGGCAAGTACGTGGCCGACCTGGCGCTGCCGGGGATGCTGACGGGCCGCATCCTACGCAGCCCGTACCCGCACGCCCGCATCGTGCGCATTGACACGAGCCGCGCCCGCAAGGTCCCGGGCGTGCGCGCCGTAGTGACGGCCGAGGACACGCCGAAGCGCACCTGGGGCGCGTTCGTGCAGGACCAGCCGATCCTCGCCATTGACAAGGTGCGGTACGTCGGGGAGGAGGTCGCGGCGGTGGCGGCGCTCGACCCGGAGGCGGCCGAGGAGGCGCTCGGCCTGATCGAGGTCGAGTACGAGGAGCTGCCGGCCTACTTCGATCCCGACGACGCGCTGGCCGACGACGCGCTGCTGATCCACGAGGACAAGCCCGGCAACGTAGCGCTGCTGATCGACGTGGAGCGCGGCAACGTGGCGGAGGCGTTCGCGCGCTGTGACGTGGTCGTGGAGGATACGTTCAAGAGCACGCCGCAGTGGCACGCGGCGATCGAGCCGATCGGCAGCGTGGCCGAGTACAACCCGTCGGGCAAGCTGACGGTGTGGATGCCGACGCAGACGCTGTTCATGGCGCGGCACCGCATGGCCTGGGCGCTGAACATGCGCGAGGGCGACATCCGGATCATCCAGCCGTGGGTAGGCGGCGGCTTCGGCGGCAAATCGTGCGACGACAACAACGCGATGGTCTGCGCGCTGCTGGCGATCAAGGCGGGGCGGCCGGTGAAGGTGATCAACACGCGCGAGGAGGACTTCCTGGCCGGGTCGCGGCCGCGCGTGCCGATGAAGATCTGGTGCAAGATGGGTTTCCGCAAGGATGGCACGATCGTCGCCAAGCAGCTCGACATCATCGCGGACAACGGCGCTTACTGCGGCAAGGCGCCGGCCATCACGGGCGTCGCGGCGCTGCGCCACGACACGCTGTACAAGTACGAGACGGTGAAGACGCGGGCGCGCCTGGTGTACACGAACAAGATCCCCACGGGCGCGTTCCGCGGTTTCGGCAACCCGTCGGCGGAGTGGGCCGTCGAGCAGGTGCTCGACCTGGCCGCACACGAGCTGGGCATTGACCCAATCGACATCATCCGCAAGAATGCGGCCGAGCCGGGCTACGTGTCGCCGCACGGGAACCGCGTGATCTCGTGCGAGCTGAAGCAGTGCGTGGACCGCGTCGAGCGGATGATGGATTGGAAGAACCGGCGCGGCAAGCTGCCGCCGTATCGCGGCATGGCCGTGGGCGCGACGGTCCACGTGAGCGGCAAGCGCCACTTCGGGGACTACGACGGCGGCTCGGCCGTCATCAAGGTAAACGAGGACGGCAAGGCGATGATCTGGTGCGGCGAGGGCGAGATCGGCCAGGGGCCGACGACCGCGCTGGCGCAGATCGCCGCCGAGGAGCTGGGCGTGCCGTTCGAGGACGTGGAGGTGTCGAAGGCCGACACGGACCTGAGCACGTACTGCCACGGCGCCTACGCCAGCCGCCTAACGTACATCGCCGGCAACGCCGTGCGCGACGCGGCCGCGAACATGAAGCGGCAGATTCTGGAGATCGCGGCAGAGATGCTGGAGGCGGCGCCGGAGGACCTGGAGATCCGGCGCGGCGTCATCTCGGTGAAGGGCTCGCCGGAAGGGGCGCGGACGACGACCGTGCGCGAGGTGGCGCACGCGCGGCTGTTCCGGCGCGGCGGCGCGCCGCTGGTGGCGGCGGGCAGCTTCGACCCGGACTCGGTGCTGCAGGACGCGCTGCGCTATGGCAACGAGTCGGGCGCCTACAACTTCGCCGTGCAGGCCGCCGAGGTCGAGGTGGACCCGGACACGGGCCAGGTGAAGGTGCTGCAGTACTGCTCGGCGTCGGACTGCGGCACGGTGATCTTCCCGCTCGGCGCCGAGGGGCAGGTGGAAGGCTCGATCGCGCAGGGGCTCGGCTACACGCTGACCGAGGGGCTGGTGATGGACAACGGGCGGCCGCTGAACCCGAACTTCTCGGACTACCGGCTGCCCACGGCGGCGGACATGCCGGTGCTGAAGTCGGAGTTCGCCGACTCGTACGAGCCGACGGGGCCGTTCGGGGCGAAGGGGCTGGGCGAGCTGGCGATGGACCCGTTCGCGGCGGTGATCGGCAACGCCGTGTTCGAGGCGTGCGGCGTACGCATCAAGACCCTACCGATTACCGCGGAGAAGGTGTTCTGGGCGCTGCGGGAGAAAGAGCAACGGGAACGCCAGACCCACTAGACTCCCTCTCGCCACGAGAGAGGGCAGGGGTGAGGGGCAGCGGCGAATCCGAGGGCTTGCTTTCAAGAGTAGCCCTCACCCTAACCCTCTCCCAGAGGGAGAGGGGACAGGAGGAGCCCTCACCCTAACCCTCTCCCTCTGGGAGAGGGGACAGGAGGAGCCCTCACCCTAACCCTCTCCCAGAGGGAGAGGGAACAGGACGACGACATGCACCGGTTTGACTGGCTGGAGCCGCGGAGCCTAGAGGAGGTGCACGCGGCGCTGCGCGAGCACGGCGACGACGTGAGACTGATGGCGGGCGGCACGGCGCTGATGCTGCTGATGCGCCAGGGGCTGGTCCAGCCGGCGGTGCTCGTGAGCTTGCAGCACGTGCCCGGGCTGGACGCGATCGAGGCGCGGGATGGGGGCGTGCGCATCGGCGCGCTGTGCACGCACCGGCGCGTGGAGACGCACCTGCTGGTGCGGGAGCGGCTGCCGGCGCTGCACGAGACGCTGGAGCGCGTGGCCACGATCCGCATCCGCAACATGGGCACGCTGGGCGGCAACCTGGCGCACTCGGACCCGGCGCAGGACCCGCCGCCGACGCTGATCGCGCTCGGGGCGAGCGTGCAGGTCGCCGGGCCGAGCGGCGCGCGGACGATCCCGCTGGACGCGTTCTTCACGGACTACTACGAGAACGCGCTGGCGTCGGGCGAAGTGCTGACGGCGATCAACGTGCCGGACCAGGCCGCCTCGTTCGGGGGGAACGGCCAGGCGGGCGTGCGCTACGTGCAGGCGTTCAGCAAGTTCCTGCCGCGCTCGGTGGACGACTACGCGACGGTGGCGGTGGCCGTGAGCATGAAGGTGTCTGGCGGACCTACCCCCCCGGCCCCCCTCCCGATGCGGGAAGGGGGAGTTAGCGGCTCCAGCGGCCATCCAAGTATTGGCCTACAGGGCGGATGGCGGTGCGAGGACGTGCGGATCGGGCTGGGGTCGGCGGGGCCGACGCCGATCCGGGCGCGGGGCGCGGAGGCGGCGCTGCGCGGGCGGGAGCTGACGGAGGCGGCGCTGCGCGAGGCGGGGGAGGCGGCCGCCGCGGAGTGCGACCCGCTGGCGGACGTCCGCGGCTCGGCGGAATACAAGCGCGAGATGGTGAAGGTGTGGCTGGCGCGGACGGTGCGCCGCGCGCTGGAGCGGGTGACCTAACCCCCCCCGGCCCCCCTTCCCTATCAGGGAAGGGGGGAGCCCGCGGGTAGGTCGCACCGGCGATCTCCGACCTCTGCGACGCGAGCAGGTTAGCGGAGCGTGCCCGGTCGCTTAGCCGGTAGCCTGCATCCCTCGCTCTCGCGAGGGATGCGGGAGGGGAAAGGGTCGAAGGAGGCGCTATGCAGACCGTGGAGCCCCGGACGAAGCGCGTCCAGTACAGCGACATGCGGGAGTGGCTGGCGATCGTCGAGGGGTTCGGCGAGCTGGCCGTGGTCGAGGGGGCCGACTGGAACCTGGAGATCGGCGCGCTGTCGGAGCTGAACTATCGCCGCAAGCCGTTCCCGGCGCTGCTCTTCGACCGGATCAAGGACTATGCGCCGGGCTTCCGGCTGCTGACGGGGGCCAGCGGCAGCTCGCGGCGGTTCGGCACCTGCCTGCGGCTGTCCACCGACCTGACCGACATGGAGCTGGTGGAGGCGCTGCGGGGCAAGCCGCTCCAGTGGGAGACGAACGCGCGCCGCTTCCCGCCACGCGAGGTGGCGGACGGCCCGGTGAACGAGAACGTGCTGACGGGGCCGCAGGTGGATCTGAGCCGCTTCCCGGTGCCGCTGTGGCACGAGCACGACGGCGGCCGCTACCTGGCCACGGGCTGCTCGGTCATTACCTGCGACCCGGACACGGGGGTAACGAACGTCGGCGCGTACCGCGGCATGATGATTGACGACCGCAGCATGACGATCCAGATCGTGCCGGGCAAGCATGGTTACGTCCATTACCAGAAGTGGTGGGCGAGGGAGGGTCGGGCGCCGGTCGTCGTGGTGCTGGGCCACGATCCGCTGTTGTTCTGCCTGTCGGGTGTCGAGGTGCCCACCGGCGTGAGCGAGATCAACTACTACGGCGCGATTGTCGGGCAGCCGCTGGAGGCGCTGAAGAGCGACCTGACGCCGCTGCCCGTGCCGGCGCGGGCGGAGATCGTGCTGGAGGGCTGGCTGTACCCGGACAAGAAGGCGCACGAGGGGCCGTTCGGCGAGTGGACCGGCTACTACTCGGGCGGCGAGGGCACGGCGCCGCTACTGGAGGTGCAGCGGCTGCGCTACCGCGACAACCCGGTGCTGCTCGGCTCGCCGCCGTCGAAGCCACCGCACGACTACTCGTACATGCGGACGGCGATGAAGTCGGCGATGATCTACGACGCGCTGGTGAAGGCGGGCGTGCCGGACGTGCGCGGCGTATGGGCCGACGAGTGCGGCGGCGGGCGGATGCTGATCGTGGTGAGCATCACGCAGCGCTTCTGCGGCCACTCGCGGCAGGCGGGCGCGATCGCGGCGCAGTGCCGCGAGGCGGCGTACATGAACCGCTTCGTGGTGGTCGTGGACGACGACGTGGACCCGACGAACCTCGAAGAGGTCATCTGGGCGATGTGCACGCGCTGCGACCCGGCGGAGGACATCGACATCCTCCGCAAGGCGTGGGGCAGCCGCGCCGATCCGATCCTGGAGGACGGCGCGCCGCCGTACAACTCGCGGGCGATCATCGACGCCTGTCGGCCCTTCGAGCGGATCAGGCAGTTCCCGCGCGTGGCGGAGGCGTCGCCGGAGCTGCTGCGGCAGATCGAGAGCAAGTGGAGCATGCTGTTCGCGCAACGCCCGGGGCCGGCGCCCGGCGTGGGCGGGGTGGAGGCGGTGGCGCGGCTCTTTGGCAACGCGACGAATGGCAGCCTCGCGGACGACGCGACACACGGCGCGGCGGCGCCGGGGCCGAACGACATGGCCGCGGGGCAATAGGAGGAGCAGTGGAGTTTCACCATACGGTCGTCATCCCGGCCCCGCGGGCAAAGGTGTGGGAGTTCCTGCTGGACATCCCGCGGGTGGGCAAGTGCATTCCGGGCGTGGAGAAGGTCGAGCCGCTGGGCGACAACAAGTACAAGGGCACGGTGAAGCAGCGCGTCGGCCCGATCGGCGTCACGCTCGAGGGCACGATGACGGTGATCGAGACGGACGAGCAGGCGGGCCGCGCGGCGATGACGGCCGAGGGCGCGGACAAGCGCATCGGCGGCGCCGTGCGGGCGAAGATGACGATGAACGTGAAGGAGCTGGGGCCGAGCCAGACCGAGCTGACCGTGGACACAGACGCGAACATCGGCGGGCGGCTCGGCGAGTTCGGCGGCGCCGTGATCAAGAAGAAGGCCGACCAGACGATGGAGCAGTTCGCGAAGAACATCAGCGCGCAGGTGGGCGCGGGCTGAGCGCGCCGCACAAGCTGGATCGCGGTAGGGGGCAATACCCGCCCAACGGGTATTGCCCCGCGTTCTTGTCCGGCGGTATGGTATCCAGAGTGCTCAAACGTACGTTTCGTGCGATTGGGGTAGGGACGGGCCGGAGGAGTTGCTGCGATGGCAGAGATGTCTACGGTTCAGGCGCGCGACCAGTTCTCCGAGCTGATCAACCGGGCGGCGTTCGGGCACGAGCGGATTGTGCTTACGCGGCGCGGCAAGGCGTTGGTGGCGCTCGTTCCGATCGTCGATCTGGAACTGCTGCAGCAGCTCGAAGACCGCCTGGACCTAGAGGAGGCGCGGCTGGCGCTGGCCGAGGCCGCGGCGGGCGACACAGTAGCATGGGAACAGATCAAAGCCGAACTCGGGCTTTGATCTGCCGTGGCGTATCGGGTCCAGTTTGCGCGCCGCGCCGAACGGCAGTTCAAGGCGCTGCCGCGGCAGGTACAGGTACGGCTGCGGGCACGGATCGAAGCGCTGACCGACGACCCGCGCCCTGCCGTTGCCGCCAAGCTTGCTGGCCCCGAGGAGCTGTACCGGATTCGGGTCGGCGACTACCGGGTGGTGTACGCGGTGCAAGACGCGGTCTTGCTGGTGCTGGTGGTTGGCGTGGGGCACCGGCGGGACGTGTACCGACGCTTGTTCAGCTAGGCTCGCTGCCAGCGGGTCGCACGGGCGTGCGGAGGAAGTCGAGGAGGAGGGCGTTGACGCGCTCTGGTTGGTCGCTCTGGAGCCAGTGGCTCGCGTCGGGTAGGCGCTCTACGCGGCAGGTGGGCACCCAGGCCGGCGGCGGCGCGGCTAGCTCGCGGCCGAGGTAGCGGTCGCGCTCGCCCCAGATGACGAGCGTTGGGATGTCAATGCGGCGGAGCAGGCGGCGCTCCGCCAGGCCGTACTGGACGAACGCCCGGTAGTAGTTGATGGCGCCGCGGAAGGCGCGGGGACGTCGCAGCGCCTGGACGTAGCGCTCGATGTCGGCGGCAGTGAACGCGCCCGGACGGACAGGCTCGGCACGCAAGATGCGGCGCAGCGCGGCGAAGTCGCCGCGGGCGAAGTACCACTCGGGCAGCCAGGGGAACTGGAAGAAGAAGATATACCAGCTCCGGAGGAGCTGGCGTGGGGTGGCGAGGGCGCGCGCGAAAGTAACGGGGTGGGGGCAGTTCAGGATCGCCAGGCGCTCCAGCAGCGCGGGGTCGCGCATGGCCACGCCCCAGGCCACGGCGCCGCCCCAGTCGTGGCCGACGAGCATCGCCGCCCGCTCGGCGCCGCAGTGGCGGATGAGCACCGCGACGTCGTGGGTCAGCTCGCCCATGCGGTAGGCTCGGACGGAGCGCGGCTTGCCGGAGAGGTTGTAGCCACGCATGTCGGGCGCGACGACGTGGTAGCCGGCCGCGGCGAGCGGCCCCCACTGGTGGCGCCAGGCGTAATAGTGCTCGGGAAAGCCGTGCAGCAGCACGACCAGCGGGCCCGCGCCCGCCTCGACGTAGTGCAGGCGGAGGTGGCCCAGGTCGGCGTAGCGGTGGGCGGCCCCGAGGTCAGCCGCGTTCATGGGATGACGTCCCCGTTAGCGTCTGCGCCGCGGTTTGAAATGCTGCTAGCGAATTGTGCCTTGGGTCTTGGCGAAGCGTCCAGCCGCGCCAGGGAGGCGGCCTGGCGGCCGCGGGCGGGCACTAGACCCGCCCCTACCCCAGCCATGCCGGGAGCCAATGATAGGCCGGCGGCCGTCTCAGGCAGGGCGAGTTGGCCGCCACGAGGGCAGTAGGCCCGCCTTTAGCAGACCGCACCGGCGGAAGCAGGCGGGCACAGGACTGGCCGCTCGGAGGCTCCGACGTAGCCACGCGGGCGCGTGCTGGCCGACCCGGCGGGGAATCCGGTATGGTCGGGGCGCCGCGCGAACCGCTGGCTGGAGGCGAAACAAGGTGGCTGGTCGGTCACGCCACGCTCCGCACCGACAGAAGCATACTCCCCTGCGCGGGCTGCGACTGCACCATCTGGAGTGGGGGCCGGCCGAGGGGCCGCCGCTCGTGTTGTTGCACGGGATGCGCGCTCACGCCTACGTCTGGAGCCGCCCCGCGCCCTACCTGGCGCCGCCGTACCGTCTGCTGGCGCCCGACTTCCGCGGCCACGGCGAGAGCGACTGGAGCGACGACGGCTACGGCCACCCGCGTTACGTGGCGGACTTCGCCGCCTGGGCCGACGCGCACGCGCTCGAGCGGTTCCCACTGGTGGGCCATTCCGCGGGCGGGCGCGTGGCCGTGAGCTACGCCGCGGCGCACCCCGAGCGCGTGGAGCGCCTGGTGGTGGTGGACATGGGGCCGGACGTGGGGCCGACGCGGCCGTTCGATCCGGCGCTGGCCGCGCGGCCGCAACGCACGTTCGACGACCTGGACCACGTGGTCAGAGTGTTGCGCGAGCGCTATCCGACGATCAGCGCGGCGTACCTGCGGCGGCTGGCGCGCTGGAGCGTGCGGCCGGGACCGCATGGGCGGCTCACCTGGAAGTGGGACAAGCGGGTGCGCGGGCAACTGCGGCCGGCCGACGAGTTCCGCGCGGACCTGCGCACCCTGCGCTGCCCGGTGCTGATCGTGCGTGGCGGCGAGGCGGCGGCGCTCAGCGCGGAGAGCGCGGCGGAGATGCAGGCCCTGGTCCCCACCGAGTGCCGCATCGTGGAGATTTCCGGCACGAGCCACATGCTCGTTGAGGAGCGCCCCGCGACCTTCGCCGCGCTGGTGCGCGAGTTTCTCACTGCGGACGATGGTGTCGGCGAGCAGCCGGTCGCCGGGCCCCGGAGCCCCCGCTAGCCTGGGATCGCCTGGCACGGAGCCGGGCGGCCGCTACACCTGGCGCAGCAGCCCTTTGAAGCGCAAGGCGAGCCACGGCTTGCGTCCGCCGGCCCGCATCTGGCCGCGCAGGATGGCCGGCCACTGGCTGCAGCGGCCGTAGGCGATGAGGAGGTAGGGCACCGGCTCGACGGCAAGGCGGCAGTCCACCTGGGCGGCGCCGGACGGCTCGACGTGGAGCGCGCCGTCGCGGAAGTGGCAGACGAAGCGCGGCCCGCCGCGCACCGCCAGCTCGTAGCGCACGTCGAGGCCGCGGCTCGCCACGGGGTCCACCGCCAGCGGCAGGGCGCCGGCGAGACCCGCGATGGCGCAGCGCGCGTGGGCGGGCTCGATTCGCCACGGACGCCGGACCGCGCGCGCGATGTCGTAGCCGTGCAGCAGCAGCTCGCCGACGAGCAGACCGGTCATGGCAGCGAGCGGAAGCGGGTAGCCCATGTGCCAGGGCATCGGCTCGTCGCCGGCCATCGCCGCGGTCGTAGCCAGGTAGTCGGCGGCCGCGGCATCGAGCAGGGCGGCGAGGGCGACCGGATCGCGCGTGGGGAACTCGCGGAAGAGGCGCGCGTTCAATTCGGGGAGCGCGGCCAAGTCCGCGACGGGGCTGGGCTCGCCGCGGGCGCAGCCGAGGTAGACGCGCGTGCCGGCGACGAGGTGGATCGCGGTCTCGGCCACGGTCCACTTGGAGCGCGGCACCGGCGCGTCGCCGCGCGGGACCTCGCGCAGCAAGGCGATGACCTGCGTGGCGGCGGCGCGGAGGGCCTGACTCGCCGCGGTCTGCGACACGAGCGCGATGGGCGGCGCGGCGGGCGAGAGAGGCGGCGTCACGGCGTTCATGCGCTCACCGCCTCCAGCGGGGGCCGGGCGGGGAAGGGCGTGGCGGTCGGTGGATCCCCGTCGTCGTCGGAGCCGCCGGTAGCCAGGAGGGCCGGCAGCAGGACGCTCGGGTGGAACAGGGTGCTCGGCGGCGCGAGCAGGTTCAGCACCTCGCCGAACGCCCGGTTCACGCCGACGTTGCGCGTGGCCGCGAGGTTCACGCGGTCGAGGTAGCGGTGGAGCAAGCGCGTCACGAGGCCGGGCCGAGCGCCCTCGGTCGTGGGGTAGCGCAGGTCCTCGCCCGTGGCCATGAGCCAGGGGGTCGCGCTGTCCGCGGCGACTACCTTCTGGAAGCGCGCCGCGAGGCCGACGAGATCACCGTCGGGCCGGCGCTCAGTATGGGCGCGCAAACAGCGGTGGAGGGCCAGCGCGTCGATCGCCGCCACGCTCATCCCCTGTCCGTAGATCGGGTTGAAGGCGCAGACCGCGTCGCCGGCGACAAGCAGGCGCTCGGGCCAACGCTTCAGGCGCTCGTAGTGGCGAAGCTGGTTCTCGGTGCGGCGGTAGCCGGCGATGGGCGACAGCGGCCGCGCGTGGCGGATGGCCTCGTACAGGATCGGGCTGCGAAGGCGGCGCGCGAAGTCGAGGAAGCCTTCCTCGTCCACGGGCGGCGCGTCGTCCCCGTTGCCGGCGAGGGTGACGAGCCAGCGTCCGCCTTCGATGGGAAAAAGCGCCGCGGCGCGGGGAAACGCGGGGGGCTTGGCGTTGAAGAAGAGGCCCTTCCAGTCCGCCTGGAAGCCCTCGGGCGGCGCGTAGTAGCGGCTGGCGTAGGCCAGGAACGCGTTGATGCGCGTCTCCGCGGGCGGCTGGTAGCCGAGCGCCTCCAGCCAGCGCGGCGTGCGCGAGCCGCGGCCGCTGGCGTCCACGACCAGATCGGCTAGCAGGCGCTCGCTCGGCCCAGGCCCCGCCTCGCGCTCGCCGCGCGCGCGGTGCTCGATGCCCACGACCGCCGTGCCGTCCGCGCTGCCGACAAGGCCGGTGACGTCGTGCTCTTGCAGGAAGGCAATCCGCGGCGAGGCGGCGAGCCGGCGCCGGACGCACCACTCTAGCAGCTCGCGGCTCATGGAGATGAAGGGGCGGCCGGGGCTGAACCGCTCGCACCAGCCCGCCGGCATCAGCCACAGCATCTCGGTGGGCCACATGATGGTCGGCGCGCCCGCCGCGGCCAGCTCGGCCAAGAGGCCGGGGAAGAAGTGCTCGAGGAGCTGCTGGCCGCGGCCGAGCAGCACGTGGACGTGGCGGGACTGCGGCACACCCTTTCGGAACTCAGGGAAATCTGGGAACGAGTCGCGCTCGACGATGGTGACGCGGCGGAAATGGGCGGCGAGCACGCGCGCGGCCAGCAACCCGGCCATGCTGCCGCCGATAACGACGGCGTGGTCGCGGCAGGCGGGCGCGCCCGCGCCACTCGCGCGCGCTTCGGTTCGTTCTGGCACGTTCAGCCTCCTGCATTCGTTTGCTGTCGAGCATTACGCCAGCGGCAGGCACGCGGATCATTTTTCGTGCGGCACGCGGCGCGGGCAGCAAGCCGCAGCACCGGTGTACGCGGGTCTGGCGCGTGCGGCGCGGGCTGGGCGGCCTGACGGGCCACGCGCACGAAGCCGGCGACGGTGACATCCCGGCGCGGCGCGCGGTGGGCCGGCGGCAGGCCGCGTCCGGCCGGGCGGCCTGGCGGCCGCGGGCGGGCACGAGACCCGCCCCTACCGTTCACTTGCCGCTCGGGGCGAGCAGGGCGCAGCCAGCAGCGCCCCTACACCGGCCGGGCGGCGGCCGCTGCGGGCGGGCACGAGACCCGCCCCTACCGGCCGCCGACCGCATTGCCTGGCTGCTTCTGGTGCCGGGCCCGGCCGTACGCTGCCGTCCCCGGCGGGCTCCTGAATAGTAGACTAGCTTGCCCGCCACCGCGTTACAGATTTACCGGGGTGGCGGGCGGCGCAAGCGGCCGAGTCGCCACGGCCGGGGCGCGGTCGGGCGCGAGCCTAGGGCAGCGCGCTCCAGAGGGCGCGCACGTCGTGGGGCTGCCACCAGGGCACGAGGCCGAGGTCGCGCGCGATGATGCTCGCGGCGTTGTAGCCGGGCGCGCCGGTGATGTTGCCGCCGGGATGGCAGGACGAGCCGCAGAGATACAAGCCCGCGATCGGCGTGCGGTACTGCGCCAGCTCGGGGAGCGGGCGCTTGTCGAGCGCCTGCTCGGCGTTCAGCTCGCCGACCATCCAGTCGCCGCGCCGCATGTTCGGGTCGTGGCGCTCGATGTCCAGCGGCGTGGTGGACGACTTGGCGATGACGTTGCGCTCGTCGAGGTTGGGCGCGTACTCGCGCCAGCGGGCAAGCTGGCGGTCGAGGAACTCGTCGCGGATGGCGTCCCAGTGGGTGGGGCCGCCGTCGGCCAGGTCGTAGGGCGCAAGCTGCCAGGTGAAGGCGCAGTGCATGCCGGGCGGCGCCTGTGAGGGGTCGTGGACGGTGAGGCAGGCGCCGTTCATGAACGCCTTGCGCGGCAGGCGACCGGCGCGGCAATCGGCGTAGAGGTCGCGCACGTCCTGGTACTCGTCCAAGCCGACGATGTACATGCACGTCTGGTGGATATCCGGGCAGCGCTCGGCGGCGGTGTAGCGGGGCGGCTCGCGCAGCGCCAGATTCACGGCGAAGATCGGCGTGGTGGGCGAGTAGCGAAAGCGCTCGACGCGCGCGGCGAAGGCGGGGTCGAGCTGCTCGCGGCCGACGAGCCGCAGGAAGGTCTCCTGGGGATTGACGTTGCTGGCGACGAACTTGGTGGCGCGCACCTCGGTGCCGTCCGCGAGCACGACGCCGACGGCGCGGCCGTCCTCGACCAGGATGCGCTCGACGCCGTTCGCCTCGATGACATCGCCGCCCGCGGCGACGACCATGTTGGCGAGCTGGTCGGCCAGGTGGTGCGAGGTGCCCTTGCAGAGCTGCGGATTCACGCCCCAGGCGATCATGCCCGGCACGAGGAAGCCAAGGCCGCGGGCGTCGATCTCGAAGCCGCGCATGACCGCCAGGAAGGCGATGAACGCCTGGACTTGCGGGTTCTCGAAGTGACCAAGGATAAAGTCTTCGAGGCTGCAGTCGGTGTAGCGGAGGTACTCGCGGCCCGCCTCGCTGCGCTGTAGCAGCTCGCGCTTCTCGGTGAACGGCACGGGCGGCGCGTAGGTCTCCGGAAAGATGATCTGTTGCACGACGGGGCGGAAGCGCTGGTGGATCTCGCGGAACGTGCGGGCGTCGGCGGCCGAGAACTCGGCGAGCGACGCGCAGGTGCGGTCGAGGTCGCTGTACCAGCGGAGGCTGCGGCCATCGGGCAGGAGCATGGAGACGCCCAGCTCGGGGGCGACGTACTCCACGTCGAAGCCCGCCATGCCGAGATCGTCGAACCAGGGCAGGCCCTTGGCGCCGCGGTGGAAGACGGAGTGGATGTTGTGCCAGAAGCCGGGCGCCTGGGGGTCCTCGTGGGCGTCGAGGCCGCCGCCCAGTTCGACCATGCGCTCGACGACGAGCATCTTGAGGCCGGCACGGGCGAGGTAGCCCATGCAGATCAGGCCGTTGTGGCCCGCGCCGATGACGATGCCGTCGTACTCCAGCGCCATGCGCCCATGCCCTCCCGCCAGTGCGCGCCGTGTGTCGGCCTGGGTCGGACTGTACCACGGAGCGCGGGCGCGCGCTAGCGAATGCGCCGGGGCGGCTGCGGGGCACGCCTGGGCGGCGGCGGTGCGGGCGGGGTATGCTTCGGGCACGGGAGGGCGCCAATGAGCGCGGCGAGCGGCGGCTTTCGGGACTTCGAGCACGCGGGCTGGCAAGAGGCCGCCCAGGCGTACACCACGCACTGGGCCGCGCTCACCCGCCAGGCAGTCGAGCCGCTGCTCGACGCAGTCGGGGCCGGGCCGGGCGTGCGGCTGCTGGACGTGGCGACCGGGCCGGGCCACGTGGCGGGCGCGGCCGCGGCGCGTGGGGCGCGGGCCACCGGGGTGGACTTCGCGCCGGTGATGGTCGAAGCAGCGCGGGAGCGCTATCCCGCGGTGGCGTTTCAGGAGGGCGAGGCCGACGCGCTGCCATTCCCGGACGCGAGCTTCGACGCCGTCACCATCGCCTACGGGCTGCTGCACTTCGAGCGGCCGGAGCAGGCGCTGGCCGAAGCGCACCGTGTCTTGCAACCGGGCGGGCGGGTGGCGTTCACGGTGTGGGCGACACCCGACGCGGCGGTGGGATTCGAGCTGATCCTGCGGGCGGTGGAGAGATACGGGAACCCGAACGTGCCGCTGCCGCCGGCGCCGCCGTTCTTCCGCTTCAGCGACGCCGAGGAGTGCCGCCGCGTGCTGGGAGCGCTCGGCTTTCGCGACGTGGTGGTGAGCCAGGTGCCCCAGGTGTGGCGGCTGCGGTCGCCCGAGCAGTTTTTCGAGGCGATGCGGCATGGCACGGTGCGGACCGCGGGGCTGCTGCGCGGGCAAGCGCCTGCCGGCCTGGCCGCGATCGAGGCCGCCGTGCGGGAGGCCGCGGCCGCGTACCAGCGGGGGGATGGGCTGGAGCTGCCAATGCCGGCCGTGCTGGCGCGGGGGAACAAGCCCGCAACGATGCCTCCTGACGACCGCCCTCGTTCGCGCCCAATTGGCCCCACCCCCACCGCTGTGGGATAATTAGACGAGCAGGTATCGTGGAGTAAGCCGATGGCCGTCGCAATCCCGTTCGCCGCCGCCGAGGAGCGCACGCGCGAGGGCGACCTCCTCACGATCAACATGGGGCCGCAGCACCCCAGCACGCACGGCGTCTTCCGCATGATCCTCACCATCGACGGCGAGACGGTGGTCGCCGCGCGGCCGGTGATGGGCTACCTGCACCGCTCGGTCGAGAAGCTCTGCGAGTCCCGCACCTACCTGCAGGACGTCGTCTTCACCGACCGGCTCGACTACCTGGCCCCCATGTCCACGAACCTGCCCTACGCCCTCGCACTGGAGAAGCTCGCCGGCATCGAGGTGCCCGAGCGCGCGCAGTACGTCCGCGTCATCATGTGCGAGCTACAGCGCATTGCCGCGCACCTCGTCGCCATCGGCACGTTCGCCGCGGACGTGGGCACGTTCTTCACGCCCCTGCTGTACACGTTCCGCGAGCGCGAGCGCATCATGGACATCTACGAGATGTGCTGTGGCGCGCGGCTCACGGTCAGCTACATCCGCTACGGCGGCGTGAGCCGCGACGTGCCCGAGGACGGCGTGCAGGCCATCCGCGAGTTCGTGCAGATCATGCCCGAGCGCATCGACGAGTACGAGCGCCTGCTCACGAACAACGAGATCTTCCTGGCGCGCACGCGCAACGTTGGCATCCTGCCGCCCGAGCTGGCGATCGCCTACAGCGTCACCGGCCCCGTGCTGCGCGCCAGCGGCGTGCAGTACGACGTGCGCCGGGCCGAGCCATACGGTATCTACGACCGCTTCGAGTTCGACATCCCGGTGCGCTACAACGGCGATTGCTACGACCGCTACATGGTCCGCATCGCCGAGATGCGGCAGAGCGTGCGCATCCTCGAGCAGGCAATCCGCGACCTGCCGGCCGGCGAGATCAAGGCGAAGCTGCCGCGCCTCTTCCGGCCCGCGCGCGGCTCGGCCTACGCGCGTACTGAGAGCCCGAAGGGCGAGCTAGGCTTCTACGTGCAGGCCGACGGCAAGGTCGAGCCGTATCGCGTGCACATCCGCCCGCCCAGCTTCATCAACCTCACGGCGCTGGCGCCGCTGCTCATCGGCCACAAGGTCGCGGATGTCGTGGTGATCCTGGGCAGCATTGACATCGTCATGGGGGAGGTCGACCGGTAAGCCGGCACGGCCGGCACGAGTGTTGCGCATGCTTAAGCCAGGTCGGCCTCATTCCGCGTGGATAGGAAGGTAAGCTATGTCGGGAATCGCTAATGGAATGTGGACCACGCTCAAGCACTTCTTCAGGGCCTTGAGCGATCCGGTGACCGTCCAGTATCCCGAGCAGCGGCTGCCGCTCTCGATCGGCTTCCGCGGCTTGCCTCGCCTGGTCTACGATCTCGAGAGCGGCGACGCGCGCTGCGTGGCCTGCGCCATCTGCGCCTCCGCCTGTCCGGTCGGCGTGATCCACATTGACTCGCACCGCGGCGCCGACGGCCGCAAGCTGCTGGACCGCTTCGATATCGAGGCCGGCGGCTGCATCTACTGCGGCATGTGCGTCGAGGCCTGCCCGTTCGACGCGCTCACCATGACGGCCGGCTTCGAGCTAGCCTCGTACAACCGCGCCGACCTGCTGTGGCCCATGGACCGCCTGCTTGTGCCTGGCACGCCCGAGAACGACGCCAACATGCACTGGATCATGAGCGGCGTCGAAAAGATGGGCAAGACGCCGCCGAGTGCCTGGCCGGGCGCCGCGATCGACGCGGGCCTGATGCCCGAGAGCGCCCGCAAGCAGCCCGAGCCAGAAGTGGAGGCCGAGGCCGGCGAGGAGGAGAAGGTGCCCGCTGCGGCGGGCTCGTCGGGCACGGAGTAGCGCGCTAGCCGACCGCCGCGGCTCCCAGGCGTGGGAACGCCGCGAGGGCTCGCCGCGCGATGCCCGGCCCGTCCAGCGCGTACGCGGCGCGCAGGTCAGCCTGCTTGCCGTGCTCCACGAACTCGTCGGGCACGCCGATGACCTCGACCGGCACCCGGCAGCCGTGCGCGGCCAGCAGCTCCAGCACCGCGCTGCCGAAGCCGCCGCTTGCCGCGTGCTCCTCGACGGTCACGAGGCCGGCCACGTCGCTGGCCAGGTCCAGTATCAGCGCCTCGTCCAACGGCTTCACGAAGCGGGCATCCGCCACGGCGCAGGCGATCCCGTGCCGCGCCAGCAGCTCGCTCGCTTCGAGCGCCGGCAGCACCGTGTTGCCGACGGCCAGGATCGCCAGGTCCCGCCCTTCGCGCAATAGCTCGCCGGTCCCGATCGGGATCACGCGCGGGTCCGGCTCGGTGGCGACCCCGACGCCGGTGCCGCGCGGGTACCGCAGGGCGATCGGTCCACGGCCGTTCGCGGCGTGATCCACCGCCGTGTGGAGGAGGTGTTGCAGCTCGTTCTCGTCGCGGGGAGCGGCCACGACCATGTTGGGCAGCACGCGCAGATACGCGAGGTCGAACACGCCCTGATGCGTCTTGCCGTCGTCGCCGACGATGCCCGCCCGGTCCAGGGCGAAGACGACCGGCAGGTTCTGCACGCACACGTCGTGGACCACCTGATCGTAGGCCCGCTGCAGGAACGTCGAGTAGATAGCGACCACGGGCACGCGACCCTGCGTGGCGAGGCCAGCCGCGAACGTCACAGCGTGCTGCTCGCAGATGCCCACATCGAACGTGCGCGTGGGGAACTCGCGCATGATCGGCGTCAGTCCAGTCCCGTCGGGCATCGCGGCGGTGATCGCCACGACCCGCTCGTCGCAACGCATCTCGCGGCCGAGCGCCTGGCCGAACACCTGGGTGTACGTCGGGGCGATGGGCGGTGCGCTGGCCGGCGGCGAGACGCCATGGAGCTTCACCGGGTCGGCCTCGGCCGGCTCGTAGCCTTTGCCCTTGAGGGTGAGCAGGTGGACCAGCGTGGGGCCTTCGCCGTTGTCCCGCACGAAGCGCAGCGCCGCTTCCACGTCGGCCTCGTCGTGGCCATCCACGGGGCCGACGTAGGTAAAGCCCAGCTCTTCCCACAGCACGGTCGGCAGCACGGCGCTCTTCACCCCACGCTTCACGCGCTTGCCCACCTCCCAGGCGAGCGGCCCGAGCGGCAGCCGCGTGACGACGTGCTCGGCCTCTTCCTTCGCCCAGTGATACCGTGGTCGCAGGCGATTGAACATCCGCGCCAGCGCGCCCACGTTAGGCGCGATCGACATCTGGTTGTCATTCAGAATGACGATCAGGCGAGTCCCGGAGTGACCGACGTGGTTCAGCGCTTCCAGGGCCATGCCGGCCGTGAGTCCGCCATCGCCGATAATGGCGACGACGTGGTGCTGCTCGCCGGCGAGGTCACGCGCGACGGCCATGCCGAGCGCGGCCGAGATGGACGTGCCGGCGTGGCCGGCGCCAAAGTGGTCATGGGGGCTCTCGTCGCGCGACAGGAAGCCGGCCAGCCCGTGCTGCTGCCGCAGGGTGTGGAAGCGGCGCGCGCGGCCCGTGAGCAGCTTGTGCGGATACGCCTGATGGCCGACGTCCCAGACCAGCTTGTCCGTCGGGCTATCGAAGACGCGGTGCAGGGCGATAGTCAGCTCGACAGTTCCCAGGTTGGAGGCGAGATGCCCGCCCGTCCGCGGCACCGTGGCCAGCAGCTCGGCGCGAATCTCGGCGGCGACCTGCTGCAACTGCTGTGGTGTCAGCGGCCGCAGGTCGGCCGGACTCTCGATCTGATCGAGCAGGCGGGTCATGTGTCCTCCTGTGTGCGGGGCGCTATGGAAGTCTATCAGCTAGGTTCGCGGGCTGCCCACTGCCCGCTCGCTGGTCGCGCCCCGTGAGCGAGCAGCAGCGCCAGGTCGCCCGCGACGTGCTGGCGGCCGCGCTAGCCGCCGTGGCGCCCGAGGCGGCGGTGCGACGCCACCTGCGTCGCGTCGGCGATCGCCTGTTGGCAGACGACGCGGAGTACGACCTCACCCGCTACCGCCGCGTGCGCGTCGTCGGCGCCGGCAAAGCCAGCGGCGCCATGGCGGCCGCTGTTGAACCGCTGCTCGGCGACCGCCTGGACGGCGGCCTCGTCATTGTCAAGGACGGCCATACCGTGCCCACGAGCCGCGTCGCGCTCCGCGAGGCGGGGCACCCCACGCCCGACGCGCGCGGACTCGCCGCTACCGCCGAGCTGCTCTCCCGGGTGCGCGGGCTTCGCGCGGACGACCTCCTGGTCGTGCTGCTGTCTGGCGGCGGCTCCGCGCTGCTGGAGCAGCCGGTGCCGGGCGTGGACCTGGCGGCGCTCCAGGCCACGACCGACCTGCTGTTGCGAGCGGGCGCGGCCATCGGCGAGCTGAACGCGGTCCGCAAGCATCTCTCGCTGGTCAAGGGCGGCGGGCTTGCGCGGCTGGCCGCCCCTGCCACGGTGCTCGCCGTCGTGCTCTCCGACGTGCTTGGCAATCCGCTCGACGTGATCGCCTCAGGGCCGCTGGCGCCCGACCCGACCACTTATGCCGACGCCGGCGCGGTGCTCGCGCGCTACGACCTGTGGGACCGCGTGCCGCCCGCCGTGGCTACCCACCTGCGCGCCGGGCTAGCTGGCCGCGCGCCCGAGACGGCCAAGCCGGGTGATCCAGCGTTCGCTCGTGTGCGACACGCGGTCATCGCCGACAATGCGGTGGCCGCCGACTCGGCCGTCGCGCGGGCGCGTGCCCTTGGGCTCAACACGCTGCTCCTCTCCACTTACGTCGAGGGGGAAGCGCGCGAGGTGGGGCACGTGCTGGCGGCGCTGGCGCGCGAGCTAGCCGAGCGTGGGCAGCCTCTGTCGCGCCCCGCCTGCCTCGTGCTCGGCGGCGAGACGACCGTGACCGTGCGCGGCTCAGGTACGGGCGGCCGGAACCAGGAAGTCGCGCTCGGCGCGGTCACGCGGCTCGCGGGCCTCGACGGTGCGCTCGTGCTCAGCGCCGCCACGGACGGCGGCGACGGCCCTACCGATGCTGCCGGCGCCTGGGCCGACGGCACCTCCCTCGCCCGCGCCAGCGCCCTTGGCCTCGACCCGCGCGCCTACCTCGCTCGCAACGACGCCTACCACTTTTTCGCTGCCCTCGGCGACCTGCTCTCCACCGGCCCGACGCTGACGAACGTCAACGACCTCATGTTCGTCTATGCGTTCTAGCGGGCACAATGTTCGGCGCGCATAGATGGCGGCGACCAACGCGCGGAATGCCCGCGCCCGGTCACAGCACCGGCGCAGCGCTTCGGCGGACCGGGGCCCGACGGGCGCGATTAGACGGCAGCGCCGACCGGCAAGTCGATCGTGAGGGCGGCGAGCGCGGCGTCCATCACGGCGGCGCTCCTGGCATCGACCTCGAGAAGCGGCAGGCGGAGGCCGCCGATCGGGAAGCCCACGCGGCTGAGCGCGTACTTCAGCGGACTGGGGCTGGTGGTCACGAAGCAGGCGCGCGTCAGCGGCAGCAGGCGGCGATGGATCGCGGCCGCGCGGCTCACGTCGCCGGCCAGGAAGCTGTCGAGCATATCGCGGATCTGCCGCCCCACCAGGTGGCTTGTGACGCTCACCACACCGTAACCGCCGATCGCCAGGATCGGCAGCGTATCGGCGTCGTTGCCGCTCCACACACGGAAGTCCGGCCGTGCGCCGTCAACGATCTGGGCAATTGCCTCCAGATCGCCACTCGCCTCTTTGACGCCGACGATGTTGTCGATTTTGCTCAGGCGCAGCGTCGTGTCGACCTGCATGTTCACGGCCGAGCGGCTGGGGATGTTGTAGAGAATCAGCGGCAGCGGCACCGCCTCGGCGATGGCGCGGAAGTGCGCGTATAGCCCGTCCTGCGGCGGCTTGTTGTAGTAGGGCACGGTGCCCAGCAACCCCGTGACGCCGATCTGGGCGGCCTCGCGGCTCAGCTCGATGCTCTCGGCGGTGCAGTAGTTGCACGTACCGGCGATTACGGCGGCGCGGTGGCCCACCGCCTCGCGGACCTCGCCGAACAAGCGCAGCTTCTCGTCGTGCGTGAGCGTCGGCGACTCGCCCGTGGTGCCGGCCACCACCAGGCCATCGGAGCCCGAGGCAACCAGCGCCTCTGCAAGCTGCCGTGCGCGCGCGTAGTCCACGCGCCCGGCCGCGTCGAAAGGTGTTGCCATCGCAGTAAGCAGCCGCCCGATCTCAGGCATCTCCGTCCCCTTCCAGCGGTCCGGTATTGCGGCAATCAGCGCGGTGAGCGGCCCGCGAGCGCCTGGCTGCCTGCGCTGGCGATCTGCCGGCGCGCCAGCAGCTCCGCGATCTGCACGGCGTTGAGCGCCGCCCCCTTGCGGAGATTGTCGGCCACGATCCACATCGCGAGCCCGTTGGGATGGGAGGCGTCGGCCCGCAGGCGGCCGACGAAGACCTCGTCCCGGCCCGCGGCATAACTGGCGAGCGGATAGTGCGCCGCCGCCGGCTCATCCACCACGTACACGCCCGGCGCGTGCTCCAGGATCTGGCGGGCTTCCGCCGGGGTCATCGGCCGCGTGAACTCTGCGTGCACCGCCTCCGAGTGCCCCACCGGCACGGGCACGCGCACGGTCGTGGCCGAGACGGGCAAGTCCGGGACGTGCATGATCTTGCGCGTCTCCTGGACCATCTTCCACTCTTCTTTGGTGTACCCGTTGTCCAGGAACACGTCGATGTGCGGCAGGACGTTGAACGCGATCTGGTGCGGGTACACCCGCGGCGCGATCGGCTCGCCGGCCAGGAGTTGCCGCGTTTGCAGCTCCAGCTCCTCGACGGCCTCACGACCGGTGCCCGACACGCTCTGGTAGGTATCGACGACCACGCGCCGCAGCGGGTTGGCCTGGTGCAGAGGGTTCAGCGCGACGACCATCTGGATGGTGGAGCAGTTCGGGTTGGCGATGATGCCGGTATGCGAGTAGGCGTCTGCCGGGTTCACCTCCGGCACCACCAGGGGCACGTCCGGCTCCATCCGCCAAGCCGCGCTGTTGTCGATGACGATGGCGCCGGCCGCGGCAGCCGCCGGCGCCAGCGCGCGGCTCACGTCGCCGCCCGCCGAGAACAGCGCGTAGTCGATGCCGCGGAACGACGAGGAGCTCGCGGCCTCGACGGGCAGCTCCTCGCCCATGAACGGCAAGCGTGCCCCGGCCGAGCGGTCGGAGGCCAACAGCCGTAGCTCAGCGATCGGGAAGCGGCGCTGTTCCAGCACTCGCAGGAACTCGTGCCCTACCAGGCCGGTGGCGCCGAGAATCGCGACCCGAAATGCGCTCATAGCTCTCTCCCCGTCAGGACGCGCCTCGGCGTCGGGGCGCGCAGCGGCAGGTAACAGTTTAGCCCAGGCCCAGCAACGGGGCCAGGCCGGACACCAGCCCCCGGTGCTCGCGGATGGCGCGGATCGCCAGCAACACGCCCGGCACGTAGGCCTCGCGCGACGTGGCGTCGTGCCGCAAGGTCAGGACCTGGCCTGGGCCGCCGAAGAGGACCTCCTGGTGCCCGACGAGCCCCGGCAGGCGAACGCTGTGAATCCGCACGCCGCCGACTTCGCCGCCCCGGGCAGCCGCCAGCGTGTGCATCGTCGTCCGATCGGGGGCGAACGGCTCGCCGCGCGCCTGCGTCATCGCCTCTGCCGTCGCGAGCGCGGTGCCCGAGGGCGCATCGGCCTTGCCGTCGTGGTGCAGCTCGACGATCTCCGCCGCGCCGAAGTAGCGGCTCGCCAGCCGCGCGAAGTGGATGAGCAGCACCGCGCCCACCGCGAAGTTCGGCACGACCGCGACGCCGATACCTGCATCCGCCGCCAGAACGCCCAGCGCGGCGCAGTCGTCCGCGCTCAGGCCCGAGGTGCCGATGACGGTGGCCACGCCCGCCCCGAGCGCGGCGCGCGCGATCGGCACCGCCGCGTCGGGCAGCGTGAAGTCGACGAGCACGTCCGGTCGCGTCTCGCGCAGCAGCGCCTGCACATCGTCGTACAGCGTCAGCGGCTCGCCCGCCGCGCGCTCGACCGTCGCGCCGGCGGTGCGTCCCAGCCCGCCCACGAGCGCGAGATCGGGCGCGGCGTCCACTGCGCGGACGACCTCGCGGCCCACGCGCCCCCGAGCACCCGCTACCGCCACGCGAATTGGTGCATCGCCCACCGGCGCTCCATCCGCACGCTTACAGCACTCAGCCATCAGCCGCTGAGGTGCAACAAGCTGATGGCTGAGTGCGAACGACTGCTGGCCCGCTCTAGATGCGGCTTCCCGGCTCCGGCCCGCGGCGCTCGCCCTCGCGCCCGCCGCCGTAGCCGCCGCGGCCGGGGCCGCCGCCACGCGGGCCGCGATCCGGGCCGCCGCCGTAGCCACCGCCGCGCGGGCCGCCCGGCCCCCGGCCGGGACCGCCCGGGCGCGGCCCACGGTCGCCGCCGCCGAAGCCCCGGCCGCCGCCATTGAAGCCCCGACCTGGCCCGCCGAAGCCGCCGCCGCGCGGGCCGCCCGGTCCCCGCCCCGGCCCGCGCGGGGGACCGCCCTCGCCGCCTTCCCCAGCGCCGACGCCCACTGGCGCCTCCTCACCCTCGCCCGGCTCCATCAGCGCCCGGCGCGACAGGTTGATGCGGCCCTGGCGGTCGATCTCCGTGACCAGCACGGTCAGCTCGTCGCCGATATTCACCGCGTCCTCGACGCGGTTTACGCGCTGGTTGGATAGCTCGGAGATGTGAACGAGGCCTTCCTTGCCCGGCAGGATCTCGACGAACGCCCCAAAGGCCATCGTGCGCGTGACTTTGCCCGTGTAGATGCCGCCCGGCTCCACCTCGCGAGTGAGGCCGCGAATGATGTCGATCGCCTTCTGGGCCCGCTCGGCGCTGGTCGAGCCGATGAGCACCGTGCCGTCGTCCTCGACATCGATGGTACACTTCGTGTCCTCGACGATCTTGCGGATCATCTTGCCGCCTGGCCCGATGATGTCGCGGATCCGGTCGGGCGGGATCTGGATCTTCGTGATCCGTGGCGCGTACGGCGAGAGCTCGGTACGGCTGGTGGTGATCGCCTCCAGCATCTTGCCGAGAATGAACAGGCGGCCCTCGTGCGCCTGCGCGAGCGCCTGCCGCAGGATCTCGGGCGTGATGCCCCGCACCTTGATGTCCATCTGGAGCGCGGTGATGCCCTGGGCGGTGCCGGCGACCTTGAAGTCCATGTCGCCGAGCGCGTCCTCGACCCCCTGGATGTCGGTCAGGATCGCGAAACGGCCCGTCTCGTCGGTGACCAGGCCCATCGCCACGCCGGCCACGGGCGCCTTGATCGGCACGCCGGCGTCCATGAGGGCGAGCGTGCTGCCGCAGGTGCTCCCCATCGAGGTGGAGCCGTTGGACGAGAGCACTTCCGACACCAGGCGGATCGTGTAGGGGAACTCCTCCTCGTCGGGAATCACCGGCACCAGCGCCCGCTCGGCGAGCGCACCATGGCCGATGTCCCGCCGCGAAGGCGCGCGCAGCGGCCGCGCCTCGCCCACGCTGTACGGCGGGAAATTGTAGTGGTGGATGTACCGCTTGTACTGATCGGGCGCGATGCTGTCGATGACCTGCCGCTCGGAGAGCGTGCCCAGCGTGCAGATTGTGAGGACCTGGGTTTG
>Ga0070741_10001385_pt1 | contig 74662 bp, 72 predicted proteins | sample Coa_R1_4_FD_66440 | JGI IMG/M metagenome (GOLD analysis project Ga0070741, IMG submission 66440) | Surface soil microbial communities from Centralia Pennsylvania, which are recovering from an underground coalmine fire - Coalmine... | ecosystem: Environmental > Terrestrial > Soil > Unclassified ...
GATGGCGACGTTCGAAGACGGCAAACAGATCTGTCGGGAGAAGATGATCGCGTAATTTGATCTGACAGACAGAACCGGAGAACCGGGTAACTGTCAGATCGGGTCGTGACTACTACACATGAGTGCAGCCGTAGATATCACCAATCCCGAAGAACCGAAGCGAGTCGCAATCATCGCTTCGAATCCCTCTGTTTCCAAGCAAACAGGCTGGCCAATCGGTTTCTGGTGGGCCGAGCTGACTCACCCCTACTGCGAGTTCGTCGAGCACGGCTATAAAGTGGACATCTGCAGCCCCGACGGCGGAAAACTGCAGGCCGATAGCTGGAGTGATCCTCGCGACCAGGGAAGGTTGATGGCCGACGATCTCATTTCTCTCGGATTCATCTACTCACCTCAGCATTCGGCGCTCATCGAAAACTCAAAGCCGATCAGCCGGATCGAAGTGGGCGACTATGACGCGATTCTCTTCGTCGCGGACGAATTCGTCGGTCAACGCATGCAGCCGTTCTGGATCGAGGAGGAAGCCAAGAAGTTGCCCGACACAAACTTCATGGTGTCCGGTCGCTTCGAGGCGCATGCGGTACGAGACGGCAATTTGATCACGGGCCAGCAGCAATATTCGGCAAAGGCGGTGGCGCGGTTGGTAATTGAGGCATTGGGCGTATAGAGAGCGGGACACGAGGAAAGCTGTCAATGACATTCCTGGCGTATATTGACAACATCAAGGCAAAAACGGGCAAGACGCCCGAGGATTTCAAAAAACTCGCCGAAGAGCGGGGCCTGTTGCACCCCGGCGTAAAGGCCGGTGCAATCGTTGCTTGGCTAAAGCGAGATTTCGGCTTGGGGCATGGGCATGCGATGGCGATTTACGCGACCTTCAAAGGGCGCACAAAATAGCCAAGTACCATGCCCCTTCGCGGGGGCGCGCAACAAAAAGCCCTAGGACAGCGGAGCTTTGGTGGGCTCATTCGCCACCGGCCGCTACGGTCCAACCGAGGGGGGATCGGCCGGCGAGCGCGGCGCGCAGGATTAGACGCCCGCGGAGGCGATGCAGACCATTCGCCGCTTGCTGAATACTCGCGAGCGGCCATAGGATGCCACATCGCACTGGCATCACCGTGAGCGCGTCCGCTCAAATCCATGGTCACGCAAGTTGCCCTCCAAGCCGGCTTCCGGAGCTACACGTCACTCGTGCAGGCCCATGAGCACCCGTTCTTTCAGATCATACTGCCCTCCCGCGGGGTGCTCGATCTCGAGATCGACGGCCGCGGCGGACGGATCGAAGGTGACTGTGCCGCCGTGATCGGGACCGGCGATCGTCACGCATACTCGGCCATGACGGGAGCGAACCGCTTTCTCGTTCTGGACGTGTTCGATCCTGCACGGATGCCTGCCAACGACAATACGCGGGACCTGCTCGAGAAGCTGGCCGAGCGGCGCTACCTGGCGCTCACCCCCGCAGCCCACTCACTCGTAGGGTATGCAGAGCAGACCTTCGCATGCTCGGGAACGGCTGCGCCCGACACGAGTCATCTCGCCGCCCTATGGCTACCACTGCTTCTGGAAGCGCTGGGCCCCAAAGCCAGGCCCGTCGACCGCGCGGTCCAAGCGCTCGCCCGGGCCAAGACATTCATCGACCGCTTCTATGACCAGCCCATCCGGACCGCGGATCTCGCGCGCATTGCCGGTCTCGGTGCAAGTCGTCTCCATGAGCTCTTTCAGGTGCGGCTTGAGACCACACCCCACCGCTACCTGATGGATGTCCGTTTGCGACGAGCCTTGGCACTCCTCGAGACCACTCAGCTGTCGATAGCAGAGATCGCCGCGCGAACGGGTCATGCAGACCAGAGCGCGCTGACGCGACACCTGCGCCGGTCTCGTGGCATCACGCCCGCCGCCTATCGTCAGGCCCAGGTCCCAGCCCCCAGGCGAGCGTAGAAACTGCCCATTCGTCCGGAGGAAGCGTCAAGAGACACTGACGTGATTGCGCCATATTCCGGGTATGTGGATCCTGGAACAGGCGCGAGAGACTGCCGGACGCACGCGAGCCAAAGCGACCTTCGTGGGTACGGTTGCGGTGGTCCTATGGTCATCCCTCGCACCCCTTACCGCGATGGCGCGCGGCATTCCACCTCTAGAGCTCCTCGCGGCAACATTCGGCATCGGATATCTGTGTGGCCAGATATGGCTGCGGATAAAGTACGGGCGCTCTTCGCTGCGTAAGCCGGCGTATCCCTACGCGTTCGCGTGCTGCGCCACAGCAGCGCTCTCCGGATATCACGCGCTCTACTTCCTGGCCCTTTCTCTCGCCCCACCCGCGCAAGCATGCCTCGTCGCCTACCTCTGGCCCTTGCTCATGGTGTTGCTGTCGGCAGCGAGCAATGGGGGCGATAGGGTTCGCCCGGCGCAACTCATGGGCGCAGTCCTCGGATTTGCCGGTACTGGCCTCGTCGTGTTGTCGGGAGATGGTGACCCTATACGCCACCGCCACCGCGCTTTCGGCCTGCTCGCGGCCCTGTCCTGTGCCCTCATTTGGTCGAGCTACTCGGTCTTCAACCGTCGCTTTCGCGAGGTGCCGAGCGAGGCCATGATCGACATCTGTGGACTCGTTGCGGTCATCGGCTGCAGCGCTCACCTGCTGCTCGACAGTCACACCGTCTTTCCGCTCGGATCTCAATGGCTCGCCATCGCGGCACTCGGCGCCGCACCGGTCGGCTTGAGTTTTCTGGCCTGGGACTATGCGACCAAGCATGGCCAGGTGGCCACGCTCGGAACTATCTCGTATGCAGCACCTGTACTCTCCACGCTGCAGCTGGTGATGCTCGGCTACACTCCGGCGAGCCTCGGTCTGCTGTCCGCATCTGCTCTCGTCGTAGGTGGGGCCTGGATCGCGACTGCATCAACGCACGCGGGCGATCGGGTTCAGCGGTCATAGCATCGCGGCAGGCAGGAGGGGGCGTGATCCGGGGCGGCGGCTCGGGGTAATATGCCGCAAATATGAGAAATCCTGTGGCAATGCGGTTCCAGCGCGACATCGTGGGCGTCGACTGGCAAGAGCTGATCTCCCTGTTCAAGCTCGCGGGGCTGGGCGGCCGCGAAGGGGACAAGGTGCGAAGGGCCTTTGAGAACAGTACGGCTGTATGCTTCGCTTTCGACGGCCCGAGGCTCGTAGGCGCCGCCCGCGCGCTCAGTGACCGCGAATACCACGCAACCCTCTACGACCTCGCCGTTTACCCTGATTACCAGCGTCGAGGCATCGGAACCCGACTGGTGAATGAGCTCATAGCGATGGTACCCGTATGGCGCGTGCTGCTCGTCGCTGACGGGGATGCGAAGGAGTTTTATCGCCGTCTGGGATTTGAGTCCTTCGGAAATGTCATGGGGCGGTTCGATCAGGCAAAGCTTGTTGACGCCAGCTGACGGCATCACTCAGGGTCCAACTGACATGAAGATGTTGTGGCATTCGACAGTTGCTGTAATCGTCCTCAGTGGCTGCGTTCAGCTGCCGCAGACGAGCGGCGAGTTCCGTCGCGCTGTCCAGAGCGGCGCCTTCATGTCGCGCACGCACTCGGCCATCGTGACCCAACCTTTCGAGGTAGTTACCGCGAATCTGCGCAAGTACGCGCTACCGTGCCTGGGAAGAACGCAGACGAGTGTCGTCATGTCCTCGGCTCCCGGCGATATGTCAGTGGGCCGAGTCATCTACCGACCGAAGCTGCAGCTCGTTGGACCGCGATCGGCCGAGCTGACCTTACAGATGGGCCCTACGTCTCCGGGAATAAAGGTTCCCCCCGGCGGCCCCTTCATTATGCTCGCGGACATAGTGCCTGCGAGCGTGCCAGGTGAGACTCGCCTGACCGTATACGGAAGAACTAACGCCAAGGAGCGGACCATAGCCGACGAATCGTTGCCCGCATGGGCTCTGGGTACACCGGCGAAGTGCCCGCTCGATTAACTGCGGTTGCAGCTATTCTGCCGGGACACCAGCCGATATTGACTTGCGGGTCGCACGCTCAGTACCGTAGCTGGCCCGCACAGGAGAGGCAGAAATGATGCGAATTCCTCGGCTGCTCTGCAGCTTACTGGTGCCGGTGCTGTCGCTGCCCGCCGCGCCTGCCTTGGCCGGCGCGCCCTTGGCGCCCGACGCGGCGATGCTGAAACCCATCCAGGAGTGGATCGCCGCTTACAACGCCGGCACCGGGCCGCTACCCGAGGAAATCTTCACCCAGGACGTGGTGATTACCGACGAGTTCGCGCCATTCACGTGGACGGGCAGTTCCGGCGAGCACCGTTGGGCCGAAGCGATCGACTCATTCATGAAGCCGGGCCAACAACACGCCTCGGCGGGAGCAGCGCGCCGGTTCCAAAGCACAAAAAGCGGCGATCGCGTGTCTTTCGTTCTGCCTGCAACCTTGACGATCTCTCACGGCAAGAGAAAGTTCACCGAGAGCGCGTTCTGGTTCTATGTGCTGGTGAAGACCCCGGACGGCTGGAAGATCGCGACGGATACCTGGACGCCCATCGGGAAATAGACTATCGCGCTACTCGGCCCGCTTTGGCTGGCCGAAATCGTCGTAATTCTGTCATCCCCGGACGCCTGGATGGCGCCCCTCAATACCGCTGTCCAACGTCATCGCATCGGCTTTCGAAACTTGTAAACGATCTGATCTGTTCGATGCCGAAGCGCAGGGTCGAACACGGCCAGCGCATGGGTGTCTGCAGGATTTCGCAGCACATCGCTTTGCGCCTCCAGGACGAAGCCCGCTGCGGTGACGTCGGCACGGATCGCTTCCGGGTCGATCCGATGCAGCGTGTCGGTGTCGCGCCGTCCGGAGCCGGGAGCGGCTACGTGATCGATCACCATGAATACCCCTCCGGGCTTCAATGCGCGAAACACCGCGCGGTTGAATGCGACCACATTTGTCGGCTTCATGAATGAGTCGTAAAGATCGTGGTAGTTTTGCGCAGTCCAGACCATGTCGAGCCGCTCCGGCGCGGCGAACCGGTCTGCGGCATCGATCAGCACCGTCACGTTCTTATAGCGGCCGTCCCGCCGCAGCACCCTCGTACCTTCCGTTTCCTGGGGCGCACAGTTGGCGAGCTCCTGCGTAGGTAGGAATGCGTACACGTGGCCCTCCGGCCCGACGATTTTACTGAATATGCGGGTGAAGTAGGCGTTGCCGGGCATGAAGTCCGCCACCCGCTCACCCGGTTTCAGCCCGGAGAAAGCAATCACCGCGGCCGGCTTGCGCCAGACATCGAGCTTGACCTGCTCGAGGGGGCGCGCCGTATCGGCTATAGCTCGGGTGATGTAGTCGGGCGACAAAGCCGCGGACTGAGCTTGCGACAGCGCGGAAGCCAACAGCGTCCCCGCGAATGCGAGGTGAATGCGTCTGCCGAAGGAGCCGGCGCACCTTCTGCCAGTGATCGTGCCCTGTGTCATACCTTACCTCCGAACGCGAGCCGGGCTTCGGATGAGGAGCCCTAGGGTTGCGCTCAGGGTAGGCTACGACTTAAAGTGCACTTGAAGTCAAGCACTTCGTGCGCCCGGAGGTAAATGTGTCGGACATGCCGATCGGAGCGCTGGCGCGCAGGGCAGGCCTTGCGCCGTCGGCGATCCGCTATTACGAATCGCAGGGCCTCTTGCCCCATCCGGTCCGGCGCGGAGGCCAACGTCGATACGCCTTGCAGGATTTGGGACGCCTGCGAATCATCCAGCTCGCCCTGTCGGCGGGCTTCACGGTGGCCGAAACGCGTACTTTCCTCACCGGATTCTCGGCCGCAGTGGCTCCGGCAGCTCGCTGGCGCGCTCTGGCCGAACGCAAGGTCGCGGAGCTCAACGCGCAGATGGAGCGCTGCTCGCGGATGAAGGAGCTGCTCGAATCAAATTTTCGCTGCAAGTGCCCGTCGCTGGCCAACTGTGAGCGTGGCTTCGTGCAGGATGGCGAGGCGGACGGACCTTGTGTTCGTTCAGCGCGCTCAGGCACCCGCAGGCGTAAAGGTTCAGGCGACTAGCTGACCGTTGAGGGTCCGTCACCTGCCGCGACACCCCCTCCGGCCGGCTGCTGCAGATACTCTCGAATGTCCCAAAACAGATGGACGGCCATGGCGCTGAACGGCTCGTGCGCAGCGGGCTTGACGTCAAGGTCGAGGCTGGCGTTATCGTGGACCATGAGAGCGATGGAGCTGTCCGGCTTCTGACGCCAACGGCTGCGCGGCGGCGCCGCCACCACGACTGGCTCGGGACGCAGGTTTCTCCGGCTCCATTGCTGCATCCGTCGGAACGCGTATTGCTGGGATCCGGGCCAGGCGAACCGGACGTTACTTCCGAACGTACACCTGAGCGCGTCGTCTCTCGAGACTCATGGCTGGCCCAAAAGTTGACGGAAGCGGGACCGGATCAGCTACCCCCCCTGTCGAGCGGGATGGCCGCGGGAGAGGCGCTGAATACCCGAGCGAGATACCAGCGCGAGGCTGGCGCGATATCCTGTTGCGCGTCGGTCATCGCATAGGAGAGGACAACCTGACGCTGGTATCGGCGGGAATTGCCTTCAACGCAATGTTCGCCGTGTTTCCTGCCATGGTCCTCATCGTATCCGTGTACGGCATGTTCGCCTCGGCAGCGGACGTGTCGCAGCAGATGAAGTCGCTCTTCGCGCTTTTGCCCGGAGATGCGGCGAGCTTGGTCGAGTCGCAACTCAGGACCATCGCCAGCCGGGCGAACACCACTCTCAGCGTAGGGGCGGCGATCAGTTTGGCCGTGACCCTCTATAGCTCCGCCCAGGGCATGTCGGCCCTCGCGAGTGCGACGAACATCGCGTATCACCAGCCCGAGCGCCGCGGCTTCCTGAAGCTCCTCGGCATCGCAATCATGTTCACCTGCGGGGGCTTGGCCGGTCTTCTCCTCCTGATAGGCCTCGGGGTGGCGGTGCCCGCAGCTCTTCAGACGCTGCCCGTGGGCCCCGTTGCCAAGCAGATCGGGTTCGCGCTCAACTGGCTGTTGTTGTGGCTCGCGGCGATATTCGGGCTCGCGGTCGTCTACCGCTTTGCGCCCTGCCGTCAGAATCCTCGCTGGAGATGGGTTACGTGGGGATCGGCCGCAGCGGCAACCGTATGGCTCGCGGGCAGTGCGCTTTTTGCGATCTACGTGCAGAACTTCGGCAGCTATGGCAAGACCTACGGCGCGCTCGGCGGCGTGATGATGCTGCTCATGTGGTTCTATCTTGGCAGCTTCGCCGTGATCCTCGGGGCTGAGCTCAATGCCGAGACGGAACACCAGACGGCCGTGGACACCACCACCGGACCTCCGCAGCCGATGGGCGAGCGGGGCGCTTACGTGGCAGACACGCTCGGCGCCTCACCCGGCAAGTCCCGAAGCGAAGCTCCCGAGTCGAGACCCTGAATCCCGCGGCGAAGCAGCGAAGCGGAGCCTCGCCCTCCTCTATCTCGGCGGCGCCCTCCCGAGCCGTGTTCGATAGCTAGCCGTCCGTGAAAACGGCTTCGGCGGCTCATTGCGGATGATCAGTACACATATATTCGAAAATCGATTATAGTTGCCCGAGGCATGCCGAGAGGACCGCGAGCGCCCTCATCAAAAACGACAGGTGTTTCAATGACCAAGTCAAAAATGGTGATCGGGCTCGTGAAGCGGAGCGCGGCGATGAGCCTCCTCTGTGCCAATCGGCACGAATTGTCGGACCACACACCGTACCTGGAGATGACCACCGGCTACGGCAAGACGTGGCACAGGATAGACAGAAACATCCCGGACGGCGACTACGCCTGGGTGATCCGCGAGGACCCGGTACGTCGGGGTCTGCTCTACGCTGGGACGGAAGGCGGCATATTCATCAGCTTCGATGACGGCGCGAATTGGCAGTCGCTGCGCCGCAATATGCCGCTCGTCGCCGTCCGCGACATGAAAGTGAAGAACGACGATCTGGTTGCCGCCACTCACGGGCGGGCATTCTGGATTCTGGACGGCTTGCATGTGCTTCGGGAGATCTCGCCGGAAGTCACCGACTCTTCCGTGCACCTCTTCACGGTACCCCTCACCTACCGCCTGATGGGCGCGGGGTTCGACTTCAGCAGGTCCGGTTCACACGAAAACCACGGCCCCGGCTTCGTGCGGATTTTGGGCGACGGTGCGGCGCTGCACCAGACGCGACAGGCCGATGGATCCTTGCAGGCCACGTACACTGGCCCGCGGCACCAAGCTCGACAGAAACCGCCGGCACCCGCCTGGTCAATCGGCCGGCCGCGCAGACCTACCGTTCGACCGCAGACCTACCGTTCGACCAATGATCGGTTCAGAACCGCCTGCGCAGTTGCGACCGAGGCCGGTCCCCTTGGTGTCGTCTCGGTATATGCAACATAGCCATCGGGGCGTACCAGCACGATGCCACGCGACGCACCTGCGCGACACTCGAGAATGTCGGGGTATGAGGCTGCGAGCCGCTCGGCGGCTTCAACCGTTGACGGGTCGCAGCCCGCCCCCGTGAGGAGGACGAATCGGCCACGCGCATCGCGGAGCGCACCGTCGAAGTACCGCTGTCCATCGCCTTCGACGAGCGGACTACCGCAATAGCAGATGTCGAGCTCCGACAGTCTGCCGACGAAGCGTCGCTGAAAAGCGCCGATACGCGAGACCACGGGGAGGACCAGGTCCCGCATGAGTTGCGCGGGCTTGTTCGCGGTCCCCATCGCCCTGGTGATGAAGTCCGTTGTCGCGATGACTTCCTTGATCACCGGCCGACGCTCGATCGTGTAGCTCTCGAGAAGGCGCTCACTTGCCCTCCCCCTTGCCGCAAGGTCGATTTTCCAAGCCAAATTCCACACATCCTGCAGCCCGGTATTCATTCCCTGGCCTCCGAAGGGGCTGTGAATGTGTGCGGCATCCCCCGCCACGAACATGCGGCCGACGCGCAGCCTGTCGACCTGCCGGTGGTGAATACGAAAGTAGCTGCTCCATTTCAGCGAGAGCGCGCAGATGCCTGTCGGCGCTCGCTGGGCCAGCAACTCCCTCACGAGCTCGAGTGACGGAGAATCGTTCTCGGGTTTGGCGACGGTCGCGACGATGCGCCGCCGGGTTGCGCTCATCGGAAAAATCGCGAGCGGTCCGAGCTCGCTGGGGCAAAGCTGCATCTCGTCGGCGGGCAGCGCGTCATTCGTCTCTATGTCTGCGAGCAGAAATGAGTCATGGTATTGCTGACCGGCGAACCGGAGATCGAGCAGGTGCCTCACCATGCTATGCGCTCCGTCGCTGCCGACGAGAAACTCCGCCGCGACCTCCGTAGCGCGGCCATCCCGCTCCAGTATCGCACGCACTCGTCCATCACGCTCCACCGCACTTACGAGCTTTGTCTCGTATTCGACCCTGCCACCTCTTCGGGCCAGGGATTCCGCCAGGATTTTTTCCGTCACGTCCTGCGGAACCATCGCCACGAACGGATAAGGCGTGTTGTCAGGGGCAAAACGTACTCGCGCGAGCGGCCGTCCACGGGCGATGACAGCAACCCAGGTAACCCGATTGGCCGCATCGAGGAACGGTTGGACAATGCCGGCCATGTCGAACATCTCGAGCGTGCGCGGGAAGATCGCGAGCGCCTTCGAGTGGACCGACTGGGTGGCGCGCGCCTCAATGAGACGCCAACGCAAGCCGCGACGAGCACACTCGTTGGCGAGAAACAATCCAACCGGTCCCGCACCGACGATGAGCACGTCGCACGCGACGGAGTCGCCGCTCACACGTGTGCGCGCGTCCGTTTCACTTCCGCGGTCCGGGGATATACCACTCATACTGACGCGTAGCCTTGGCAGAGGCTCCTGGTATGGAACAAAACGGTTAGCTCCCGTGACGAGGGCTTTGGCGCTAATGAGCAAGATCCGACCCTTTCGGCGATCGCGCAGCCTGCCACCCCATCCAATACGGGGCATGTCCGGGATCGGGATTTGCTGCTCACATTCGTGTGCTGGAGGAGACGCTGAGCTTCTTGCGAGCGGCTGTTGTGCTCGCGACGCTGCTCTTTGGAGGCTGCGCCGCATCGATCGCCTATCGGGCCGCGTATGTGCCCCATGGCCCTTCCTCCTCCTCCCCGCCGGTCCATCGCGTCAGGGGACGGGTCCTCGTCTTCACGACCTTCAGCGATGACAACCGATCGATCACGCCCGGCGCGACCAGCGTGACGGCGTTCGAGATGAGCGTACAGGCCGGCATCATGGCCCGGGAAATTGCCGTCACCGTCTTCTCCAGGGTCGCAGACGGCGCCGATGAGGGTCATGACCTCGCTAACGCAGATCGGTACGCGATCGTGCTGCGTCCCCAGATCGAGAACCTGGAATACGGTTTCACGCATCCCAAACACCTGGGGATCGAAGTCACGCCCCAAGTGCGGGTCGTGATGCGAATCACCCTGCTGGATCCCACCGGGCGCGTCCTGCTCGAGAAGGACTACGATTCAGGCCCTGTTACCAACGGCCGTTCCATGGTCGGCGAAAGGCTCGTCGAGCGAACCGACGTGCTGGTTCATCAGGCGATTTACGACCTCATGCTGCGTGCCGCCGGTGACATCCACATGTTCCAGCAGACCCAGGCGGCGGCGGCGAGGGTGAACCAAACTTCGGATCGATAGTGGCTGGCGCTCACCCAGTGGGCGGCCTCAGGTCGCGCTCGGCTCCGCCAGTTGCGTATGCACGCGCATGCCTCGCGTGGCGCGCTCGGTCAGGAGCAGCGCAGTCAGCGCAAGGACCGCCGCCAGCACGAACGCTGCGCCGGGAAGGTGGCGAGTCGGCGCGTGTTCACCAATGAAGAGCGCGAATACGTTGGCGAAGAGTGCCGGCCCGGCGATGCCGGCCAGGCTCTGCAGGCTCGAGAGGGCGCCCTGCAGGCGTCCCTGTTCGCTGGGATCGACCTGATGCGTGATCATGGATTGCGCGGCGGGTCCGGATAGTCCCCCCAGGCAAAGGAATGGAATCCCAGCCAGGAACATCCAGGCGTCCGGCGCAAAGCCGAACGCCGCGTAGCCAACGATCAGCAGCGCCACTCCGGTCAGCATCATGCGACGCTCGCCCAGCCATGGCATCCATCGGCGCACCAGCACGGCCTGCACGACACCGGTGCACAGGCCCACTACCCCGAGGCTGTAACCGACGATCTGCGGCCCCCAGCCGTAGCGGTAGTCGGTGTACAGCACGTACGTCGAATTGAGCGCGAACTGCGCGAGCGCCAGCAGGAAGAGCACGGCAGCCAGCGAGAACACCTGCGGGTAGCGCCGCAGCAGGATCAGCGAGCCGAGCGGATTGGCGTGCCGCCAATCGATTCGCGTGGTGCGGCGCTCTTTCGGCAGGGATTCCGGCAGCACGAAGAAGCCGTAGGTGAAATTCAGCAGCGACAATCCCGCCGCGACCCAGAATGGCAGACGGATCCACTGATGTCCCAGGAAGCCGCCGAGCGCGGGGCCTACTATGAAACCGAGCGCGAACGCGCCGCCCAGTGTGCCGAACGCCGCGGCCCGCTTCTCGCGCGGTGTGATGTCGGCGATGTAGGCGTTGGCGGTGGTGAAGCTGGCCGCGCAAATGCCCGATATCGCCCGGCCGACGAACAGCAGCCACAGCACCGGCGCCAGCGCCATGACGATGAAATCGACGCCGAGGCCAAAGCTGGAAATGAGGATCACGGTGCGCCGGCCGAAGCGGTCCGACAGCGCGCCCTGGATGGGTGAGCACACGAACTGGGTCAGCATGAAGAGCGTGCCGAAACCGCTGGACCACACCGCAGCCTTCGCGATGCTCCCGCCGATCAAGTCCACGATCAGATGGGGCAGCACCGGGATGATGATGCCGAAGGCGAGCATGTCCATCGCCACCGTCACGAAGACGAACAGCACCGCCGCACGTCGGTGCGGGTGCGCGAGAGGCTCGGGCGCGATCATCTAAGGTACTGAACCGCAGGGGAAAGGATGATCTTAGCACCTGCCGCCGGAAGTAGCGCCTGACGCCGCAGGCTCCTGAGCTCCGCCGGGTCGACCCTTTAGCGGTCTGAGGACTGTGCCCCCCCCGCACGGATCGCGCAAGGCCGCCCGTTCAGATGATCGGCTTACCGCCGGTCACCGCGATCGTCGCGCCCGACACATAGCTGGCTTCGTCCGTCGCGAGCATCACGTACACCGGCGCAAGCTCGCGCGGTTGCGCCGGGCGATTCATCGGCACCTGCTCCCCGAAATGCTTGACCTTCTCCTCAGGCATCGTGGAAGGAATCAACGGCGTCCATACGGGACCGGGCGCCACCGCATTCGCACGAATCCCTTTGGAGGCCAGAAGCTGGGCCAATCCACCCGTGAAGTTCTGAATGGCCCCCTTGGTGGTGGCGTACGGCAACAGCTGCGGACTCGGCGAGTCCAGATTGACCGAGCTGGTGTTGATGATGGAGCTGCCGCGCTTCATGTGCGGCAATGCCGCCTTCGTCAGATGGAAGAGAGCCGAGATGTTGACGGCGAAGGTCTTGTCCCATTCCTCATCCGATATGTCCTCGAGAGAGTCGAAACTCATCTGATGGGCGGCGTTGTTGACGAGCACATCGATTCGCCCGAAGGCCTTCGCCGTGCTCCGGATCAGCTCGCGGCACTGGTCGGGTTGAGACAGGTCGCAGCGATGCAGCCTGCACTCGCGACCTGCTTCCAGGACCAGCCGCTGCGTTTCGTGGGCATCCTCGTCCTCGCTGTCGTCCAGGTACCCGATTGCCACGTCCGCACCTTCGCGCGCAAATGCGATGGCTACGGCGCGACCAATGCCGGAATCACCCCCGGTAATGAGCGCCTTCTTGCCCTGCAGTCGGCCCGAGCCACGATAACTCGTCTCACCGTAATCAGGCTTCGGATCCATCTCCGCGGATTTTCCGGGCGGGGGCTGCCGCTGCGGCTTGAACGGGGGTGTAGGAGCTTCGACTTGTTGGCTCATGAGAGGCGCTCCGGCAGAGAGAGGATTGGACATCCCAACACCTGGAGAGCGCGATGGTTCCGCGATCGCGGTTACAGCGAGAGCTTGGAACGGCCCCGTACCTCGAGCGCGATTACTCCGGTGCCGATCCGGGGCAAGGTACCGCTGCGAGCGAGCTCTGCGCCTTGAAGCTCCGAAACTTCGTAACGGCGCCGGCTGCCGCCGCCAGAATGATGGCAGCCGCCACCCAAAACGCGACCTGCGCTGCCTCCGAGTATGCGGTTCTGGCGACCTGCATGAAGCCCTTCGCCCCCGCGCCGGCCATTGCCGACCCTGCAGCCGCGCCGATTCCGCGCAGAGCGCGCTCCAGGCTCTCACCATGCAGCGCGGACGGGACACTCGCACTCAACGCCGCGCGATAGACGACCGTGACGAGGCTACCGAGGAGCGCAATGCCGAGGGCACCTCCCAATTCCGAGGCCAACTCGCTGAGCGCCGATGCGGCGCCGGATCGTTCCTGGGGAGCGGCGCTGACGATGAGATCGGCAATGACGGTCGTACAGGGAGCCGTGCCAATGGAGAACGCGATGTTCCCGACGACGATCAGGATCAGGCTATGCGCGTGGACCGCCAATGCCATGATGGCGAGGCCCGTGGCCCCCAACGCCAGGCCGCAACCCAGCACGTAGGCCGGCCGCATCCGCTCGAGCGCGGGCGAGGTCAGCAGCGATCCGACGACGAAGCCAAAACCGACCGGCGTACTCCAGAGTCCCGCTTGGAGTGGGGTCAACTGCAGCACGAGTTGCAGATATTGCGCGACGATGATGAGAATGCCGAAGCCGACGAAGAAGTCGAGAGTATAGATACCGAGCGCCACCGCTACGGCGGGACGCCGGAACAGTGTCAGATCGAGAAGCGGATCGCTCAGCGTGCGTTGCCGGCGCAGGAACCACGTGCCAAAGACAATCCCGACGATCGCGGCCAGGGTCGCCCAGAACAGGCTGCCGCCCTCCGCGGCGAGCTTGATGCCATAGATGATCGGCAGCACGGAAACAACCGACAGAATGGCGCTCACGAGGTCGAGCCGTCCGGCGTGTGCATTCTTGTGCTCGGGCAGAAGGAGCGGCCCGGCCATCAGCAGCAACGCCATCACGGGAACAGGAGCGAGGAAGACAGCTCCCCAGCGAAAGTGGGCCAGGATCATGCCGCCGACGGCGGGCCCGATGGCCCCGCCCAGCGAAAAACTCGCGACCCAGACGCTCACCGCAAAGGTTTTCTGCCGATCGTCGCGGAACATGTTGCTGATGAGCGAGAGCGTCGACGGCGCCATGGTGGCGCCCGCGATCCCGAGCAGCGCACGTGCAGCGATCAGCATTGCCGGCGTCCGGGAAAATGCGGCAATGAGGGAGAGGACCGCGAAACAGGCAGACCCGATGAGCAGCAACTTGCGCCGGCCGATCCGGTCGCCGAGCGTCCCCATGATGAGCAGCGAGCCGGCGGCCAGGAACCCGTAAATATCCACGATCCAGAGAAGTTGCGCGGCCGAGGGCGCCAGATCGGCGCTGAGGGACGGCACCGCCAGGTTCAGAATCGTGAGGTCCATTGCATACACGATGCAGGGCAAGGCGATGGCGGCGAGGCCGATCCACTCGCGACACGTCGCCTTCTCGGGGTGCAAAGCCGCTTCTGAGGCTGTCATGGGGATCTGCGGAGTGAGCGCTCGTCGGCCCGGTGGCGGCACGCAGGCCGCTCAGGGCTCCGTCACGCCGGAAGGGTCTGCGAACTGGACCGCGGAACACTTGCCCGCGCGGCTTCGCCGGCCGACCACAGGGCAACACCGAGCAGCGTGAGATCCTTGACGATGAAGCTGCTGAGCGCCGGATCGAGGTGCGGTGTAGTGACCAGGAAGCTCAGCGTGACGATGAGCGAGGCCGCAACGCCATAGCTGCCCAAGACACAGAGGCGCGGTGCGATCGGCCTTGCCGCGACCATCACGCCAAGCCCGATCTCCACGACGCCGATGACGTCCGATGCGATTCGCTGATTGAACAGCTCAGCAAGCCAAAAGAGGAAGGGACTATGAACGAGCAGCGGATGAATTGCCGCCGCCTCCCCCGGGGTGAATTTGGCGACTCCAAACGCCAGGTAAAACAGTGCGACGCTATACCGGGCCACCCCCTGCCCCACGGACAGGGTCCACTTCTGCAAAGCCGAGCCCATGATATCTCCTCGACGGGCGCGTGCAGCGCGGCGGCCACTCATCCAGCGTCTGCCTGCGACCGTTCGATGCTCTCAGTAAGCTTCCGGAAGCATTCACCCCAGCCTTCTCTAAAGTCGTCACGCCGAGCTGGCGTTTCGAAGCCACTTTGATGAAAGATCATCCGCGTACCGGAACCTACCGCCGTGAAGGTCACCGTCACGAGCGAAGCCAGCACGGTCCTGCCGCTTTCAGTCTGAGTGAGAGTGAAGATCAGCCTCTCGGGCTCATCGACGGTGCGGAACTCACCATACTCGACGTACTCGACTCCATGGGGCGAGCGGTACGCGACTTGCCATTTGCCCCCGGGGTGCGCCTCGACGCTGCATGCAGTAACTTCGAAGCCGTCCGGTGCGAACCAGGTCTGGATCTTGTCCGCGTCAATCCAGTTGCGGAAGACCTGTTCACGAGGCGCATCGAACAGGATCTCGATCAGGAGGTCGCTCTGTCTACCCACGAAGACCGTTCACTTTCGTCTCCTCATCTGCTGCTCCTGCAGCCTTTCGCCCAACCGCTGAAATCGCCCTGCCCAAAGGCAACGATAAGTCTGCAGCCACTCATCGATCTCGGCCAAAGGCTCTGCCCGAATGCGGCTCGGCCGTCGTTGTCCATCGCGTACCCTCGTCACGAGGCCGGCAGCCTCGAGAACGGCGATGTGCTTCGAAACCCCGCGGGTCGTCATCCGGAACGGCTCGGCGAGCTCGCCGACGGGCGCTTCACCTGACATGAGGCGCTCGAGAATCGCGCGTCGTGTAGGGTCTGCGAGCGCTCCAAAGGTGGCACTCAGCCGGTCGGGGGTCGATGCGGCACTAATCGGTTTCGGAACCATGCGGTTCAGTATATGGACCGGTACGCGGACGTCAAGCGTCGCGAGCCACGCGCCTCCCTCCTCCGCGCCAGCATGACGGTGAGCCGGGCGTATTTACCGAACCCCTCGACGCGGCTTTCCTGTCGACGGCTCGATGAGCAGAAAGTATGGTCATCGCCCACGCGTCAGCAGAACCTATCGCGTGGAGCTGGAAAAGCGCCTGGGCCAATCCCTGTGACAGGCGCCCCGAGCAGCCGGGGACGATCCTTGCGGACACCTGCATCCATTCATTCGGCAATTGCGGATTCGAAATATGGCTGAAGTGCTCCTCTTTCACCACGCTCAGGGCCAGACGAGCGGCTTTGCAGCATTCGCCAATGAGCTGCGCCGCGCAGGGCACCAGGTACACACACCCGATCTCTTTGGCGGCCGGACTTTCTCATCCATCGGGGACGGGATGAGCTACGTCGGAGAGATCGGTTTCGACGGAATCATCGAGCGCGGTGTGCGCACTGCCGATCGGCTGCCAGGTGAGCTCGTATACGCAGGCTTCTCGCTCGGCGTGTTGCCGGCGCAGAAGCTGGCGCAGACGCGCGCCGGCGCCCGCGGCGCCCTCCTGATTTACTCGTGCGTCCCTGCATCCGCGTTTGGGAGCTGGCCCGCAGGCGTACCGGTGCAGATTCACGGGATGGATGCCGATCCGATTTTCGTGGGCGAAGGCGACCTCGAGGCGGCAAGGGCCCTGGTGGAATCGACGAAGGACGCAGAGCTGTTTCTGTACCCCGGCAAGGAGCACTATTTCGCCGATTCCAGCCTCCCCTCCTTCGTTCCGGACGCAGCGGCGCTCATGACCCGGCGGGTCCTCGAGTTCCTGAGAGGCCGCTGAGCCGCGTAGAGCAAGGTGTGCCGCCCTGCTCCAATCATCGCGTTATCACGGCATCTCACCGCAGCCCGCGGTTTGAGGGATAAAAATCGGGGTAACTTGCCTGACCCAGCTCCCTGCGGCTCATCCGCAAATTCGGTGGGCACAGAGGCGTGGACCAATGACCGCATGGCGCGCGATTTCCGGAGAGGCGGCATGAAATTGTCCCCCCTATTGATGACGGTGGCGCTGACTGCACTCGGCAGCATGGCGTTCGGCGCAACCGCCCGAAGCGAGACCTACGGCCCCGAGCTCTTCTCGCAGATGCAATGGCGGCCGATCGGCCCGCTGCGGGGCGGCCGCGGACGTGCGGTGGCGGGCGTGCCGACCCAGCCAAACATCTTCTACATAGGCAACGACGACGGCGGGGTCTGGAAATCGACCGATTACGGGAATAGCTGGCATCCGATTTTCGACAAGGAGCCGACTGGCTCGATCGGAGCCATTGCGGTCTCCACTTCTGATCCAAACGTGATCTATGTGGGCACCGGTGAAGGCAATATACGGCCCGATCAGTCGACCGGCATGGGCATGTACAAATCGACCGATGCCGGCAAGACCTGGGAGCTCATAGGACTGGGCGACACCGAGGACATCGCCATGGTCGCGGTGGATCCGCACGACTCGAACCGCGTATTCGTCGCGGCCCTTGGTCACGTATACGCGCCCAACAAGGAACGGGGTATTTTCCGGTCACTGGATGGCGGAAAAACCTGGAAACAAGTGCTCTATGTCAATGAGTACACCAGTGGCGATGACATCGAAATGGACCCTCGCAACCCCGATATCCTCTACGCCACGCTCTGGCAACAGCAGCAGGCGCCCTGGGAGAACGGGCAATTTGGCGGGACGGACGGCGGCATCTTCAAGTCTACGGACGGAGGCAATACCTGGAGCAAGCTCACCCGGGGCTTGCCGGCTGTCGAGCAGGCGTTGCTGCGAATCGCGCCGAGCGACCCAAACATCCTGTACGCCTCGGTGTCGAGCGGACCGGACGCGCCCAAGGGGGCGGTCGGAATCTACCGGTCGGATGATGCCGGCGCGAGCTGGCACAAGGCGACCAGCGACCCTCGGCCCGCTGAAAGAATTGGCGGCGGAGATTTGCCGGTATTGGCGATCGATCCCAGGAATCCGGACATCGTTTACAGCGATACCCCGGTGTTGTGGAAGTCAACCGACGGCGGCAAGACCTGGTCAGGCTTTTGGGGAGCGCCGGGGGGCGATGATTACCAGCAGACCTGGATCAATCCGAATAACCCCGACATCATGGCGGTCAACAGCGATCAGGGCGCGATCGTCACGGTCGACGGCGGCCAAACCTGGAGCTCCTGGTACAACCAACCGACCGCCGCCATGTACAAGGTCGGCATCGATGAAACCTGGCCGTACCGCGTTTGCGGTGGGCAGCAGGACAGCGGTTCGGCCTGCGTCTCGGAGCGGGGCGATGACGGCGAGCTCACCGCTCACGACTGGCATCCTGCGGGCATCGAGGAATACGGCGGTGCGGCGCCCGATCCGTTGCACCCGAATCTGATCTATGGCGGGAAGGTATCGGTATACGACCGCGACACAGGTCAGATAGCCGAGGTCGGCCCGAAGGCATTCCGCGGCGGCGATTACCGCGTGCTGCGCACCATGCCGCTCACGTTCTCGCCGACCGACCCGCACCGCCTGTACTTTGCCTCAAATACGGTTTGGCAGACGGACGACGGCGGGCAGGACTGGAAGCAGATCAGCCCGGACCTGACCCGCAAGACCTGGAAGGCTCCCGCCAGTGTGGGCAGGTACAAAAATAGCCCTGACGCCAAGCCGACCGACCGTGGCGTGGTGTATGCCCTTGCGCCCTCGCCGCTCGAGCGCAATCTCATCTGGGCAGGCACCGATGATGGGCTTATCTGGGTGACGCACGACGGTGGTCAGCACTGGAGCAATGTCACGCCGCCGCAGCTGAAGCCTTTCTGGAGAGTGTTCAGCATAGAGGCGAGCCACTTCGATCCGAACGAAGCCTATGCGGCCATCAACACCTTGTTCCTGAATGACATGCGCCCGCACTTGTTCCGGACCGAGGATGGCGGCAAGCAATGGACTGAGATCGATGACGGCATTACGCCCGACGCAACGACCAACGTGATCCGGGAGGACCCGGAGCGGAAGGGTCTGCTGTTCGCCGGAACCGAGACCCAGGCGTGGGTATCGTTCGACAACGGAGAACACTGGCAGTCATTGCGGCAAAACATGCCCGCGGTATCGGTGCGTGACCTCGAGGTTCATGGCGATGACTTGATCGCCGCCACGCATGGACGAGGGTACATGGTGCTCGACGACATTACGCCGCTGCGTCAGCTCGATGCCGAAGTCACGCAAGCGCCGGTCACGCTGTACCAGCCGCAAGCGGCCGTACGGGCGCGTTGGGACACGAATCCGCCGACACCGTGGCGTATGCCGTCGCTGCCGAATCCGCCTCCGGGTGCGATCATTGACTACTATCTGGCGAGCAATGTCAGTGGACCTGTGACACTGGACATTCTGGACTCGGGTGGCAAGGTGGTGCGCCACTTCTCGAGTGCCGATCCTGAGAAGCCGCTCGATCCGGCGAAGCTCGATGTACCGGATTGGTGGCCGCGTCCGCCGATGAATCTCTCGACCGAGGCCGGTATGCACCGCTTCGTGTGGGACGTTCATTACCAACCCATGCCCGGGGCACTGCAGGTTCTGGACGACAATCAGGCGGTCGAGCACAACACGCCGGTCCTCCCGAGCTCGCCTTGGGTCGTGCCGGGCAACTACACGGTGAGGCTGACCGTGGACGGCCAGAGCCACACCCAACCGTTGACGGTAAAGGCGGATCCGCGGACGCATACATCGGAGGCCGCGCTTCAGCAGCAGTTTGATGCGTCCATGCAGGCGTACCAGGAGGCGACGGCGGCAGGAGCGGCGCTCGGGCAGTTGCGCGACCTGGAGAAGCAGATCGCCGCGCGTAAGCCGTCGGCGAAACTGGAGTCCTATCGAAAGGAGCTGGAAGCGCTCTCCGGTCCGGAAGCGACTTCCCGGTTTGAGTTCTTTACCCGCCACGGTCCGCCGACGCTCGGCAGCATCGGGGGTTCTTTGCAGATCCTCTTGGGGCGGATGCAGGGAGCCGACAGAGCGCCGACGGCCGCTGACAGGGAGGCGCTCGCCCGGATCAGCTCCGACTACGAGTCGCTGATGTCGCGTTGGGAGAAGCTCAAGGGCCAACCGCTTGCCGAGTTGAACCGCTCGTTGCGTGCTCTGAGGGAACCCTCGCTCGTTTTGGCAAGGGCCGTGGCACCGGCCGACTGGACTGCGGGCTGGATCACTACCAACCGCGACGAGCAAGTGCAATGAGCCGCGGAGCTGATTACTGAAGTCATCAGCGGCCGGCCGACCACTGCCAGCGCCGCTACCACTTCGATATCGTGGTTTGAGACTGCGCGGATTTGCTGACGCGAGAGTCTACCGCAGCAACAGCACTCTGAGATTCATGCTGCCCCCTTAGTTGATGTGGTGGCGGGCTCGCCATCGGAAACGGCCGGCCGCCGCCAGGCGGATTCCGACTGATTGCGCTCGGACGGGTGATTCCGAACCCCGCTGCGATACCTGAACGTTCTTCTCGCAGCCAATCATCCGCTTTCCGCTGATTATGTCCAGTCGGCGCGGGTCTGGACATGCCGCCGCCAATCGGTCTCAAAAGGAATTGCCACAGATTCATGGACTTACTATCCTCGCCGCACCAGCCCGTAACGTCATGGCAACCCCGGAGTACGAATGCGTCTTGCGATGAAGCGCGTGATCATGGACGTCGGCACGGTGCTCCTGGTGCTCGGCGCCGCCTCGGCGCATGGAGAATCCCCTCCTCCGAAGCTCTCGCCAGACCTCGAGAAATTGGACGTCTGGGTGGGAAACTGGACGCTGTCGTGATGTCGGCCGCCCCGCCGCTTTCGGTTGCGGATCGCTAGCGATCATGCCATTGCTGCGTCAACTGCCACGCTGGGCGTGGTTCGGAACGGGAGTACTGGCGTTCATCGCCGGCGTGGTCAACGCGGCCGGCTATCTCGGCTTTCGCCACGAGTCGATCAGCAACATGACCGGCAATACCAGCCTGCTCGGCATTGCGCTGGGCAACGCGGATGGCGGGGAGGCGACGCATTGGGCGTTGGCCATCGCGGCGTTTGTGCTCGGTACGATGTTGAGCGCCATGATCGTGCAGCAGAGTACCCTGAAGCTCGGACGGCGCTATGGCGTGGCACTGACACTCGAGTCGGCGCTGCTCTTCGCGGCCATTCCGTTTTTGGACGCGTCGAATTCGATCGGGCTCTACCTGGCATCGGTCGCCATGGGCCTGCAAAACGGCATGGTCAGTGCCTACAGCGGCGCGGTGATTCGGACCACACACGTGACCGGGATTTTTACCGACCTGGGCATCAGCCTGGGTCACTTGCTGCGTGGCGTCCCGGTAGACATGCTGCGATTGCGCGTTTGCCTGGTGGTAGCGACCGCGTTCATCTCGGGTGGCGCAATCGGCGCTCTGCTCTTTGAGCGCATGCACGAGCATGCCTTGGTGATACCCGCCGTGCTCACAGGGGCCTCGGGTCTGGGCTATGGCCTGTACCGCCATTACCGGCTGACCAGGGAGGAGCGCCAGGGGGAAACGGTCTGACGAAAAAGAGTTACCATCGGGTGTTACAGGGGGGGCACGACATGTCACGATCGCCGCTCGGAATTCTCATCCGCCTGGCACTGTGCGCACTCATTCTCCTCGCGGGCAGCGTGCCGGCCTGGTCCGGGCAGCCGCAGCCCGTCCGCCACGAATACCGCATCCGCCATTTCAAGACGGAAGGCGGCGTCGAGCTGCCCGAGGTGCGGATCGTCTACGGCACCTACGGCCACCTGAACGCGGCGGGCGACAACGCCATCCTCCTGCCTTCACACTACATGGCCGACATGCACGGTTATGGCTGGCTGATCGGGCCAGGCAAGGCGCTCGACCCCGACAAGCTGTTCCTCATCACGAGCGAGCTGTTCGGCAACGGGCGGTCATCCTCTCCGAGCAACACGCCCGAGCCGTTCTCCGGCCCCCGCTTCCCGCTCATGACCATCCGCGACAACGTCAAGGCGGTACACGAGCTGCTCACCGAGGAGCTGCACGTGCATCATCTGCGGGCCGTCATCGGCTTCTCGATGGGAGCCCAGCAGGCCTTTCAATGGGCCGTCAGCTATCCGGATTTCATGGACCGCATCGTCGCCACATCGGGCACGGCAAAGACCTATGGCCACGGGATCGTCCGTCTGGAAAGTGAGATCGCGGCCCTCACGACCGACCATGCCTTTGCCGGCGGCGACTACGAGGCCGAGCCCGAGAAAGGCATCCAGGCTTTCTCCCTGGTATGGACCGCGTGGCTGTTCTCGCAGGAATGGTGGCGGCGTGAGCTCTGGCGCTCCGATCCTTCCCTCGGCAGCACCCTGCCCGAGGTCATCGATCATTTCAGAACGCACTTCGTACCCGGCGCGGACGCCAACAATCTCATCCTGCAGATGCGCACTTGGGAGAGCAATGACGTCGGCAATACGCCACCCTTCGGCGGCAATGTGCAAGCCGCGCTGCGCTCCATCAGGGTGCCGGTCCTCTACATGCCCTCAGCCACCGACCTCTATTTCCCGCTGACCGACGCCCGCTACGAAGCTGCGTTCATTGCACATTGTCAGCTCGTGCCGATCCCGTCGCTATGGGGACACCCCGCGGGAGCAGGCGCTTCGCCGGCGGATGGGAAATTCATCAACGAGCACGTAGCACGATTCCTGAAGTTGGAATGAAGGGGTCGGCACCCATCAACGGAGGCTGGCCACCGAGGCGGGCGCGAGCGTAGGGTGAGTCAGATAGAGGGTCGGGAACGTCTTCGCCAACGCCGTGGCCTTGGGCGCATCGAACGCCATGATGTAAGGATTGTATGGGTGAACAGTGGCGAAGTTCTGATGATAGGACTCTGCGGGATAAAACGGCCTCGCGTTGTCGATGCGCGTCACGATCGGTGCCCTGAAGACGTGCGCCGCCGCAAGCTGGCGGACATACGACTCGGCAATGTGTCGCTGGGTATCGTTCATGGGCCAGATCTCCCCGCGGTATTGCGTTCCCTCATCAGGACCCTGTTGATCGAGCTGCGTAGGATCCGTGGCGACGGAGAAATAGATCCGCAGCAGCTCGCCGTAGCTCACCACATGCGGATCGAACACGATTTTGATCGATTCAGCGTGTCCGGTCGTGCCGCTGCTCACCTCCTCGTAGGTCGCCGTCCGTGCCGCGCCGCCCGTATAGCCCGCGAGGACTTCGCGAACCCCCTTCACATGCTGAAAGACGAGCTGCATGCCCCAAAAACATCCGCCCGAGAGGATCGCCGTCTCCGAGCCCGACGTGCCCGCGAGCGGCTCATCGATGGCAGGCGGCGGCGCGGAGCTCCGCAGCTCCGCCGCCCTCGCTCCCTGATGACCGATTCCGACCAGAACGGCTCCGGTGAGCGCCGCAGCTGCCGCAGCCGCGGCGATCATCATTGGAAAACGGTTATTCATATCCATGACTCCTGGAGTTACTGGCTGATCGCAACTCCGCTGAAGCCTGCGACCCCGATCGGATCGGAAGTGGCCTCGGGCGAGAGATCGCCGTACCGGTCGACGCCGAACACGGACACATAGCCGCTGCCGCTCGCTGCGTAGATGACGGCCAGCCACTTGCCGTTCGCAGAGACGGTGATGTCAGTGGGCGCCCCCGGCAGCGGTACCGACTTGTAAAACACACCGCCCTTGCCGTCGCTGAAGAAAATCGAGATGGCATGTCCGGGACTGTTGGCCGTATACCAGACGTTCCCGGGTCCCTTGGCGACCCAGCAGGGTGCATTCGCGGGAAAGGAAGGCGTAGGTCCTGCAACCGGATGGACATTGCGCTGCGCATCGACGATCGCGAAGCTGTCTGGGCTGTGCGCGGGGGTAAACCCGAGGATATCACCCCAGAAGGCTTCGCCGAGCGGCGTATTGTTCGCTGTGCTCGGCAGCGCGATCGGCGCGGCGGCCCCACTGAGTGCGCCCGTGCGCGTGAGGCCTACCTGCAGGAGAGATCCCGATGTCATCGTGACGGCTCCCCAGGTCCTGCCGACCGCGATCTGCGCCGCCGAAGGATCCGCCAGAGGGACGGCTGCGCCATCGAGGGCGCCTGACGGCCACGTATGGCTTTCGACGCATGCAGCGCCCGCCACGAAGAGCTCTTTGCCGGCCAGAGCCAGCGAATCCGGCTTGAGGCAGCCCGGCGCGAGTGGGATCTGACGTCTCACGTAGAGGAAGTCCCCCGCTCTCACGAGCTGGCTGATGCTGTTCGACCCGTAATTCGCTACCGCTCCCAGATCGCCCGCAACCTGGAGAATGCCCGCGTTGCCGCTCGCACCTCCCTTGCCGCCGGTGGCTACCGTCTGCACGAGCGAAAGGGTCGGTGTGCCGCCGGTCTCCAACTGAAACACCGCGACCCGATTCGCACTCGGATCATTGGTGCTCGTGAGCACGAGCGCGCTGCGCTCGGGCTCGCCCTGCTCGCCGGCCAGCGCCAGAGTGCTTCCGAGGAGCGCGATGACGAGAGCGCCGGCGGCCTGAGCGGCGCGGAATGAGCTCGAGTTTCGGGATGACATGCTGATCTCCGTTCTGTGATTTGTTGGTTGGAGGGTTGAGTAGATCGGGAGCTCAGGAGGCTGCGTGCCTCGCGCAAGTCCTGTTGCACTCTCTGCGGCGTAGCAGCCTCGCATCGAGCGCGAACGGCCCAGTGCCACCCAGCACGAGCGCGATGAGACATGCGAGATAAAGAAGATCCGTCTCGTAGCCTGGCTGACCGAAATGCGCGCCCGCCCGGGTCACTGCCTCGAGCTTGATGGAGCTGAAGCCGTTGGGAAGGTGGACGGTGACGATTGCAACGAGAAGCACGATCACCATGGGAACGCTGACGAGCGGCACGAAGGCGCCGACCAATACCGCAAGCCCGCCAAGAAGCTCGATGAAGATCGTGACCCAGGCGAGCAGCGGAGCGGCCGGCAGATGCAGCGCGTGGAGAATCGCGGCGAAGGATTCAGGCCCGCGCGCAAGCTTTGCGGTCCCGTGCTCCATGAAGCCATAGCCGACGATGAGGCGCAGCGGAATCGCCCACCAGTCTCCTCGCAATGACGCAAACGGACGGCTGCAGAGCTCGAGGAGGGTCTTCATACCCGCCTGAGTACGTTGGTGCCGGCGCGAGTGTTACAGAGTGCGGTGCTGCAGTCGCCGCCAGGTCCGTCTCGGGCCGCTTTGTCATTTCTCGCCCGACCGCTCTACAATGCGCCGGCTGGCCCAGGGGCACAGAGCCGAGCACAGTGGAGCCGAAAGTCGACATCGAAGAGCGCCTCCGGCCGCTGATGATCCGCAGCCTCGCGGGCGATGCCGATGCGCACCTGCAGCTCCTGAGCGCTCTCGGCGGGCACTTGCGCAGCTACTTCTCGCGCCGTATCGGGACCGGAGCCTCGGAGGTCGAGGATCTGGTCCAGGAGACACTCCTTGCGGTGCATCTGAAGCGGGACACCTACGACCGCGCCCTGCCCTTCAGCCCGTGGGCATACTCGGTCGCACGCTACAAGCTCATCGATCACTTGCGCCGCCGGCATCGGCGTGTTCACGTTCCGCTCGAGGATGCCGGGGTGCTTTTCGCCGCTGATGACACCGAAGAGCGTGCGGTGCAGACGGACCTCGAGCGGTTGCTCGAGCGGCTGCCCGAGCGGCAGCGGACGCTCCTGGAGGACGTGAAACTTCAGGGCCTTTCGATCGAAGAAGCAGCCAGGAAGCGCGGCGTGACCGCAGTATCCGCACGCGTCATGTTGCATCGGACTCTGAAATGGTTGAATCGAGCCTGGCACGATGAGAACGGCTGACTTAATAGCGTTGCTGGCACGCGATGCCCGCATGACGCCGCCGGGGGCCCCGACCCGCAAGCTGCTGATGGGCCTCGCCGTCGGTGGCGCGGTGACACTCGCGCTCGTGGTGCTGGGCTTGCATTGCCAGCCCCTCGAGGCGGCTGCCAGGCAACCGTGGTTCTGGATGAAGGCGAGTTATACGGGCCTACTCACCGTGGCGGCTGCGATCACCGTCAGGCGCCTGGCCGTGCCGGGTAGGCGGCCGGGAATCGCGCCTGCAGTGGCACTGCTCATCATTCTGGCCATGATCGGCCTCGGCGCCGGCCAGATCCTCGCAGCCTCATCCGCCACCCGCCTCGACCTTTGGTTGGGCCACACGTGGAAAGTCTGCTCACCGCTCATCCTGCTGCTGGCGCTGCCGATCTATGGCTGTGAGGTCGTTGCCCTGCGCGCGCTCGCGCCGACACGGCCTGCCGTGGCGGGTGCTGCCGCCGGGCTGGCGGCTGGTGCACTGGCGGCGACCTTCTATGGACTGCACTGCCCAGAGCAGGCGGCCGCCTTCGTAGCCACGTGGTATACGCTGGGCATTGCAGCCGCTACCGCCCTCGGAGCAGCGCTGGGCGCGCGATTGCTGCGCTGGTAGATCAAATCCCTCGGCGCAGTCTGTAACAACCTGCCTCCCTTCGCGAAATAGGTCGCGAAGAGGGCCGCCCCCCGCGGCCCATGCAGACCGAGGCAGATCGATGCTGATCCAGCGTACTGCGGGAGCACTCGCGGCAAGGCGGCGCTCTGCCTGCGTCGAGCCCGCCCGTGATGTCATTTACCGGCATGCCTGGCCGGTGCGGGTGACCCACTGGATCAACGCCCTGACTCTCTTCATCCTGGTGGGCAGCGGCCTCAACATCCTGAACGCCCACCCGCGCCTCTACTGGGGTCAAAAAGGCAGCGATTTCGATCATCCCTTCATCACCCTGCACGCCTGGCCCGACTGGCTCACCGTACCGAGCTACACCGATCTCGCCGACGCGCGGCATTGGCACTTCTTCTTCGCCTGGGTCCTGGTGGCGAACGCTGCGGTATACCTGCTCTGGAGCTTCGCGAGCCGGCACATCCAGCGGGATCTTTGGCCGACGAGGGCCGATCTGCGCGCCATTCCGCGCTCGATTCGCGATCACCTTGCGCTCAGACATCCGACCGGTGAGGCCGCCAAGCGCTACAACGTCCTGCAGCGGCTCGCCTACCTGGGACTCCTGACTCTGGTCTTCGGCATGGTCGTGACCGGGCTCGCAATGTCACCCGGGCTCGATGCGTTTGCTCCTTGGCTGGTGAGTGCGCTGGGCGGGCGGCAGTCGGCACGGACCCTGCACTTCCTCTTTGCCTCCTCGATCGTGCTCTTCATTGCCGTCCACCTCACCGAAGTCGTGCTCGCCGGCGCGATCAATGAGGTTCGATCGATGATCACGGGTCGCTACACCGTTCCGCGGGAGCGCCCCTGACATGACGATCATCACGCGACGCCAGGCGCTCATCGGAGGGCTCGCAGGCGGCGGTCTGCTGCTCAGCGGCTGCAGCAAAATTCTACAAGCCGATGCCCTTACCGAGAGTGCCAGCTTCCAGCGGGTGCTCGCGGCGGCTCAAGCCTGGACCCGCTCCACTCAGCGCCTCCTGCTCGGGCGGGGCGCGATGGCGCAGGAGTTCGGGCCTTCCGACATATCCTCCCACTTCAAGGCCAACGGGACCTACAATCCGGGAGGCGAGTGGTACGACCGCCAGGTCGCGGAGCGCTTCGCGAACTGGCAGCTGCAAATCGATGGATTGGTTGCGCATCCGCTCACCCTGAGCGTCGCCGAGCTGCGGCGGCTTCCCTCCCGGAGCCAGATCACCCGTCACGATTGCGTCGAGGGGTGGAGCGCCATCGGCGGCTGGACCGGCGTTCCGCTCGCCTTGTTGCTGCATGCAGCCGACGTCCGGCCGAGCGCCAGGTTCGTCGTGCTCCACTGCGCCGACAATCTCGATGGCGAGCCCTCGAAAGGCGGCGAGCAGCGTCCGGGGCAGTATTACGAAAGCATCGCCCTCGAGGATGCGATGCATCCGCAGACTCTCATCGCCTACGCCATGAACGGGAAACCGCTCGATGTCCCACACGGCGCGCCGCTGCGGCTGCGCGTCGCGCGCCAGCTCGGCTACAAACAGGCGAAATACATCCGGCGCATTCAGCTCGTCAACAGCTTCCGCGCCATCGCGGGCGGACATGGCGGCTACTGGGAAGACCTCGGCTACGACTGGTATGCCGGCATCTAGTACACGCGACAGACCTGCCCTAACACGCCGATCCGCCTCAACGGCTCGCCTGCAGGATGGGCTGGACGCGCGTCGAGGTATTGACCCAATTGGTCTCCCAGGTCCGGGCCCCATCCACCGAGAAGGCCTGCTCGTCGCGATTCGAGCCACCCTTGATGTCCTCGAAGCGGAATCTGACCCAGGTCATGCGCCCGTTGATGGGCTCGTAGTCGTAGAACTCGCCGCGACCATCCTTGAATTGACCGACCATCGGTGTACTCAGCACACCGCCGTCGTCGCTTGCGAAGTTGAGGCTCCACTGATGGGCCTGCGGGTCGAACAGGCGAAGTGAGAGGAACTCCAGTTTCCCCGAGGGACCCTGCGAGGTGATCTCGGCAATATTCGCGCGGCCACCCCAGATGGGACGCACGATGACCTTGCCGTCGAGCTCGGTCCAAGTGCTCGAGCCGGTGAGCGGACGCTGCAGCCGGCGCATGTGCACGCTCCAGTGGCCAAGCTGCCAATCGAAATCGTGCTGGCCAGCGCTCGTCGCGCTCACGGGCGAAACATTCGGGCGAATGACGCCGCTAGCGCGCGTCAACGTCACTCTCAAATTGGGTTCCCAGGACTTGCCGCCGTCATCGGAGAAGGCCTGCTCGAAATGATGCGTCGTTGGCGTGATATCCGACCAGGTATAGCGCACCGCAATGGTGCGCCCGTTGTAGCTATCAGAATTGAAGAATTCGCCCCGGCCGCCTCGAAACTCCCCAAAGGCCGCTGGGCTCAGCGTCCCCTGGGCGCCATTGGCGAAATTCACGCTCCACTGGCGGGATTTGGGGCTGTAGAGCATCAAGCCCATACTCTCGAAGTGGCCCTTCGGCCCATCGGCCTCGACCTGCTCGAGCTGCGCGCGGCCATCCCAAATCGGTCTGACTACCTTCGTTCCCGCCATGGTGATCCAGGTCTTGGAGCCCGTGAGGGGATGTGCGAGCCGCAAGATATGGAGGCTCCACGTTCCCACGGTGAAGTCGAAATCGTGCTGTCCGCCGCGATCAATGGGCGTCGTCGCCACGTTGCCGGCGAACGTCGGCTCCGACACGAGACAAAGGGCGCTAATTGCCGCACCCAAGAGAAGAGCCCGCCGCGGCGCGCTGCGCAACGCAACGAATCTCCTGCGCTCCGTTCGGTCGGCATGTCTTCGGCGTCCTGCGGACGCCTCGTCTTTGTCCATCGTCTCAGCCTCGCTTCACTTCTGAACGCTGACTTTCGCCAGATACGAGGCTCAGCTAAAGAGCCACTTGCGAGGAAATGTGCCGACCACTCGTGCCGGATGGCGGGAATCGTGCCCAATTCCGGTTCTTACCAGAGTGAGCACGGCCGCTTGAGCCCGGAGATCTCGTGAACACAGTAGCCATACGCAAGCATCCGGTAAGCGAGCACCCTTATTTCGTGGGCGCCGCCCTGGCGATCGCTGCGATCATCTTCGCGGGATTCGCCCCCTCCTACTACCTCAGAGCCTGGTTCGACACGCACAGTCTGCCGCTGCTCGTGCAGGTGCACGGTTTCATCATGACTGCGTGGGTCGCGCTTTTCGTCACCCAGGTGCTCCTGGCTGCGCGCCGCCGCATCCCCCTGCACCGCCGGCTCGGTGCTCTTGGAGCCATTCTCGCCGTGCTGATCGTCGTCGTTGGCATGATGACGCTGATAGCAGCCGCCACCCGCGAGGTGCACGCGAATTCCCACTCGCCGCAGGCCGCATTTTTTCTGATGCTGCTCTGCTTCAATACGGTCGACCTACTGGTCTTTGCGACATTGGTTACTGGAGCGATCCTGCTGCGCAAGCGGGGCGATTGGCACAAGCGTCTGATGCTCCTCGCGACGGCATCATTGCTCGGGCCGGCGCTGGCCCGCCTGCCCCTTTCTTTCTTCGACAGCAACGTCCACGCGCTCTATGTCATGTATGCGTGCATCCTCCTCTGCGCGATCATCGATACCGCACGCCACCGGCGCCTGCACCCGGTCTTTGCTTGGGGCGCCCCATCGATCATCGTGATTTTCCACGTCACCTTCCTTGTGGCTGCGACTCCAGCCTGGATGAATCTTGCCCGCATGCTGATAGCGTGACGAAGGCCCTCAGCAGTGGGCCACTTCGCCTACTACTTCAGAGCGCTCAAAGAGATTTGCCGTATCGCCGGTGTGCACGAAGACGACGTTGCTGCCCGGCTCGATTCGCCCGGTGCGTACATCATCCAAGAGACCGGCGAACCCCTTGGCGGTATAGACAGGACCCAGAAACACCCCGTCGGACATGGCCAGCCGCTTGATCGCGGCGGCGCCCTCGGCGGACGGCACTGCGTAGTCTTGCCCGATGAAGCGCTCATCGACGTCGAGTTCATCGAGGATCTCCTCATCTGAGGCAGGTGTCCGCACATTCAGGGCTTGAAACACCTGCTTCACACGCTCGACGATCACATGCCTGTTCATCCACTGCGTCTGGTAGGAATTGATCGCAATCGACCGGAATTGCGCGCCGTGTCCCGTGAGCAGCTTGGCCGCAACCATCCCGGGAAGTGCCGTACCCGTCCCGGCCGTATGGTAGAAATAGTCGAGCTCTACTCCCAGCGCACGAGCCTGCCCGACGGCTTCGGTGAAGGTGAGCGCATGAGCGACGAAACCGTAAGGGTGCGCCCCGCCCGTGGGCACGATGATCACCTTGTGTCCTTTGCCCTCCAATTCCGCCTTGTGAGCCTCCATGGCGGCGACGATCCGATCCTGCTCCGCCGGTGCATTCCAGTAAGCTGCTCCCGAAGTCATCATGTAGTGTGTCTCGACGCCCATGATCTGGCTGAGGAGCAGGTTGCCGCGGGATTCGCCGACAGCACCCTGCCGCTCCGCACGCGTGAGGTAGAGGATCGGAGTGATTCCTGCGACTCGCGCCGCGGTTGCGAACTGCATGCCTGAATTGGTCAGATAGACCCCCTGCGTGATGAGGGTGTCAACACCCTCGCGCAGCGCCCGGCCGATGATGAATTCAGCCAGGCGCATCTTGCTGCCGCTGATGGTCCCGGGTCCGGCCATGTCTTCACGCTTCATGAAGATGTTGACGCCGCTCAGGCGCGAGAGATTCTCGACCTTGTGGAACGGGGTGGGATAGATGCCGATGCGCTGCCGCGGCAATTGGGCGATGAGCTGGTCCAACTCGGCGAGCTGGAGCATGGTTGCTCCTCGAGGAGATTGCGCGGATCGGGCCGCGATGGAGGCACTATGGCTGCCCGGCCCGATAAGAGCAAACGAATAATTCTAATATGAAAATAAGTTCTACTGATGATGCCGAATGAGCAGACTCAGGCGAGTGTCCGGCGCACGGTGGCAGCAAGAGCCTGCTCGAATTCCGCCAGGCTCGCGGGCGCATCGCGCGTCTCGAGGCGCGCGGTGTAGATGAAGCGCGTCAACGGGCTTTCGGCGATCGGCTTCGCGACCACCCTGGAAGATGCCATCAGGGTGACGAGCTTTGGCAACAGGGCGATACCGAGGCCCTGATCGACGAGGCCGAGGACGGTCTGGAAATCATCGCCTTCAAACTCGAGGCGTTGCTTGAAGCCCGGCGTGCGACAGAGCTCTGCAAGGAGCTCGAGCGGCCGCTCGATCACCGGCGAACCGATCCAGGGCTCGTGGGCGAGCTCTGCCAGCCGAATCTTGGCTCGCCCGGCGAGCCGGTGCACGGCCGGCAGCACGACCAACACAGGGTCCCTTACGACCAGCGAGCGGCGAATCCGCCCGGGCGGCTTGCGAGGCGCCCGGTCGTAGTCGAACGTCAAGGCCAGATCGAGGTCTCCCCGCAGGATTTGCGCGTAGCTCACCTCCGTTTCGAGCTGAGCGAGCTTGACGTGCACATCAGGGTGCGTTTGACGAAAGCGAGCGAGCGCCCGAGGGACCACGCTCACGGCGGCCGACGCAAAGGCGCCGAGCCGCACATGGCCGGTCCGGCCCTCGCTGAGGGCAGATAGTTCCTGCAGCGCGATGGCCGTAGCAGTGCGCACGGCAAGCTCTGCGTCCAGCAATACCCGTCCGGCTGCAGTGACCCGGACCGGTCGCCGATCCAGCACCCGAATCCCGATGCGCCGCTCGATCTCTGCAATCTGCTGCGATACCGCAGATTGCGTGCACGCGAGCTCCTCAGCGGCGGCCGCAAAGGAGCCGTGACGGGCAACGGCCTCGAGCGTGATGAGATGCCGCGGGTCGATCGTATGCATTGCGAGCGAGACTAATCCCTGAGGGCGGCGAACAGTTGTAGCAGGAATCCCAGGAAGAGCGCGGCGATGCAGGCGTCGAAGCCGATGGATCTGTGCCAAACGATGAAGAGCGTGGTATTGGGATTCGCGTTAGTCCCTGTTGCCAACGGCGAAAGCGACAGCAGGAGCGCCGCACCCAGGAGGTTCAACAGCAAACCGCTCACGCTGAGTGCGACTCTGGTCTTGCGGGACGGCCTCATGCGAGCACCTTCCTGCTCATCGGGCTGCCATGTGGCTCAATGGAATGAGGCATCGGTTCGCTCTCGTTCAGGGCGGGGAGACATCGCGTACTGGCGCTGACACGGCGCAGATGTCGACCTTGCCGGGAGGCGTCGCATAGAACGCGTCATGCCGGTTGCGTGAGGCATCCAGCAGCCTCTGGAACGTGGGGCTGTTGGTCCGGAGGATCTCGATGTTGGGTTGCTGCATCCGCGGCAGGTCTGCGGCGACGCGGATGTCCAGGATGGGCGCGCGATGCTCAGGGTCAGCATAAAAGCCGAGCGGACCGTGCCCGCGAGGAAGAGCGGAGAGCTGGTCCATGCCCTCGAGGACCCGCCCGACGATGGTCAGATTCCGATCGAGCCGCCGGGGCGGCTGGCCGATGGCGACGTAAAGGCCGCTCCCGTTACCGGAGTCCGGCGGGTTGTCCCGCGAGATGGCCAGAGTCCCGTAGCAGTGGATCAGCCAGGTCTCGTTTGCAGCCGGATCGCGCGCTGCGGGGAAGTCGTCGGAGAACCCTACTTCGGGAGCGTAGACATCGCCATCCGGAAGCCTCACCCAGGGAAGCGAGGCGGCAATGGGCCGGGTGAACTCCGGCGGCAGAGTGGCCTTTGCGCTTCCGAGAGACCGCATCTTGCGCTTATCGCCGCCGTCATCGCCCTCCGGGTCATCCCACTGGGCGACGAAGTCGTCCTGCACCCGCACGATCGCCAGACCGTCGAAGTAACGCTCTCTGACCAGTGTCCTGATGTTCGCCACGTGCAGCGGTGCGTAGTCCGGGGCGAGCTCCATGACCAGGCGCCCCGCCGCAAGGCGCATCACCAGTAGGTTATCGGGGTCCGGCCGGCGCCACTCCGAGCCCTTGGACTCGGAGAGTATCTGCGCAAAGGATGGTGTGTCCTTGCCCTTGGGCGAAGTGGCCTTCGCCGTGTCCACGAGCGCCGGCAGGCACAGAAGCAAAGCGAAGAGCGCGAGGATCCTGGCTGTTATGTTCATGGGCCATCCGACAAGCTTCCCGCGGCCTCGGTCGCGGCACCGGAAGCGGATTCTGCCAGATCCGGCCGGAATCCCGAACCTACGCAAAAAATGTCGTCCGATCAGTAGCTTACGATCCTATCGTATCGCGACCCGGAACACGTTGACCGCGAATCGAAAGATCGGCAATCATCCATCGTCCGATGTTTCGAGGCGCAGCCTGCGTACCGCGGGACGGGAGGGTCAATGAAAGCAGCTGAGATTGGAATCAAGGTTCTAGGTCTCACCAGAGCCGACAAGATGGACATCGCCGCGCTCGATGAGCAACATCAAATCACCTTCGAGGAGAGCGCCGCGCAGAGCGGCCGATTCGGCGAGCCGGTCACCATTACGGTGATCCTCGGGCTGGCGGCGCTCGGGGTGCTCGCGGCGTGGGTAGTGAAAACGCGCTCCGACAGCACGACGGAGCTGACGATCGAAACGCGCGATGGCAAGGGCGCGATGCGCAAAGTCAAATACAAGAAGCACGTCACCAAGGAAACATCCCAGGCCGAGGTGCTGAAGGAGCTCACGGCTCTCGTCCACGGGCCGCAATGACCGCGATCGAGCCTGGCCGTTTCTGCTCGCAGGACGGCCGCGGCTGGACGGATCTTTATACCAATCTGGTCCTGTTCAAGGACGTCGATCTCTCGCGGCACCTGGGCGGCATCGTCGCTCCGGAAAGATGGCGCCTGCCGCGCGAGCTGGCGCCCGGATTCATTCACGAGGCAACACATCACTGGTGCTTCCACTCCACCGTCGGTGCCGCCCTTGCGGTTCTTCAGTTGAACGCGCAGCGGCGGGCCACCGCGACCCTCACGGGGCTGCGCGCATTTGCGACAGAGAGTCTGCGGGACGCGATGGTGCGGGTGGATGCGGCAGAAGAGTGTCTCCGTCCGCTTGCGGAAGGCCTCGCGCTGTTTGCGGAGTTCGACGTCACCCCGGGAGCCTCGGTTCAGAAAGTGTCGCTGCCGATGTGGTGGACACACCACTTCTTCTCGAACTTTCATCGTGAGCACGTGCAGACAGGCATTCTCGAGACACTGAGCTCCATTCGCTCGACCGCGGCCATGGAGCGGCGCCGGCGCGGGATTCTTGCCCATGACTGCACCGGCAATCTCGGCGGGTACCTGCCGGGCTACCTGGCCGTCAAGCAGATTTGGCTCATGGCTATGGGGTCGGAGCCGCGATTCTGGAACAGGGACCTCTTCCTGATGTTTCTCAAGAGCTTCATCTTCGCCGACATGGAGCTGGCGGTGCTTCTGCTCGATCCGAAACCGCACGAAGACGCGGCGTCGCGTGTGGTCCAGCACATCGAAAGACGCTTGGCCTCGCTCTGGAAACTGGACTTGCCGAGTGCGGTCGACAAGTACCTGGAGGCGCTCAATGGGGGTGGTACCAGGACACAGGGCCCGCACTTGGTTATCGACGCGACTCCGGCACTCAGGAAGCAGGCAAACCAGATGCTGGCCATGGCCATGAGCGAAACGCTTGCCTTCCCTAAGGGCGCGCGTTCGGACTGGGAAACATTGTGCCTGCGGGACGGATTGACGTTTGCCAGGCGCGATCTCATGCGGCTGGGATCGTTGAATGCCATCGCAACTACCCACGGAGAGAAATTGCTCCTGGAAGAAGGCGGTGAAAAGCTCATGGAGCTCGAGCGCCGGCCGGGAGTCGACTTCCCCGAGCCGACGACGGTCGAAGTGGATGTGGAGGCGGCCCCAGCCTTCGACAACCTCGTCATATTCGTATGGCACCGTGAGAAGTGGGTCGGTCAGGGCTTCATCACCGTCCCCGGCGGCGAGGGCGACGGCGGAGAGACTCGAAACAACGCACAGACGGAGCTGTACGTCGGTAGCCGGCGGGATCAGGACGAGTACTACACGAGGGCGCGCGCTCGGCTGGATAGCCTGGTGCCGCCCGAGACGAGACAGCGCGCGCGCAGCGAGATCCGCGCAGAATTCAACGACTTCCTGTCGGAAGTCGCCCTGGGGCAGACGCGCATCCCGCTTCGCGCCCAGGTCTGGAAGAGCATGGCCTCGGATGGCATTGCCGCGCTCATCCCTGACCGCGCGAAGCTCGAGCAGTTGTCGCGCATCGGGCTGGCCTCCTCCATCACACCGAGCCGGGAGATCACGCTCGAGCATCTGGCAACGATGGACATCACGGAAGAGAACGTGCGCAGCGTCATGGCCGCGGGCATGGCCGCCAATGTCCCCTTCATCCTGCTTCAGGACCAGATACTCGTGACCCTCACGTGAGCGGCTAACTGGCGGGCAATGCCCAAATGTCCAGCACTCCATGGACAGCTTCACTGTTGGCATCACCCTCCGGCAGAATGATCCTGCCGTCGACCACGATGGGGCTGTTCCAGTGGCCCCGCCCGCAGGCCAGCGTCGCGAGGCGCTTGCCGGAAGATGCCTCATAGACATTGAGTCCACCATGCGGCGCATAGACGAACAACAGACCGTCGGCCTCGAGTGGGCTCGTCCCACCTACGCCGTTGCGCCATATCTGACGGAGCATTCCACTCTCGACCCTCCAGGCCGCGGTACCGCCGTTGTCCGCCGCGAACATCCAGGTCTCATTGCCGTGCCGCCACACTGCCGGTTGGGTGAATAGGTCGGTACCACTGGGTGTGGCAACGATCTGCCTCTCGTGGCCTCTGTGCGCCCGCGTACCGGCGATCTCCTGCCGATCGAGCAGCCGGATCTTGCCGTCCTTGCCCCCCTGAGCGAGCAGGTTGCCATCGAGCAGAACGGGTGATGTGGAGCCCAGGTCGAGATCATCATCATTGAGATCCGCGGTGTTGCTCGGCGTGTAGTTACCGAGGACCTGCATAGCATCCGAGTCGAGCTCGACGACCGCATCGCCCCAGTCAGTGGTCCCGTTCCACTCGCCATTGCCGGTGGCGATGAAGATCCGGCCGTCCTCAGGATCGATCACGGCGCCTGCGCGACCCCAGTTGGCCGACTGGGTTTGCGGGCAGGAGCTCGGCTGCATCAGCTCGGCGCGATTGCTGCATTGCGAGTTCCATACGCGAAGGAGCTTGCCAGAGGCGCCATCGAGTATGGCCACATGTCCCTGATAGGGAGGACGGTCGCCGATGTACCCTCCCGTGACGGCGATCAGATGACCGCGAAAAAACTTGAGCGGCGAGTCCATCTTCTCCCGCCGCGGCAGCTCGGTGATGGCCGTGTGCCAGAGGAGCCGCCCATCATTGACTGCCAGCTTTTCGATGTATCCGTCAGGCGAAGCCTCGTAGATGGATTGGGAGTCGGGATCGGCTACGGGGGTCGAGGTGGTGAACTGGCGCGTGCCTGCCAGGTCCCGATAGCCCGCAGGGGTGTACTCCCAGAGCGCATCCCCGCTGTCCGCATCAATGGCTATGGTCTTGCCGTAGCTGGTGGTTACGAAGATGGCGTCATGCTTAGCGCCACTGACTGTGGCGCCATGCAGATAAATCGCACTTGCGTCCACCAGGCCATCCAGCGCCACGGTCCGATGCCTGAGCTGGCGAAGGTTGGCTGCGGTGATCCCGGTCGGCCGCGGATTGGCGCTCGTGCTTTGGACGTTGCCACCAAACATCGGCCAGTCCTGCGCCGCTGCGTTTGCCATGGCTACCGTGATCGCTACAGTCAGTACCAGCAGCACACGGATCGCAGGTTGCCGTCCCATAGCGGCAAGATTACCGGATGGCCGCAGGCATCCATGAGGCTATTTGGCCGCTTTTGGCGCAATATCGGATCCGCCCGCCGCGCGCGGGCGCGTGCATAAATCGTACCCACCGAGCGGGCGGCACGATATTCCCTCGTCCGCTGACAAATCCCTGGTGCGGGCGTCACAATAGGGGCTGGCCGGAACGAGAGTCATGACTTCTTCGCCGAAAGGCTCGACGCCACCCAGTAAGCCGCGCATTCTCTTCGTCGAGGACGAGCCGACACTTCGCATCCACGTGAGCGAGCTGCTCTCCGATGAGTACTGCGTCGATACGGCAGGAGACGGCACGGAGGCCCTCACGGCCGTGTTGCGCGCCAAGCCTGACATCATCGTCACCGACATCGTGATGCCTGGCATGGATGGCGTAGAGCTCGTCAAGACCTTACGGAGCACGCCGAGCACACAGTCGATACCGGTCCTGCTCATTTCGGGACACGCGCCCGAGGATCGGCGAGTGGAGAGCTTCCGGGAAGGTGCCGACGGCTATCTCGCCAAGCCCTACAGCGAGCGCGAGCTGCGGGCAGTCATCGGCTCGATGATCCACTCCGCGCGGCAGCGCGCCGAGGCGATGCGGCGCGAGGCGGAGGAGGAGGCAGAGCGGCGAGTCCATGCCGATCGTGCCGGGCTCCTCGAGAGCATCACGGATGCGTTCTTCGCGCTCGATGGGGCCTGGCGCTTTACCTACGTCAACCAACGCGCCCTCGACTACTACGGCAAAACCCGCGAGCAGCTTCTCGGCCACTCCATTTGGGACCTCTTTCCTGCCGCCGTCGGCACCCAGCTCCAGGAGCAGTACGAGCAGGTAGTGCGAACGCAGTCCTCGGCGGCGTTCGAGATGAAATCGGTCCTGACCGGCCGCTGGGTGGACCTTCGGGTCTTTCCCGCGGGACAAGGGCTCGCCGTGTACTTCCGTGACGTGAGTGATCGCCGGCGCGCGGAAGAAAAGCTGCAGGCGGTGCTCACCAAGCTCGAGGGTCGGGAGTGGCGCCTGAGCCTCTCCACACGGGTCGCCGGCCTCGCCGTCTTCGCCTGGGATTCGCGCAGCGATCGCATCACCTTCGAGAACGTGCCGCCGCGGGAGATTCTGACTCTGTCGCAGGCAGTGCCTCTCACCGGCTCGCACTTTCTGCGACAGATGATGCAGCGTGACGACAGGCGCGTGTTGCGCCGTCTGCTGCTGCGCAGCACGCGCTCGGGCGAGCCTCTGCGCGGCGTCTTTCGCATCCGCGGCCAGGCAGAATCATGGCGATATCTCGAGATCCACGGCAGCTGCGAGTCCGCGCACCAGCCCGGCACCATTCGCCTCGTCGGCGTCGTCAAGGACGTGACCGAGCGGCGGCAGATCGAGGAAGCACTGCGCGAGACCGATCGTCGCAAGGACGAATTCCTGGCGCTTCTCTCGCACGAGCTGCGCAATCCCCTGGCGCCGATTGCCAACGGCCTGTCGCTGCTGAAGGCTCGAGGCAGCGCCGATCCTGTCGCGCAGCGTGCGCTCGGGGTCATGGAAAGGCAGCTCAATCATCTGGTGCGCCTCGTCGATGACCTGCTCGATGTCGGTCGCATGACTCACGGCAAGCTGCAATTGCGGGTTGAAAGAGTGTCGCTCGCCGAGGTCCTGGGGCGTGCGGTCGAAAGCACGCGAATGGCGCTCGAAGCCTATGGCCACACGCTCACCACGGAGGTGCGCGATGAGGGCCTCATGGTGGATGGCGATGCAGACCGTCTCACCCAGGTCGTCACCAACCTGATCCACAACAGCGCCAAATACACGGACGCAGGCGGCCGCATCCGCATCACGATACGACAGGAGGGCGATGAGGCCGTCGTCGCGGTCACCGACAACGGCATCGGCATCCCGCCGAACGCGCTGGAGCAGGTCTTCGAGATGTTCTCCCAGGTGAAGCTGCAGCAGCCGCGCGCCGGCGGCGGACTGGGGATAGGACTCGCTCTGGTACGGATGATCGTGCTGATGCATGGCGGCACGATCCGCGCCACGAGCGCCGGGCTCGGCCTCGGAAGTACCTTCACGGTACGCCTGCCGCTGGCGCGAGCCGACGCCTCGATACCCGCGACCGCGGCGCTCGACCTGCCGGCCAGCGGGGATGTCGCTCTCGAGACGCCCTGCTGCGGCGCGCGCATCATGGTCGTCGATGACAACAGCGATGCGGCCACATCGCTCGAGGAGCTTCTTCGGCTGAAGGGTTACTCGGTCCTGACCGCCGCCACCGGCGAGGAAGCGATCGAGAAAGCGCAGACTTTCCGGCCGCAGCTCATCTTCATGGACATTGGGTTGCCGGGCATCGATGGCGTCGAGGCTGCCACGCGCATTCGCGCGATGCCGGAGCTGCAAGGCACGACCATCGTCGCAGTGACTGGATGGGGACAGCCATCGGATCGCGCCAGGACCCGCGCGGCCGGAATCGCGGCACATCTGCTCAAGCCCGTGACACCGGAAGAGTTCGAGCGCGTTCTCGCAAACCTCTCATCCGCGGAGGGTATGACCGGCTAAGATCCCCTCATGAGCGAACCAGGTCGCGAACGCCGGCTGCTCCGGCCGGTTGATCCACGAAGGGACCATATCCGTGGCGGCGAGACGGGCGACCGCCAGCTGACCATCCTCATCTACGGCGATTTTCTTTGCCCCTATTGCCGGCGTCTGCGCCTCGTGCTCGATCGGCTGCGGGCCGCGCTCGGCGAGCGCATGGCCTACGTGTTCAGGCATTTCCCGAACGAGCGGGCCCATCCCGGCGCGGAGCTCCTGTCGATCGGAGCGGAAGCGGCCAGCCGCCAGGGCAGCTACTGGCAGATGCACGATGCGCTCTACGGGCGCGAGCCGCCGATCGATGAGAGCACCCTGCTCGAGATTGCAGCCTCGCTCGGGCTCGACATGGAGCGCTTCGAGCGCGATCGCCGCGAGCCTGCCCTGCGGCAACGTGTCGATGAGGATCTCGCTGACGGGCGGCGCAATGGGGTGACGGGAACACCGACCATTTTCATCGATGGCGTGCGCTACGACGGTGCCTGGGACTTTCACTCCATGCTCGAGGCGCTCGAGCAGCCGGTGGGTGCCCGGGTACAGCGTACGGCACGAGCATTCGCGAACCTGCCGACCTCGGCGGGTCTGGTGCTGTTGGCGGCAGGAGCCGCCGCCGTGGTGTGCGCCAACACCCCGTTGGCGCCCTTCTATCGGCGCCTCGTGAGCGCCCAGTTCGGTGTGGCTGCGCCGGAAGGCCTGCTCTCGTTGAGCATCGCGAGCTGGTGCGCAGAGGGACTGCTCGCCCTCTTCTTTCTCATTCTCGGGCTCGAGATCCGCCGCGAGCTGGCCGGCGGCTCGCTTGCGGACCGGCGCGCCGCGGCAGCGCCCCTCCTCGCGGCCCTCGGCGCAGTCCTCGCGCCTGCGCTGTTTTATCGGGCGCTCAATGCGGGACCGACCGCCGCCGGATGGTCCGTACCCGCCGATACGGGCATCGCCTTCACGCTGGCCGTTCTTGCGTTATTCGGTACCCGCGCTTCCGCGGGGTTGAAGGTCTTCGTAGCGACCTATGCGGTCGCCGACGATGTCCTCGCGATTCTCATTCTCGCCTTCTTCTACCCGCATACTCTCGATCCAAAGTGGTTCCTCGCGGGCGCAGCCGCCATCGGCGCGATGGCGGTCTTCAATCGCTGGCGCATCTACGCGGTCTGGCCGTACCTCACCGCGACCATAGGGTTATGGCTGTCGCTGCACTTCGCCGGTGTGAGTGGCGCGCTCAGCGGCATCGTTCTTTCTGCCTTCCTGCCGTTACGGCCGGCCCCCAAAGCAACGCCACTCCTCGCGCAGGCCGCCACGGCACTCGCGGAGCTCGAGCATGCGGAGCACGAGCTCAAGCGCGCCGGAGACCCGCGCCGACGGCTCAGGCAGGAGCCGGTCTGGGACTGGGCGAGCCGCAACCTGTCGGCCGCTGCGGAAAGGCTCCTCTCGCCGGCGGAAAGAGTGGAGAGCGCGGTCGAGCCCTGGTCGACCTACTTCGTGCTCCCCTTGTTTGCGTTCACCGCTGCGGGCGTCTCGCTGCATGCTGATTTCAATACGCCGCACGCGCCGGCGGTGTTCGCAGGCACCGCCTTCGGACTCGCGCTCGCCAAGCCGGCGGGGTGGATTCTCACGACATGGGGTGCGGCGAAGGCGGGACTCGTCCGGTTGCCGGGTGATACGTCCTCGTTGGCTTTCGTGGGCGCGGGGCTTCTCTGCGGGATCGGAGATCCACTCTCGCTGTTGATGGCCGATCAGGCGTTCCAAAGCGACGCCTACTCCGCCGTTGCCAAAATCGGAGTTCTGGCAGGCTCGGTGCTGGCTGCCGTACTCGGCGCGATCGCACTCTCCATCAGCCCGAAACCCACCACGGCGCTTTAGACGGCGAGGTGAATGCGCAGCGCCGCTGCGTAGTCCGACACCGGGGCGATCCTGGATACGTCTACCCGCAGCCCGTCGGCAGCCTGTTGCCACTGCAGCCTCGCCTCACTTCCCAACAGCTCCACGTGGGTGATGGCACCCGGCCGCGTGCGGGCCCCAGTGCCGAGCGAGCGAATCAGCATCGGCGCTTCGGGCCAACCGAGCGCGATCACATACACCAGGGTGCCGGCCTTGTTGCGGGTGAAGCGCAGGTCCCTGGCCGAGAGTTGCTCCACGCTCTTGCCCTGGAAAGAGCCGGCATGGATGGCGTTCGGGCCCTCGCCGTAGACTTTCCACGGGCGAGTGGCGTAGACCGCCTCGCCGTTGACGGCCAGCCAGGCACCGATCCGCTCGAGGATCAGCCGTTCCTTGTCATCGATCGTCCCATCGGGCTTGCCGGGCACATTGAGAATGAACGTGCCGTTCTTGCTCACCGTGTCGATCATCCAGTGAATGACATCACGCGGCTGCATGTAGGCCCCGAATTCTCCCGGGGCCTCATAGAGAGGGCGAAGGTAGTGCCAATCGCCGATACACGTCTCCGACTGCCAGGGGTGCTCGAGGATGTCGCTGCTCAGACCCCTCTCGATGTCGGCCACCAGGGCCTTCTGCAGATGATCCGGGATGTGCTTGCCGGTGATGACGCCGTCCACCTCACCTCCATGGCGGCTGCGGCTTCGATTGTAGTAATAGGCTGCGAGAGACATGCCGCCCCAACCGAGGGGCAACCGGTCATTGTCGAAGTAGAGCAGATCGGGCTCGTGCTGGTCGATCAGATCGCGCGTACGGTCGTAGAAGTTCTTCACATACGAAGCATCGGGTAGCGCATCGAACGGATGCTTGGGGCCGTAGAGCTGCTGCGGGTCGTAGCCGTCCCACCACTGCCCTTTGCCGTCGACGGCCGTGAGGCAGCCGTCGTACGGAACACCTGCACGAGGGCCGGTGCGGTCGGCACCGTGCGTCGGCTGAAACCACCACCAGTTGCGCGCCTGATGCACTGTGACGCCGAACCGCAAGCCCCGCCGGCGCGCCGCCTGTGCCCACGTGCCGATCACATCGCGATGCGGTCCGATGTTGCGCGCGTTCCAAGGGTGGTGCGCCGAATTCCAGGTGTCGAAACCATCGTGATGGTTGGCCAGTGCGAGGAACAGCTTCGCACCGGCACGCACGTAGAGGTCCATGAGCTCCGCGGGTTGCCAATCGAGAAGTGTCCACTGTGCGCACAGGTCCTTGTATCCGAACTGCGAAGGATGGCCATAGTGCTCGAGCTGGTAGTTGTACTGCTCGATCTGGCGGCCGTAAGCGGGCGCGCCCTGAATGTACATGTTGCGGCCGTACCAATCGCCGTCTTCCGGCACGCACTGCGGGCTCCAGTGATTCCAGATACCGAACTTGGCGTCGCGATACCATTCCGGACACTGGTACTGGAGCAGGGAATCCCAGGTTGGCTCGAAGGGTCCCTCTCCCGCGAGGTTCGGGAGTGGCGCAGTCATCGGCACTCCGTCCCAGGAGCTTCCAGGCACCGGCAACTCGGGGGGATGGCCCCACTCCGTCGGCTGCCAGCCCGCTTCGCGCAGCCGCTGCGATGCAATCGCCTTGCCGCGCAGTGCGTAGAAGATTCGCTCCCTCTGCGGGGTCGCACAGAAACGCGCGTAGGTCTGACCCACGCGACCGAAAGCCCCTGCCGCTTGGCCGGCAAGCGCACGGCCGACGCCGCCCGGCATTGCGGCCGCGGCTGCCGTGGCCGCCATCATCCTGAAAAAACCTCTACGGCTCATGGACACGCCTTTCGAGTCTCAGCACGTTTGGTAGCGCTACCTTACCACGGGCAAACTATACTCCCCAGCATCAGTGCACCCGGAACCGGCGGGTCCGTCCCTGGGAGTTGCTCCATGATGATGCGAACGGCACGTTCTATCGGGGTCGCCGTGATGCTCGCTGCGCTCGGCGCGTGCGCCCGCTCGTCCCAACCGTCCCATTCAATATCCCCTCACCTCTTCTTTCGCATCGTCGCCGGACCTGCCGTCCATCATCCGGTTTCCGGACGTCTGCTGCTCTTCCTCGCCAAGGGAAGCGGGGCCAAAGAGGTCTCGGTCGATGAGTTGGATCCCGATGCGACGTGGGTTGCCGCCCGCGAGGTGCACGATCTCGCATCCGGCGCCGCCGTCGACGTCGATACCGACGATGTCGCCTATCCCAAGCCTTTTTCCAGTCTCGCGTCGGGCACTTACCAGGTGCAGGCCGTGCTCGATGTCGATCACACCTACAACTACGGTGGCCGCACGGCCGGCGATCTCGTGAGCAGCGTCCTCACGCTGAAGGATTGGACGCCCGGTGAAGGTGCCGAGCCGCAGCTCGCCCTCAGCAGCGCCGCATCGCCGCCTGCGGGGGAAAAGCTGTCCCCTGCGGACCTGCAGGCAGCTACCCATCTGCGCCTCGCCGAAGAGCAGAGCGCGATGCTCAGCCGATTCTGGGGCCGGCCGGTGTTCATCCGCGCCTGGGTAGTCCTGCCTCCCGATTACGACGAGAGCTCCTCCCGCCGCTACCCCACTGTCTACTGGACACATGGCTTTGGCGGTACGTTGCCCTATTGCAAAGCGACGGGCATCCGCATGTACGAGCGGATGGCCGCCGGCAGGATGCCGCCCATGATTTGGGTCATGCTCGATGAGCATCTGCCCACCGGAACGCACGAGTTCGCCGATTCCGTCAACAATGGGCCTTGGGGCAGCGCGCTCACCCAGGAATACATTCCCTGGCTCGAGTCTCACTACCGCATGCTGGGTCAGCCGAAAGGCCGCTTCCTGCAGGGCCACTCCTCCGGCGGCTGGGCCACGCTGCAACTCGAGATCAACTTCCCGCGCATCTTCGGCGGAACCTGGTCCACCTCCGCGGATCCCAGCGACTTCCACGACTTCACCGGCGTGGATCTCTACGCGCCGCACGCCAACCTCTACCACCGCCCGGACGGAACGTCCTACCCGCTCGTGCGCATGCAGGGGAAAGCAATCGAGACCTTCGAGCAATACGCCAGGCTCGAGCAGGTACTCGGACCGTATGGCGGCCAGTTGGCTTCGTTCGACTGGGTCTTCTCACCGCGCGGCCCGGGCGGCAGTCCCGAGCCCATGTTCGACCGGACCACGGGCGCCGCAGACCCCGATGTGGTGGCATACTGGCGTGAGCACTACGATCTTGCCCGGATTCTCCAGAGCCGCTGGGCGCAGCAGGGTCGCTATCTCAAGGGCAAAATCCACGTTTACGTCGGCACCGCGGATACCTTCTATCTCGACGGCGCGGCCCACAGGCTCGATGCCATTCTGAAGGACCTCGGGGCAGACGCCGACTTCACCTTTCGTGAAGGCCGCAGCCACTTCGATCTCTACGCCAACAGCGAGGATCGCTTCGCTCTCTTCGACACCATCGCCGCACAAATGTATCTCACCGCCTATCCCAACGCGGCGGCCAAATGGAAGGCCATCGCGGCGGTGAAGTTCCCTTAGCGCTCTCTCAGGGCTGAGGAGCTGGTTTACGTCGAGTGGCCGCCGCCCGGCAGCGCCTTCGGCAGCTCGAACCAGAACACGCTGCCTTTCGCGGGGCGGGAGCGCACGCCGAGCCGTCCCTGATAGGCCTCCACGATTTTCTTGACCGTCGCGAGCCCGAGGCCGAATCCGGACTGCCGCGTCGTATGGAGCCTGCGGAAGGGCTCGAAGATGCGCTGCTCTGCCTCCTGCGGAATTCCCGGGCCGTTGTCCTCGACCTCGACGTGCGCGGCATGAGCTTCCTCGCTGACGCGCACGGCTATGCGCCGCGGAAGCTCCGAGCCTTCGACGACGAATTTGGCGGCATTGCCGACGAGATTCGACAGCACCGAGCTCAGCGCTCCGGGGGTGCACGCAACCTCGAGTGGCGGCACCGGCTCGATCGTCAGCTCCACCTGAATCGTCTCGAGCCGCGGCCGGATGCCTGCGATCACGGCGTTCAAGACGTCCGTGAGATTGGCCCGCGCACCCACCGTCGGGGCGGCGCCGGCCCGGGCGAACTCGAGCAGCGCTTCGATGACCTGATTCGTGCGCTGCAGTTGGCGCTCGATGGCATCGAAATGCGGGGTGAGCTCGGGCCCGGGCCGGTATCGGCGCGTGAGCGCCAGCATCTGCAGGGCGATGGCACCCAGCGGATCTCTGAGGTCATGCGCCACGCGGCCGGCAAATGCCTCGAGCTCGGCATTGCGCTCACTTTGCACCCGCACGAACTTCTCGGCGATCTGCGCACGAGTGCGCAGCACTCGCAGCACCAGGAACGTGGCTATGAAAGCGATGGCGAGACTCACGCTTCCCAGCAGGGTCGCGATGAGCGTTGCCCTTTGGCGCGTCTGCAGGATCCGCGTGGCCTGCGCGCGCGCCTCGGTCTCGTTGAGCCGCTGCAACATCCCGGCTGCGGCGTCGGTCTGCTCGAGGGCGGGCTCGAACATCGCCTGCAACGTGTCACGCCCAGCGGTCCCGCCGGCAGTGAGCACCACCTGAGCGGTGGCGCGCCGCAATTGCTCGAGCCGCTGTCCGACGATGCCGATCCACCGGGCCTCCGCGGACGAGGAGGAGAGATCACGGTACAGGTCGAACTCGGCCTGGATGCGCGCCCATGCCGTGTCGATCGCGGGTGTGATCGGGCTCGCCGTTGCACCGCCCTCCGCCACGAGGTCGCGCGCTTTCTTGCCGAGGTGCGCCAACTCCACGCGCATGTTCGCCAGGTGCTGCAGGCTCGGCACCGCCCGCTCCGTGATGGCCAGCGCCCGCTCGTCGATCGGCTGCAACAGGAAGTGGGAGTAGCCGAGAGTCGCCGCGAAGCTGAGTACCACCAGCACCATGCCGAGCGCCACCGGATAGCTGGTGCGCAGCGCAATCCAACCCTTGTCAGGGCCCGCAGTCGTATGGGCGCGCAGGAGCCTAATCGGCATTGACCGAGGCTGCCGCCGGGTAACGTGACTGTTCCATCGGCCCGGTGAAGACCGCCCTCTTCGCCGCGATGATTCTGCCGCCCTCGATGGTGATGGCGATGAGCCCGGCGAATTGTTGCTTCCGCTCGGTGTCGGGTGCTGCAGTGGTCTTAGCAGCGAGGCGTGCCATCGCTTCACGATATGCGAGCGTCATGGCTGAAAATATAGCACAGGGGCTACGGGAAGCTGCGCCGATGGCCGCAGCGCCACTCGCGCCCCTTTGCCGGTCGTCGTACAAGCAAAGCTCCCGCTCGGCGGGTGCGATTCAAGCCCCGTCGTCGGCGCTCATCAGCAAGGCGAGCTTCGCGGCAGCGACGGCACGCACCGCACAGGGTTTGAGGTCGCTCGCCTGACAGGCTGTGATGCTGGTTGACAGGTAGCGGCCCGAGGCGGAGGTAACAATCACCACGGTGCTCACCATGACACCGCCCGCAGTCTGAAAGCGCAGCAGATTCCCCGGAACATGAAGTTGCAGGTTGCAGGTATCTGCCGCCGATGCGAGGCTCATGGCGCCCGAGGCAGCGATCGTCTCGCGCAGGCGCTCGGCAAACTCCCCGATGAGCTCATCGCCCGCCTGAGCCTCGAGACACACCTTCGCCGGCCCCTGCGGCGCCGGCGCAGGCGCCGGCGCGGGCCCGGGAGCTGTCTGTCCCTGTGCGGGAGCCGCCTGCCCTGCTGCTCCTGCCGCGAAAGACGGGCTCGCGAGCGCGGCGAGTGCCATCAGCATCGAAACCGTTCGCAATCGTTTCATCGAAGTACCCATGTTTGGCCGCGCGAGCGGCGCGCATCACGTCAGAGCGGTTTCCGGACGAAGGACCCCCGCTGCGCGCAGCCGGATTCGCCAGGCGGCAAAGGCCAACACGAAGCAGGCGATGACGCACCAGCCGGAGAGCCACAACATCTGCTTGGGCAGCGCAATGCCCTTGTCGATGAGCGCGCCGGAGAGGCCGGGCCCGAGCGCCGTTGCGAGCACTATAGCCGAGACGACGATCGCCCGGATGCCGCCGAGATTTGCGAGGCCATACACCTCAGGCCACAACGCGCCGAGCATCGTCGCGGTGAAGCCGCTGCTGATGCCGAGTAGGAGCATGAAGAGATACACGCCCCAAACCTGCGTGATGAGGGCGACGGCCGCTGAGGCGACGGCGAGCGGCACGAGTAGGTACGGCAGCAGCTTTAGGGCGCCGAGTCGGTCGATCAGCTGTCCGCAGATCAGGCCAAACACGACGGTCGTCACGGACATCACGGGAAACGCCGCCGCGAACGCAAGCCGATCATAACCGCGCAGCTCGATGAGATAGTCCTGGTGGAAGAAAATGATGGTCGAGATGAAGGCCGGCGCCAGGATGCCGGTGAGCAGGAGATAGAGAATCGGGTCCCGTATCACCTCCGCGCGACTCCAGTCGCGCACCGTGCGTCCATCGTGCATCCTGGGCTCATTGGATCTCGGTACACGCTCGACTCTCATCAGCGTGATGATTGCGGGCAGCCCGACGAGCGCGATCAGCGCCGCAGAGACGACCCAGGAAGTGCGCCAGCCCCCGCTCGCCCTGTCGATCAGTACCACGAGAACCGGCAGGATCGCCACACCGGCCTGCTGGCCGGGCACGATCAGCGCCATCGCTCGCCCCCGATTGGCGACGAACCATCGGCCGATCTCGGTGTACGCAGTCTCGGTCATCATGCCCTGGCCGAACAGACGCAGCAGATAGAACGCCAGGGTGAGCACCGCGACATTCGGCGCAATCGCAACCAGCACGCAGGCTGCCGCGAGCGCCGGCATCGTGAAGCGGGTCACTTTCCAGCCCGGCATGAGATCGAGCGTGCGGCCGAGCCACGGCAGGGTCATGGCGCTCGCGACGTTCGCCAGCAGGTACAGGCCACCAAAGGCGCCGGCCGAGAGGTGAAAGGTGGCGCGTAAATCGTTGCCGGAGAGGCCGATGAAGAAAGTCTGACCGAAGGACGAAAACAGCGTGAGCAGGAAACCGCCGCCCAGCCAGCGGGCGTTCTCGCCCAGAAAATGGAGTGTGTCGCGTCCGTAGCCGCCCATGGGCTCCCAGCAAGGGTTGAGTATCCGGCGGGTGAGTATGGCAGCTATGAGCGCCGGTCCCAGCGGGATTTCCGCGCAATCCGCGATAGCTCACTCATTGCGCCGTCATGCGGGCTGCGATCATCAGCGGCACGACGGCGCATAGCTGGCTCGCAGTGGCCACGACCGCGGCCGCAAGCACCGAGTGGTCGTACAGAGCTCCGAGGGTAGCGCTACCTGCAAACCAGGCGGCACCGAAGACGACACCGAAAAGACCGTAGGCCGAGCCCAAACGCTCCTGCACGACCATGTCGGCGACGGCGGCCTGCATCACGGACTCGTGGGCTCCGAGGCCTATTCCCCAGAGCAGAGCTCCGGCGAGCGCCAACCCGAAACCTCCGAGGAACGCGAGCGGCGCATACAGAGCGACGATGAGGGTGACGGGGATCAGTACGAGGAGCCCGCGGCTGTCGAAAAGCTTCCCGAGAAGGAGCGAGCTCACCCCACCGGCTCCCATCGCGAGCGCGTAGAAGATCGGAATCCACGGACCCGGCACCACATGGGCGCGGCTGAAGTGAAAGGCGATGAGCGAGTAGTCGGCGAACCCGAATCCCACGAGGCCGGCACCGAGGCAGTACCACCAGAAGGCCGGCGGATAGTGTCCACCACCCTCAGCGACCTCGCGCCGGTGCTCGACGCGACCTGCGTAGGGGAAACCAACCCTGGCGCTCGCCACCAGCAGCAAGGTCATGACCGCAGGAATGGCGAGTGCGGCGAAGGCAAGTGAATAGCTGTGTCGCCAGGCGAGCAGCCCCGCCACGAGCAACGGTCCCAACAGGGCGCCGAGCTGGTCGAGCCCTTCGTTGATGCCGAAGGCCCAGCCGAGTCCCATCTGCCTGCCCGCCTGCGACAGCATGACGTTGCGCGGAGGATTGCGCGTGGCCCGGCCGGTGCGCTCCAGGAAAATCAGCACCGCTGCACTCGGCCAACTCCCGACGAGCGCCAATAGCGGCACGGAGGCCATCTGCACGACATATCCGATGAGCGTGATGGGCCAGTACAGGCGGCTGCGGTCGGCCAGCCGTCCGGACACGAGGCGCAGCGCATAGCCGAGGAATTCGCCGAATCCCGTGACGCTGCCGACCACGAGAGCGCTGGCGCCCAGCATGCCGAGAAACGGCCCTGTGACGCTGCGCGCCCCCTCGTACGTCATGTCGGCGAAGAGATTCACGACACCGAAGAGGAGGACGAAATTGAGCGCGGAGCGCTTGCCGAACTGGATTGGCTTTGGCATCGGGACAGGCCGACCTTGGGTTCGCCGGCACCATACGGAACGCCGGCACGGGTGTCCACTGCGCGGCCACCTGGCGGCAAGTCATTTCATTTTGGCGAGCGAGCGCGCGTACGCCTGCGAAAGGGGGCGGGTAACCGCCAGGTCCCGGCATCCCCTGCCGCGACATCCGGCCCCGTGAGGATGTACCAGACCGGAGTCACGAGATACAGCAGGATCGCGGCCATCGTGCTGATGAAAGCCACGCAAAGCGCAGCCGCGCAGACGATGGGATTGACGGCGAGCCGCCATCCGACGGTACGAACGTCCGCCGCGGAGAGCTCATCGCTCAGCAGTCTCTCACGTGCCGCGTACAGCCACAGTGCAATCAGGCTCAAAGAGCAGAGGATGATGTTGGTCCCATAGATGTCCACGGCGAGTGGCGCGTCGGGAAATTCCGCGAGAACGCCGGTCGAGAATGGCAAGAAGACGACGAAGAGCAGGTGCAGAGCATTCACCCAGAGTAGCCGCCGATCCGAGCGCACGATCACGTTGAACACGACGTGATGGGCCGTCCAGTAGAACATGACGATCAGGAAACTGAGGACAAAAGCGTAGATATGCGGCAGGAGCTTTGATAGCTGGCTAGCGAGAGCCACCGTCGTCGAGTCGGGGATGCGAACATCGAGGATGAGGAGCGTCTGCGCGACGGCGAAGATACCATCGCTGAAGGCTTCCAGGCGATCTGTCGAGGCTTTCTTAGGGGACTCCATGATGCACCGAGAGCTGTGCCGCGTTCCCGACGGTCATGCCAACACCAAAGTCTCCATTTTCAGCTGCCGGGTAGGTTTTCGAGCATCCTAAGCGACGCTGCGCGCCGCACGCGCGATGTGCTGCAGCAGCATTTCCGGATCGATCGGCTTGGTGAGGTGTGTGTCGAAGCCGGCCTCGAGGCTCTTCGCCCGATCGGACTCGTGCCCCCATCCGGTGACCGCGATGAGTCGCATGTCCCGTCCCCAAGGGGTGGCACGAAGGCGCCGGGCAACTTCGTGTCCCGACATGGACGGGAGCCCGATATCGAGGAGCACGACGGAAGGGTGCAACTTCTCTGCGAGCTCAAGGGCCCGCTTGCCGTCATGGGCGAGAGCCGTCTGATAGCCGGCGAGCGCAAGGACATACGAAAGCGAGGTCGCCGCATCGATATTGTCATCGACGATGAGCACGCAAATCCCGGCCGCGCCGAGCGCCGTGATTTTCTCAGGCGCCGCGACGGGGCCGGTGAGCGCCGGTGCTTCTTTGGCGTGCGGGAGGCGAACGATGAATTCGCTGCCGAGTCCCGGCCCGGCGCTGTGGGCCTCGATCCGCCCGCCGTGGAGCCGCACGAGATCGCGTGCGAGCGACAGTCCGATCCCGAGTCCGCCCGCGGGGCGCGTGCCGGGCGCCTCGAGTTGAAAGAAGAGCTCGAAGAGGCTCGGCAGTGCCTCGGATGCGATGCCTACCCCGTCGTCCTTGACGCTGACGATGACCTCACCCTCCGAGGCCGATGCGGTTACGGCGATATGACCTTCGGCAGGCGTGTATTTCGTTGCGTTGTGAAGCAGGTTGCCGATGATCTGCGCCAGGCGAACGGCATCGCCGCTCACGGAAAGCGGCTCCGCCGACAGGCCGACGGTGATCTCCTGGCGCGCCGCCTCCGCGAGCGGCTTCACCGATGCGATGGCAGTCTCGATGATTTCGCGCAAGTCGAGCTGCTCGTGGTCGATCTCGAGAACGCCACGGGTGAGGCGCGAGACATCGAGCAGATCATCGAGCAGGTGCGCCATCTGGGCGAGCTGCCGGTCGATCATCTTCTTTGCATCGCTCGCCATCTGCGGCGGTACCCCCGGCTCGAGCAGCCGTGTCGCATAGCGGATCGGCGCGAGCGGATTGCGCAGCTCATGGGCGAGCGTCGCGAGGAATGCATCCTTGCGCCTGTCGGCGAGTCGAAACGCCTCCTCGAGCTGCTTGCGCGCAGTGATGTCTCTTGCGATCTTGGAGATACCGACGAGCCGGCCGGCGCGATCGAGGATCGGCGACAGCCGCACCGAGACGGGGATGGTCCGGCCGTCTTTGTCCATCCGCGTAGTCTCGTAGTGATCTACCCGATCACCGCGCACGATGCGCGCAAGGGTGGTCTTTTCCGCCTCCCTCAGCTCCGCCGGAATGACCCTGTCGATGGCTTGGCCCAGGATCTCCTGACTCGTGTAACCGAGAAGTCGCGCTGCTCCGCCATTCCAGGTCGTGACGATGCCATCCGGCGCCATTCCTATGATGGCATCTTCGGAGGACTCCACGACCGCAGCCAACTGTGCGCGGGCACGTTCCGCGGCGCGCCGGTCCAGGCAGGCCCCGAGCGCATACGGGAGGCGCGCATAGTGTCTCGGTGACTTGGTGACGTAGTCGTCGAGCCCCTCTTTCATCGCCTCGACGGCGAGCTCCGTGCTGCCCGAGCCCGTGAACATGAGAACGGGACACTCCGGCCGCGAGCGCTTGATCCGGCGCAGGGCTTCGATTCCGGTGGTCCACCGAAGGTCGTAGTCGATGATTGCCGCGTCGAACTCACCGTCGATGATCGTGCGCTCGAATTCGTCAGAATCCCGCGCCGGCAGAACCGTCACCGGGCCGAAGTGCTGGCTCAGCGCACGGGTGACCAGGTCGCGATCGTGCGGATTGTCGTCGATGAGCAGTAGCCGCATCGGCGGTAACGCTTCGTTTCCAGCGTCGGGAACGGTCTGAGACAAAGAAAATGCCTCTCGAGCGATTACTCGCCCTCTCGAGATGGCGCGACCCGTCAAATGCCCCCGAAGGCCGAACTCTTTTTTGGTGGTCCGTACTGCAGACGGCAGTCTAGCCGACACACTGGGGCACGGCTACCCGGCCGCTCGCAGCTCGATCCAGAATCGGCTTCCCCGGCCGGGCACCGATTCAACCCCGACCTGCCCGCCCATCCGTTCGACGCCTGTCTTCACGAGGGCAAGTCCTATGCCGGTACCGGGGTACTTCTCCTCACCGTGCAGGCGCTGGAAGACCTCGAAGATCCGGGCGTGCTGCGCCGGATCGATGCCGATGCCATTGTCCTCCACCCAGAGGCGCACGCGACTCGAATTGCGGCGCTCCGTGCGGATTTGCACGTCGGGCCGTGTGCCCTCGGCCACGAACTTGAGCGCATTGGAAAGAAGATTGGTGAGCACCTGCAGCAGAGTCTGCTGGTGGGCCATGACGGTGACCTCGGGTCCCACAGCGAGCTCGAGCTTGGCCGCCTTTGCCTCGATCGTGCTGTTGAGGAGTGCCAGCGCCTCATCGACTGCGGCTCGTACCTCGAGCCTGCGTGTCGGCAGCTCGGTTCTGGCCAGGCGGCTGAACTCGAGGACGTCCGCGATCATGCCGTCCATCTTGACGGCGACCTGCTCGATGGAGCGGATATAGCCGGTGCAGGCGTCGCCGAGTCCCTGTGAGCAATCCTCGACCAACGCGCGGACGTATCCCTGCAGATTCCTGAGCGGCTCCCGCAGATCGTGCGTGACCGTGTAGGCAAACGCCTCGAGCGCGCGGTTTGCCTGCTCGAGCTCCTCGTTTCTCTCAGTGGAGCGGCGCATCTTGGTCACATCCTCCACGAGGACATCCACGGCATCGTGACCGTTGACGCGTACACGCAGAAGTGAGAGATAGACGCAAACCGACTCGCCATCGCGGGCCTCGAGCTCTACTTCCCGCTCGGCCGCATCGTTGCGGCTCGCCAGTCGCGGCAACACCTCCCGTATCGCCTGCAGAAGCGCGTTGCGGGAAGCTTCGCTCTGGGCATCGAAGCGATCCAGAATCGCCTTGCAAGCGCGATTGGCGTCAACGACGTCGCCATCGACGGTCGTGCGCAGCACACCCACGTTCAGCCGCTCGAGAAGCGTGTGCAGCCGCGTTTCCGACCGCAGCGCGCGGAGTCTGATCTCGGCGCGATCCAGACACGACCGCACGGCCACTGCGAGACGCACGTAGTGCTTCGGACTCTTGATCACATAGTCATCGAGGCCCGCCTTCATCGCCTCGACCGCGACCTCCTGGGTCCCGGTCGCGGTGAACATGATCACCGGGCAGTGCGGCCGAGCCTCCTTGACTGTGCGAACGATCTCCACTCCGTTGGCCCACTTGAGGTTGAAATCGGTTACGACGACATCAAACGTCTCATTTGCGAGCGCGTCGCGAAATCCTCCATCATCCAGAGGCTCGATCGCCTCCACGTCCGGAAACTGCTTGCGCAGCTCCCGCAGGGTGAGCTGCCGGTCGTGCGGATTGTCATCGAGAACGAGCACTCGAAGGGTGGGCGCGGTCATCGTCTTGCTCTTGCGGCGGCGTATTTCGCGCCCATCTTACTAAATAGCTTCCCTGAGCTCCCTGGCCAACACCCGGACCCGCTCGGCGGCGGGCAGGGCCCGGGCGAGGGGCGCTCCCTGCCCCGCCCATTGCGCGCCATACCCGAACTCACGAGCCGCCTTGGCGGCGACGATTCCGGGCAGGCAATGAACGCAGTGCCCAGGTGGGCGGCCTCGGCTCCCAGACGCAATGCCGGCGCCATCCATGATCCCGTCGGTTGCGATGATCGGCACTGCGAGGTGGCGCACGAGGAGCCGGGTGAGCGCCAGGGTTCCGAGACAGCCGTCATCCTCATCCGGATCGAACACGCCGCGGTGTCCACCAGCCTCGAGCAGCTTCTCCCGGTGCAAAGCTGCGACGGCCGTGCCGCTGCGTCAAGTCCCGCTCGTTATCGAGGGTGCCGGCGCAGCCAGGGCTCGAGAGAGAGCCGCCAGATGCCCGAATTCCCGGTGAAGTAAACCGTGCGGCTGTCGGGCGCAAGGTGCGATCCCCACGGCATGTCCCTATTGATCAGATCGCCGAGATCGAGGGGACTGCTCCAGTGGCCGTGCTCGCGAAATGCGATGCAGAGGCGCCCCAGGCCGCCCTTGGTCTTGCCGTAGTCGAACAGCATGAAGGACTGGTCCGGTGCGACTGCAGGATCGTGCTTGGACACTGAGGAAAGACCGACTCCGGCCGACTCCGCCGACAGATATTCTCCGCCGCGATATCCGGAGCGCAGGAGATGCATTACCTTCCTTTGCTTGTCCCAGCGCATGAAGTACAACGTGCCGTCGGCGGCGATGCTGGGGAAGTCGATGAATACATCGCTGTTGATCACCGGAGTCAGCCACCTCGGCTTCCCCCAACGCTCTCCCTGATGATCCACCCGCCAGATGTTCGATCCCGGCCCGGGTCCGCCGGCGAAATAATCCTGCCGCAGCGGCTTGCCACCGGGAACCGTCGGCCGGTCGGAGTCGAACAACAGATAAGTACCGTCCGGTGCAACGACCGGATCCTGATCGAACCAGTGACCGGAGAAACTCGCCACGGCGGGCGCCGACCAGCGTCCGCCACGGCGGTAAGCGACCATGATGGTCTTATGGCTGCCGCTGCTCCGGTCAAAGAATACGGTGTTACCGTCCGGCGTGAACGCCAGAGTGTCATCGCTGTCGGCATGAATGATGCCATCCAGGCTGACTGCACGTAGAAGGTCGTTCGGGGAGTCCAGGGCGCAGGCGCCCGTGACGAGCAGCAGGGAGAATGCGATCGCGCAAATCGTCTTCATGTGAGCGGCCTGATGTCGGGGCTACGCGCAGCGTAGGCAACTGCCACTCCTCGAGCCGCGTCTTTTGTGACGAGCGGCGCACGGTCCGGGACGAGCGGAGCGTCGCGAGGGGCGGGCTGACTGCCCGTCAGCTCCCCCGTCTCGCGACGAGCCGGAACCGCACCGTCATGCTGTTCCTCACGCTCAGCGCACCACCCAGAGTGCTGAATGGCGTGAGACCGAGAGCCGTCTGCTCGAGAGGGAACTCACCGCTTGCCACGACCTCATCCGCCCCCAGGTCATAGTGCACCGGCACCGCGATCGAGCGCGACTGACCGCGAAGCTGGATCAGCACCCGGGCGATGATGTCGCCGGGCTTGCCGCTGGAGGCATGCCGCAACCCTGCGGCGCGTAGCACTATGTCGGGATGTTGCGCCGCATCCAATACGGCGGGAGTCAACATGTTGTGGCGCACGGCCTGCTGCGCGGACTGGGACACCTCGGCTGGGAAGTCCGCGCTGTGCTCCGCTGCCCGCAGGGTCGGATCGTCCACCGTGAGCTGCCCAACGGGAATGCGTAAATCGAAGCTGGCCTGTGCCGGATCGCCCGGCACGTAGAGCTTTCCGCTGATGCAGCGACACGCCACGACGTGGTTGTGGCCGAAGGCAGCCAGTGCACCCGCCCGATAAACCAGCACGACGAGCAGCGAATCGCCTGGCAAGACGTCGAACGGCTGTCCTAGACGGGGGGACGGAGCCGCGCGCGCGGCCGGCGCCTGCTCCGGCGCGGGCGATGCTCTCGGATGAGTCACACAGCCGGCGAGACCGGCAATCAACACGATCAGGCCGAGCGCTACGCGCACCTCTGACACGAGGGCCCGGCGCCTGCGTGCCGCCGGCAATGTAGCGCTCGTGCCGCCAGCGTTCATGGATTGCTGGAGCGGAACCCGATCTTCGCGTGGGTGCCATCGCAGAACGGCTTGTTACCGCTGCCGCCGCAGCGGCACAGCCGCGCCTGTGTGACGCGCGCAACGACGCGGCCGGTGCCCGAGGTGATCTCGAGATTGCCGCGTACCCGTAGCGGGCCGTCGGTCTCCGGGTCCACGGTGAGAACGCCATCCCGAACGGCAAGCATGTCGGTCTTGCCCGACGGCGGCTCACCGGAGGCGGAAAACTTCACCTCGTTATGTGAGCCGTCACAGAACGGTTTGTTCTTCGAGGCGCCACAGCGGCAGAGCGTGGCACGGAAGACGCCGCGCTCACCGTTGAGCTGCATGTCGGCACGCACCGCATACGGGCCGTTCTCGCGGACCGTAACGAGGTTGACGAGCGGTAATGCCTCCTCCGGCTTTCCGTCCTTGCGCCGATAGCGGATGGCGCCGGACGGACAGACGTGAGCGACCTCCACGAGGCGATCCACGTTCATGGCATCAGGATGTATCCAGGGCCCCTGCACATTGGCCAGGAATACGTTGGGCGCCCAGGTGACGCAGAAGCGCGAATGGATGCACTTCTTGGCATCGAATATCAGCGTGAGATCCTTGCCTTCGATCTCCTCGACACCGGCGACGGATTTGGGTACTGGCGGAGCACTGGCCTGTGCCGATGGCGCGGCGACCGCCCGGGGCCCACCGGCATTGGAGGTTTGTGACGATGCATTCGCGAAATCGCGCGGCGCCCGCTCAGCGAGGTCTGCCAGCAGGCGCGCCGCCTGATCGCTGCGGCGGTCCCTGCTCTCGAGCGTGGCTGCACCCTTGGCCAGCTCCGCCAGACGCTCGGCGAAGAACCGATGCGCGGCGCTGCCCGGAGGAAACCCTGCCGCATCGCGCAAGGCCACGAACGTCACACCCGCGTGGCATTCGGGAGTCGAAGGACCGGCCGAGAAGCGCGCCGCGCGCTCGGCCAACAGCGTCATTGCCCGCATGAGGCCGATCCCGAGATCGACCGCCACGGCCTTCTCCTGTGCGGGACGTGGCACGCTGTAGGAGTACGCGACCAGGCGGATCATCAATCCATAAGCTGCGTTGGCAACATCCACGCATTGCGCGGCGTCCTCGTTCTCGATCCACACACGCCCCTCCGGACGCGGAGGACGGCGCAGCACCGGATTGACGGCCGCAGGAAAGGCAGGCTGAAAGCTGCCGTTGACCTTCTTCAGTGCCGCAAATTCGCGGCGGATCCCCGAGAATTTCTGGTAATGCGAGTCCTCGGTGTCGGCCTGAGCGCCCTCGCCCTGGCGCACGATGGCATCGAAAGCGGCGAGCGCCGTCTTGGCGCAGATCACCGGTTTCGCACCGCCGAGGTCGATCTCCTCGGGCGATAGCTGCAGCGCAGGGTCGCCGCAGAATGCGCCCTTCTCGCCCACTCGCTCGACGAACCGCGTGACACTGTCGCCGAGGGAAGCGTAGAAATCACCGACGGTATCGTAATCGAATCCCATCGGCGTCAAGCGTGGCGCCGGGGAGCCACGGCGATAGCGCACTGGCGGCTCGAATCCCTCACCGTCCGGCTCGGTCGAGTCCTTGGGACGCTCGAGATAGATGAAATGCTGCAGCACCGCCTCACTGAACGGCGCCAGCTTCACGACCACGCCCGCGGGCAGATACCCGGGATCGATCGGGAAGTTGCCCCGTCCGAAGCGCGGCGCACCGCCGAGTGCCGAGGTGATGTTCCATACCGCGCAGAGATGTCCCATTTCCTCGATGGCGATGTCGAGAATGCAGCGTCGCCAGCGGGCGGTCGCCGCGGCTTCGTCCGCCGAGAGCCCGTCCTGCGCGTCCTTCAGGCTGAAGGCCGCATAGAGGTAGGTGCACATCAGGTTGTGCTCGAGCTCCGAGGCCTCGTAGAGCCGATGCAGGAGGGTTTCTCGAGTAGGCTGGGCGATGTCCATGTGTCCTCTCCGGAGCGGCGTCGCGCGGGCGGAAGTCGCGGAGTTTTCAGTCTACCAAACGCGTCGAGCGCGCGGTTGCGGATTCCGGCGCGGCTCCAAGCCGCGCCGGAACGCCTGGTGCTATTTGATCAGCCCTTCCGCCTTCATCGCCGCCTTCACCTGCGGGCGCGCGCCCACACGCGCCTGGAACGCGATGACATTCGGAAAAGGTGACAGATCGAGCTTCACCGTTCCCGCCCAATTGGTTACGGTGAAAAGATACGCATCCGCGATCGTGAAGGAATTGTCGAAGAGATACGGTCGGCCCTCGAGCTGCTTCTCGATGATGGCATAGCGTTTGCGCAGATACGCGTGCCGCTCGGTACGCGTTTCGGCGGGGGTCTCCTGCCGGAAGAGGGGCGAGTAGGTCTTGTGGAGCTCCGAGTTGATGAAGCCGAGCATCTCCTGCAGGTGATAGCGCGCCAACGTGCCCGCGGCAGGCGCAAGACCCGTTTCCGGCTTCAGATCCGCAAGATACTGGACGATCACGGGACCCTCGGTCAGTATCTCCCCGTCATCCAGCTCCAGCGCCGGAACATAACCCTTGGGGTTGATGGCGAGGTAATCCCCTTCCGAAGCGATGGTCTTGGTCTTGAGGTCCACCTTCTGCAGGCGCAGCTCCAGGCCAGCCTCGAGGGCGACGATGTGGGGCGACAGCGAGCAGGCGCCGCTCGCATAAAACAGTTTCATGCCGGTCTCCTTTGGTCGATGCAAAGATCACACTGCTCCGAAATTACCACTGCAACTTACCTTGGTATAGCTCATTACTTTCGGTAAGCTCAAAAATCAACTCACCTCCCGGTAAGGAGCTCCCCGCATGCCGCACAAGGTCCGCAAGAGCAAGGCCCCGCCGCCGCCGCCCGGGTGTCCCATGGGCACCTGCATGGCCTTGCTCGGCGGCGCCTGGACGACCAACGTAATCTGGCAGCTGAGCGGTGGGCCGCGCCGCTTCGGCGAGCTCAACAGGGACATCCGCGGCATCTCGCCGAAGATGCTGACCGCGCGGCTGCGGGAGCTCGAGACCAAGGGCGTGGTGAGCCGCGAAGTGGCGCCGACCTCACCACCCTCGGTGGAATACGCTCTTTCCGAGCTCGGCAAGGAGTTGATCCCGGTCATCGACGCCATCGTACGAGTCGGTACGCGCCTGCTGGAGGATCAGCCACGCAAAGCGGGCTAGCGAGACCACGACCGCTCAGGGCCGGTTGCAGGAGCGGACGTAAACTCACCGCTCGCTATCCGAAGCGGTAACTCGAAAGGGCGATCGTGCCGCGGAAATCTTTCTCGCTGTGGACGATCCGTCCCGCCTCCGCCTCTGCCGCGCCGACCGCTACGTGCAGCGGCATCAGGTGGTCCTCCCGCGGATGCGCCTCCCGCGCAGCCGGCGCGTGCTCCCATTCGAGCAAGCGTCGCGAGCGCTCGGCGGGCGCGGAATCGACGAGCGTCTCGCGCAGCCAACCGTCGAACTGCACCGCGTCCTCCCGTGCAACCCGCGGGCCGAAGAAGCGGCGGAGGTTGTGATAGCTGCTGCCGCTGCCGATGATGAGGACGCCCTCGTCCCTGAGCGGAGCCAGCGCCCGGCCGAGCTTCAAGTGAGCCTGCGGGTCGTAGTCGGCCCGGAGCGAGACCTGGAAGACCGGGATGTCCGCCTGCGGGTGAGTGACGGCCAGGAGCGAATACGTGCCGTGATCGAAACCTCTCCCGGCATCCAGACAGGTGGCGAGCCCCGCCTGTTGAATCAGTGAGTGCGTGCGCAGCGCGAGCTGCGGTGAGCCCGCTGCAGGGTAGTGGATGCGGTACATCTCCTCCGGAAAGCCGCCGTAGTCGTAGATCATTGGCGGCGCCGCACCCGTCATGACGGCAAAGGCCTTCTCTTCCCAGTGGCCCGAAACGACGAGGATCGCCTGCGGCTGTTGCGGGAGCTGACGCGGCAGCTCCCGCAGAGACTGCTCGAGCTTCGCGTAAGGCCGGCGTGCTTCCTCATTCATATAGGGCCAGGGGCCACCCCCGTGGGTCAGATAGAAAGTCGGAAATCTGGTGCTCACGACGCTCACCTCCAACTCCGGCCGCAGCTCAAGCCGCGCGGCGGTGATCGAGACTCAAGGCACCCGCGCCGTTCGCCACGAGCATGAGGAAGGCGCCGGTGATCGCAACATCCTTGAGAAACATGATCGTCTGAATCTGATCGCCGAAGTTGTTGTGGAAGAGAATCGCGGCGATCAGGGTGAACCCGGCGAGCAGGAAAGCAGCGATGCGGGTATGCCAGCCGAGGATGACGGCCAGGGACCCCAACACCTCGGTCGCAATGACGATCGGCAGGAGGGCGGCCGGTACGCCCACGCTCGCCATGTAGGCTGCCGTCGCGCCATAGCCTGACAGCTTCGTCAGCCCCGAGAGAAGGAACAGCGAGGCAAGCAGGAGCCGGCCTGCCAGCTCGAAGACATCGTTGAAACGAGAGGCCTCGATCGAGGCCCGATTGCGGATGGAAGAGGTCACTGAAGTGCTCATGGACGGCTCCTCGAAGGGGGAAGGTTGCGGCTCGAGGAAGCACTCTAGGCGCTCGCATCATTGTCCACTAGACGGTAAAATATAGAAACACCGTCCAACCAGATAGACAATCATGGACCTGGATGCCATTGCGGTCTTCGTCAGAGTGGTGGAGAGCGGCAGCTTCTCCGCCGCTGCCAGGCGGCTCAGCATGCCGAAGGCGACCGTGAGCGCCAAAGTCGCGAGGCTCGAGAGGCGCCTCGGGCTCAGCCTGATCCAGCGGACGACACGCAAGCTGCGCCTGACCGAGGCCGGCGGGCAATACTTCCGCCATTGCGCCACCGCCATCCGCGAAGTCGAGTTGGCGGAAACCGCACTGCAGGCCACGGCGGACAAGCCGTCAGGGATACTCAGAGTCACGGCTCCCGTGGATCTGGGCCATACCCTGCTGCCGCGGATCGTCCATGCCTATGCCGCCCGCTACCCGGATGCCTCCGTCGAGCTCCTCGTCACGAACCGAGTCGTCGACCTCGTCGGAGAAGGCATCGACCTCGCGATACGCCCTTCACAGGTATTGAAGGACTCCTCGTTGATCGCTCAGCGCTTCTTCGAGATGGGCTCCAATCTGTGGGCTTCACCGCAGTATCTCGAGCGGCTCGGCGCGCCCGCTCACCCACGCGATCTGAAGAGTGCGACATTCGTGGGATTCCTCCCACGAGGCTCCATGGTGCTCACGAATGGCCGGGCGGATGTCGAGATCGCGATGCCCGGGCGTATTCGCGCCGATGACTTCGAGACGATCCGGGCCCTCCTGTTATTGGGCGAAGGAATGGCGTGGTTGCCCGACTTCGTCGCACACGAGGCCGCACAGGCCGGCACTCTGATGCCCGCACTGCCGCAATGGCGACCGAAGGAGCGGGGAGCCTTCTACTTCGTATATGTCGGCCGCAAATACGGGCTGCCGAGTGTGAAGGCCTTCATTCAAACTGCATCGGAGCTCGTAGCCCGCTAGTGGCGCCAGAGGCGCGCGCTCGCAATCCGCGCGCCCTCGACCAGGGCGGCGAGCTTCATGTACGCGATGTCCGGCTCGACCGGGCCGAAGCCCGCGAAGGTGCCATAGCCACAGTCGCTCCCCGCCATCACCCGCTCCCGGCCGACGAGCGCAGCGAGCCGCTCGATCCGCTCGGCAACGAGCAGCGGGTGCTCCACGTAATTGGTGGTCGAGCTGATGACACCCGGGATCAGAATCTTCTCCTCGGGGAGCTTCACGTCCTTGAACACCGCCCACTCGTGAGCATGCCGCGGATTCGCAGCCTCGAACAGCAGCGCCTGGGGCTTCGCCCGCAGAACGACCGGTAACAGCCGCTCGAGCGGGATGTCGTGATGATGCGGCCCCTCGTAATTCCCCCAGCAGACGTGCATGCGTACACGGTCCGCCGGTACGTTGCGCAGCGCGTGGTTGAGGACCTCGATGTGCCTGGCGGCGAGAAACGTGAACTCCTCGTCCGTGCGGTCACGATACATCGTGTGCCGACCCATGCCGAGATCGGGTGCATCGATCTGCAGCAGGAAGCCGGCGCCAACGATCGCTTCGTACTCGCTGCGAAGCGCCTCGGCAAGCGCCTCGAGATACTGATCCTGACTGGGGTAGAAGTCATTGGGCTGAAACAGGGCAACGACACCGGGAGAGGCGGCGTTCATGAACGCTGCGAGCGGTGAGGCAGCGAGCGCCGCCGCCCTCAGGTTCTCGAGGTCGCTCGCAAGCGGCCGCACGTCTTTCACCCTGACGGGACCCACGCAGCGCGGCCTGCGATATTTCGCGGTTGCGCCGCGCTCGGCGAGCTTCTTCATGAGGCCCGGGAACTCGACCAGATCCTGTCCGGGCTCGCGAGGCGTGTCGCCGTCAAAGCCGGAAAGCCGCTCGGAGACGTAGGTCGCGTAGCTGACCTTGCTCATCTCGCCATCGCTGACGATGTCGATGCCGACATCCACCTGCCGTCGCACGACCTCCTTCACGGCACTTGCGATGGTGTCGGCTGCCCCCGGCGTATCCGGTTGCTCGCCGGCGCGCCCAAACAGGACATTCGTCACGGCCTCACTTCGCGGCAGGCTTCCGACGTGAGTCGTCAGGATGCGATCGGTGCTTCGCTGCATGATCTGCCCGGCTGCTACGATGGGCGATAGGTGTTGTTGGAAGTGTGATCGCCGGACAGCCAGCGCTTCAGGTCCGCGTGCGCGCTCGCGCGGCGCGTGCGCGCGATCTCATCCGCCTGCGGATGATCGCGCGTGAACTCCAGGATGAGCCCATTGGGGTCGGTGACGTACACCGAGCGGCAATACCCGTGCTCCAGCACGAAGGTCTGCGGCGGCTCGTAGCCCGCCGCGGTGAGCCGCTTCTCGATCTCCGCCTGGGTATCGGCATCGACGTTGAGCGCAATGTGATTGAACGGCGTGAACGGCATCTTCGGGCCGAACTGCTTCTGGTCCTCGGGGTTGGCGAAATGGAAGAACGCCAGCGCGCCGCCATCACCGATTCCAAAGAAAAGGTGGCAATAGACGCGCTCGGCGCCGAAGAGCTCATCGATCTCGCACCAGGCGGCCATCAGCGGCAGGCCGATCACCTCTTCGTAGAACTTGCGCGTGGCCTCGAGATCGTGCGTGACGTAGGCCGTGTGATGCAGGCGGGAAGGCAGCTTTGCGAGGATGGCCATGGTACCTCCAGTCAGAAGCGATACTCGAAATCGAGCCCATAGCGCCGTGGCAGGGCCCGCCACAGGAACCCTCCCGGGGAGAATTCCGCATTGTAGATCGTATTGGTGAGGTTCTTGGACCAGGCGGTGACCGTCCAACGCTCACCCCGCAGGCCGAGGCTGAGGTTCACGAGCGATACCGGATCGCGCGAGGTGACGTTATAGGGATCCCACCAGGTGCGGCCGATGTTCTGGAAATCCAGGCGCGCCGTTCCCTTCAGCCCGCCGGCCAGGGTTTGCTCGTACATCGCCCCGGCATTGACCGTATCCCGCGAGACGAGCGGCGCCTGGTTGCCGAGAACGGTGGGATCGGCCATTGCGGTGATGCGGCTGTCGGTATAGCCATAGCCGGCATACACCTGCAGGTGATCCGTCGGATAGGCCGTGAGCTGAATCTCCGCTCCTTTGTAAGTGGCATCCAGGTTGCCGAGGTTCTGTGTCGAGTTCGCCGCAATGAACACGAAGAAGTATCCGTTCCGGGAGTGCGTATGGAATACGTCGGCATCGAGGCTGAGCCGGTCGTGCAGCATCTGTCCCTTCGCGCCGATCTCGTACGTATCCGCGATCTCGGCATTGAAGAGGTCACCGACCCCGGGGATGTCGTTCGCCGCGGCCACCGCGCCCACTCCGGTCTGATTGAACCCGCCGCTGCGGAAGCCGCGGCTCCAGTCGGTGTAGAGAGTCCAGTTCCCGTTCGGCTGGTAGCGCAGCGTGAGCTTCGGCTGCCAGGCCCCCCACGTATGCTTGCGCACTTCGCCGGTGAATGCGTCGGGGTCCGGCAGAAACGCCTTGGGCGTGTCCGTGGTGTCGGCTACGCGATCCTCGTCGTAGCGCAACGCCGCATCGACCTGCCACCGTTTCGTCAGGGCATAGGTGGCATCGCCATACACTGCCCAGGCGTTGCTGTTCTGGGCATCGGCAAGGAACGTTGCATTGGTGTTGGTCGCGACCGGATTCGCCGGATCGACGATCGGATCCTCGTAAACCCTCGGCGGGACGCCAACGCCCCGATCGACGATATTGTCCGTCGAGATGAAGCGCTCCTTGTGCAGGAAATACGCGCCGGCGATCCACGTGAGCGCCGCATCGGACGGTGAAGTGAACCGCAGATCCTCGCTCCAGGTCCGTGCGCGAACGAACTGGCTCTGGCTCTCATCGAACGGACCGCCGATGGCGGCAGGTATACCCGCGGTTGACGCATACACCAGCGAAGTCGTGATCGGCCGGAAGTCGAACGCATCCCCGGTATCGATCTCCTTGGTCTGGTCGTAGTCGGTGATCGCCGTGAAGGTCCCGTATCCGGGGCTGTAGTCGAGCTTCAGGGCCATATCGAGCACATCGCGGTTGTCCAGCCCCTCGTTGTTGTTCTGGATGGGGCTCGTCACGTCGTTCGCATCAGGCGGCGTGCTGAAGTCGGAGAACGGGTTCGACTCGTCGTTGCGCGGAATGACGAAATAGTAAGCAGTGGTCTCCACGCGGTCGTAGTTGAGGCGCCAATCGGCGGAGAAGGCATCCGAGGGCTGCCAGAGGAGCCGCAGCCTGCCCGCGTAGTCGCGGTAAGGATCGGCCTTGCGATCGAGGTAGGCGTTGTGAAGGTAGCCGTCCGTGTTGTAGTAACTGACGCCTGCCTGATATTTCAGCGTTCCCGCCGCATCGAGTGGACCGCTCACCAGCCCCTGGGCCCGCTCGGCGAACCCGTTACCCACCCCGACTCTCACCTTCGCCGTCGGCTTGTCGCTCGGGGCCACCGTGTGGATGATGATCGCCCCGCCGATGGCGTTGCGCCCATAGAGGGCGCCCTGCGGCCCCTTCAGCACCTCGATCTGCTGGACGTCGAAGAGCTGCTGGTCGAACTGCTCGGGATCGGTCTCCTGGACGCCATCGACGATGATGGCGACGGAGGGCTCGCTGTTACGGGCCTGCGAAATGCCGCGGATCGTCACGAACGCGTTGCCGACGTTCTGCGTCTCGACGAGCGACATGTTCGGCACCATCGCGATGTAGTCGCGCGGCGCGTTGATACCCGCCGAGCTGATCGCCTGCTGCGTAATGACACTCTCGGCGATCGGCACGTCGTGGAACTGCTCGCTGCGCTTGCGCGCCGTCACGACGACCTCGTGGAGAGTGGCGACGCTCTGCGCCCGTACCGGTGCGGCGGTGAGCTGCGAAAGCACCGTGGCCAGCGCCGCCAACCACCCTAAATGAGATGTGCGCACGTTGATATCCCCCTGTTATGGATTCGATATTCGGCGTTCGTCACCTTCGGGTCGGCCATCCGCCCGCGCGCGCGAGCGCGCCGCGGATCTCGGCTCCGTGCTCATCGAGAAGAGGGGCCGCGCGGACGCTCCGAGCACGCTCGCCCGCGAATCTGACCGGCGGCCGCACGGCCCTGTCGCCGCCGTGTGCCGTCTCGACCGGAACCATCAATCCGAGGTGAGCCACCTGCGGATCTGCGACCACTTCATCGACCCCATTGATGGGCGCGTGCGGCACATCGTGATCGCGCAGCCTCGCGGCCCAGTGCTCGAGATCCCGCGCCGCGAAGCGAGCCATCAGCTCCGAGCGCAGCGCTTCGTAGTTTTCGATGCGAGCCTGCCGCGTCGAGAAGCGCGGGTCGCGTGCGAGCTGCGGATCGGCCAGCGCTTCGATGAGCCCGGTCCAGAACTTCTCGAGCGATGACAGATGGATGACGATCAGGCGCGCATCCGCAGTCCGCAGAATGTAGGCCTGCGCCAGACGCGGCCGGTCGCTCGAGCGCGGCACGGCGCCGAGCGCAAAGTACGCCGCAAACGGCTCCACCGCGAAGTGCGTCATCGCCTCGAGCATCGACACCTCGACGAGCGCGCCCGCACCGGTCCTGCCCCGTTGCACCAGGGCGCCCAAAATCCCATACGCGGCATAGATCCCGGTCATGGCGTCCGCGAGCGCAGGTCCGAGAAACTGCGGGTCGCGAGGATCGACCACAACGCTCAAAAACCCGCTGAGCGCCTGGGCAACCGAGTCGTAGCTCGGGCGTTGCGCATAGGGTCCGCTGCGGCCGAAACCACTGATGGCGCAGTAGACGAGCCGTGGGTTGAGCTCCTGCAGGCGCTCGGGACCCGAGCCCAGACGCTCCGCGGTGCCGGGCCTGAAGTTCTGGATGAATACGTCGGCCTCATGGATGAGGCCTTCGAACATCTCCCGATCGGCGGCGCGCTTGAGGTCGAGCGAAATGCCGCGCTTGTTGCGGTTGTAGGCCTGAAAGTGCGGCGAATAGCTGCCGCCCTGGTAGCTGCGGTAGGGATCGCCCTCCGGGCTCTCGACCTTGATGACATCGGCACCGAGGTCGGCGAGCATCATTCCGGCGCATGGGCCGGTGATGAAGGTGCCCTGCTCGATCACACGCACGCCCTCGAGAACCCCCGCGCGACTCGGCTTGACGGTCGGGCCGCTCATGGCTTCGGCGTTGCGCCCGCAGGTGCCTCGCCGTCGTAGCGGATGGCTTCGGCAGCTGCATCCGCCATGGCGAAGCCGATCGGCCGAGTCTGCTCCTCGACGAGGTGGGCGATCAGCCCGGCAGTCCGGGCGAGGAGCGGCACGCCCTTGAGCGCGCGCAGCGGATAGCCGGCATCGAGCAGCACGGCCGGGATCGCGCCCGAGACATTCAGCGCGAGCGGTTTGCCGATCAGCTCCGGCAGCAGCCGCTCGACGGTGCGCGCCGCTGCCGCGTGCACGCCCGCCGCCCCGATCTCCTCGGCAATCGCGAGGAGGCGCTCTGCGCGCGGATCGCAGCGCTTGTGCAGAGGGTGCCCGTAGCCCGGAATCGCACGGTGTTGAGAGCGATATTCCTCGACCAGCGAGCGGACTGCACTCTCCTCGCCCCCGCCTTCGCCGATCCGGCGTGCAATTTCGCTCAAGAATCTCCCCGCCCCTTCAGCCGATCCGAGGATCACCGAGCCGCAGCCGAGGAGGCCCGCAGCCACCGCTCCCTGGAACGCCTCCGGCGCGGCGGCGAGCGTCATCCTGCCCGCCTGCACGCTCGGCACGAGGCCATGCTCGGCGATGGCCACCAGGGTGGCATCGAGAATGCGGCTTTGCGCCGGCGTCGGCACCCCGCCCGTGACGAGGAGCCAGAAATAGTCGCTGAAGCCGATGCCGCCCATGAGCTCGGCGGCGAGATCGCGCCCGCGGACCCAGATCTGCGTGTCCGTCGAGCCGCACAAGGCGGTGGCATGGTGTGAAGGGGGACCGATCTTCATTTCGTATAGCGAAAGTATGTTCGTTATACGAATCATCCTGAACCGCCGCTTCGCGACCGTCAAGCCCGAAGCCCGTTCCCCCTCATGAGGCGCTGCCCCCTCTTCCGTCTTTTCGCATACCGAAATAGACTCTCGGTCCATGGCCGCACGCAAACTGCCCCCGAGCCGCCGCGAAGCGATGGGCGGACTCGCCAAGGGAATCGCCGTCATTCGGGCCTTCACCCGCGAGCACCCGGCACCGACCCTGAGCGACATCGCGCGCAGCGCCGCCATTCCCGCAGCGACGGCGCGTCGCTGCCTCCTGACACTCGAGGACCTCGGCTACATCACGCGCCACGGCCGCAGCTTCCTGCTGCGGCCGAAAGTCCTCGAGCTCGGCGCCGCCTATCTCGACTCGATGGACATCGAGCACCTCACCAAGAATCACCTCGAAGAGCTCGCACGCAAGACGGGTGATTCTGCTGCGATGTCCGTACTCGACGGCAACGACATCGTCTACGTGGCGCGGGCTTCCGTACGAACCCTGCTGCGGCTGGAAGCGCATGTCGGCAGCCGCTTTCCGGCCCACGCGACCTCGATGGGCCGCGTTCTCCTCGCGGGCTTGAGCCGCGAGCGGCTGCAGCACTACTTCGACACCGCCCGACTCGAAGCCCTGACGGACAAGACCGTATGTGACCGGGAAGCGCTGCGCGCGCTCATCGACGAGTGCCGGCACAGCGGCTTCGCGGCAGTCGCCGATGAGCTCGCCTATGGGGTCGTTGCGCTCGCCGTGCCGGTACTCGATCAGACCGGCAGAGTCGTTGCCGCGCTCAACAGCTCGAGCCATTCGGGCAAGACCACGCGGGCGAAGCTCGTCCGGGACCGGCTCGCCATGCTGCGCCAGTTGAGCCGTCAGATCTCCACCGATCTGCGCGCGATACCCGGACTCTCCCTGAGCGCACAGGTTTGACCTCGGCCCCGGCACCGGGTCCTTGACGATGCCCTCTGCCGCCTCTAACCTCATAGCGAAAATGTTTTCGCTATTCGAATACGTAGATGCCTCCTCCTCCCCCGGTCACGCCCGATCTCTACCTGCCGGTGGCGGGGGCGCTGCTGCGCTACCGTGACGAAGGTTGCGGACCGGCCGTGTTGCTCCTTCACGGCTGGACGCTCGATCTCGACATGTGGGAACCCCAGGTGACGGCTCTCGGCGATTCCTTCCGCCTCATCCGCTTCGACCGGCGCGGCTTCGGCCTGTCGACCGGCCGCGCCTCGCTCACGGCGGATGCTCGAGACGCGCTCTGTCTGTGCGACGAACTCGAGATCGAGCGGCTTGCCTGCATCGGAATGTCACAGGGCGCCCGGGTGGCCTTGCAGCTGTGCCGCATGGCGCCGCAGCGGCTGCAGTGCGTCGTCCTCGACGGCCCCCCGCGCACCCTCGGTGAAGATGGTGCAGAGGAGGATGAGGACCTGCCCCTGTCTGAATATCGCGGCCTCATCGCGGGCGGCGACCTCGAGGCTTTCCGCCGCCGCTGGGCGAGCCACCCTCTCATGCAATTGGAAACTCGCGCCGCACAGCCCCGCGCTCTCCTCGCGCGGATGATCGCCCGATACAGCGGCGGCGATCTGCTGCAGGAGATGATGCCGTCTGACGATCGCCGGGATCGTGACGCCACTTCATTGAGGACTCCCATCCTCATCGTCACAGGTGAGCGCGACCTGCCCTCCCGGGTGCGCGCGGCTGATGAGCTGGCCGCCGCACTTCCCGCGGCGGACCGCGCGACCATAGCTGCGGCCCGTCACCTCCCGAGCCTCGACAACTCCCTGTCGTACAACGCAGTCGTGCGCGCGTTCCTCGAGCGTCACGCCGGCTCGCGCCACTAGGAGAACATGCATGCCGAACGTCCTCGTCCTTTATTACAGCAGCTACGGCCATCTCGAAATCATGGCGCAGGCACAGGCCGAGGGGGCGCGCAAGATTCCCGGCACCGTGGTCACGGTCAAGCGGGTGCCGGAGATCGTTCCACTCGAGATCTGCAAGGCCTCCGGCTTCCGCCTGGATCAGCCTGCTCCGCTGGCAGAGCCGGCCGAGCTCGAGCGGTACGACGCCATCCTCTTCGGCACGCCGACCCGCTTCGGCAACATGGCGGCGCAGATGCGCAACTTCCTCGATCAGACCGGCCCGCTCTGGACGCGGGGAGCGCTCGTCGGAAAAGTGGGCAGCGTCTTTTGCAGCACGGCAAGCCAACACGGAGGCCAGGAGACTACCCTCACCTCCTTTCACACGACCTTGCTGCACCACGGCATGATCATCGTGGGACTGCCGTACACTTTCAAAGATCTCGCGACGCTGCGCGAAGTTACCGGTGGTACGCCCTACGGCGCGAGTTGCGTCACTGGAGCGGGCGCGGAACTGCGGATGCCGACCGCCCTCGAGCTCGAGATGTGCCGCTTCCAGGGCGAGCACGTCACGCGGATCACCGCGCGACTGGCGGCAACCTGACCCCAGGGCTCTCAGGAAGTCCCGAGGCCTAGCGCCTGCAGCAGCAGACGGGCGAACTGTGGCCCCTTGCCCGCCTCCTCGTGCTTGAAATACACGAACACCTCGCGGCAGTGTGAGGTCTTCTCCTGGATCGTGCGCGCCCACTGCTCGATGTCCTGCGGCGTGTAGCCCTCATCGCGCAGCCTGAAATACCCGTGATCCGCGGTGACCTCCAAGGGTGTGGTCATCTTCTCGCTGTCGGCGATACAAAGCGTGAGATTCCTCGCCCGGAGGCGCTCGAACACCTCCTCCGTGAGCCACGAGGAGTGCCGGAACTCGAAGGCGGCGTGGACGCCCGGCGGGAAGGCCTCGAGAAAGGCATCGAGCACCGCCAGGTCCTTCCTGAAGAAGGGCGGCAGCTGAAAGAGCAGCATCCCGAGCTTCGGCCCGAGCGTCCCGGCGCTATCGAGGAAGTACTTCAGGGACTCCGCACAGTCGCGCAGGCGCGCATCGTGCGTGATGCGCTTCGGCGCCTTCAAGGTGAACCTGAAATGCGGTGGAGTCTGCCGGCTCCAGCCCGCGAGGATCGACGGATTGGGCGAGCGGTAGAAGGTATAGTTTATCTCGACTGTCGCGAGGCGCTCTGCGTAGAACACCAGCATCTTCGTCGTCGCAAACTTCTCCGGATAGAAGCTGCCCCGCCACTCGGGATAGTTGTATCCGGACGTTCCGACGAGTATGGCCATGGCGTCGCCCCTGCCGGGTCAGTGCTCGCTGCGCGTCACGAGCCGCCGGTACTGCCCGAGGTGGCGGATCGCGTGTTGTGTCTTGCCGGCCGATTCGTAGAGACGCGCCAGGTTGTAATGACAGTCGGCGAAGTTGGGATCCTCGGAGATGGCAGCGTGGTACGCCTCGAGAGCCGCTTCCTTCTCCCCCAGGTCCTCGAGTGCAACACCCAGGTTGAAGAGCAGCAGCGAATCGGCGCCGCAGCTCTCGAGCGCGCGCCGATACACCTTCTCCGCAGCGCGTGCCTCGCCTCGCTCGTGCAACAGGCGTCCCCAGTTGATCCACGCCGCCGAATTGCCGGGGTCCGCCTTGGCGGCACGCGCGTACGCCTCGACGGCCCGAGCCGGATCGGTGCTCTCGAGGCTCACTGCCTCGGTGAACCAGTCGTCCGGACTGACAGCTGCCGCTTCCGCGGCGGCCGCCGGCGATGCGGCACGCGCGGGTCTGTGCTCGATCATCTGCAGGGTTCCATTGCGAATGCTGACATCCAGCCCGAGCAGGTACTGGCCGTCATCGGCCTGCCAGTGGTTCAGTCCCTCGCGCACCACCACCTGATCACCCACCGCGCAGATGGCAAGGCCCGAGAGCGGTACGGCCTCCGGCAGGCGCTGGCGCAGCTGCCCGAGCGAGCGATGGATCCTGCGGCGGGAGATGTTGGCCTGCATCAGCGCGCGGGCCGCGCGCAGGATGATGAGGTCCTGGAAGGAGAAGAGATACTGGCGCCGCGGGCCGCGGGCGGGCCGGACGAAGCCGAGCCTGATCAGGCCCTGCAAGGCGCTGCGCGGCAGCTGCAGGACCCGCTCCACGTCCCGCATGCTGTATAAATTCATCGGTGACCCGCTCCTGCAGGTACGAGCGCCCCGGTTGCAGCCGCGGCTGCTAGCGTTTGCCCGCCTTGCGTGCAGGCTTGGCCGGCTGCTGCTCGGCGCGCTTCGGCGCGCGGCGCGGGCCCAACTCAGCGGTCGATGCGCGGGCCGCATCCGCTTTCTCGAGACTCGCGCGCAGCGCCTCCATGAGGTCGATGACCTTGCCGCCACCCTCGGCGGGGAAGTCCGACACCGAGATCTGGTGGCCCTCGACTTTCTTGTCGATCGCGGCCTGAATGCGCGCCCTCAGCTCATCGGTGTACGCCGACGGATCGAACCTGTCCGCGGTCTGCTGATTGATGAGCTGCTGGGCCAGGGTGAGCTCCGCCGGCTTCACCTCCTGCTTCGGGATCTCGATCTCGCTCGCGGGCCGCACGTCGGCGGCGAAGTGCAGCTGTTGCATGGTGAGCATGTCGCCGACCGGTCGCAACATGACGATGTAGGCCTTGCCGCGGGCGGCCCACCGGCCTACCGCGCAGCGCTTCGCCTGATTCAGCGCCTGCGCGAGCAGCGCGTAGGGCTTGGCCCCGCCCTTGTCGGGTGCCAGGTAGTAAGTCTTGTCGAAATAAACCGGATCGACGGACTCGATGGGCACGAACTCGGCGATCTCGATCGCGTGCGTGCCGGCTTCCTCCAGCGCCTTGATCTCCTCCGGCTCGAAGGTGACATACTGGTCCTTGGCGAACTCGTACCCCTTCACCATCTCGTCCCGCTCCACGATGGAGCCATCTTTCTGACAGATGTATTGCTGCCGCAGGCGCGAGCCGCAACCCTTGTGCAGCAGGTTGAAAGAGACGGCGCTCGCCGACTGCGTCGCGCTGTAGAGCTTGACGGGTATCGCGACGAGCCCGAAAGAGATGGTGAGCGATCCGATCGACCGTGCGGCCATGATTGCCTCCGGGGCGAGGCGCCCCGAGTACCGGGTGATCAATCATGCCACCGGGCACCCGGCTTTTCCACCTGGCCTCGCCGCGCCGTGATCTGGTCGAAGAATGGAATGTACGGTGGAGGGCGCCGATGCCGGCGGCACGCGTTTCATCGTGGAGTCCGCTCGACCCCGCGCCAGCCGCGCAGCCTGCGGCAGGAGCTGACTTCGCAACCCGCAATCCGGTGACCCTGTCTGCGCTGATCGAGGCAACATCATACAGGCCATACCAGATGGCCGCAGCGCTGACGCGAGTAGATACCATCCCTTGTGGCGCCGGCCTCATCCGCTCGGCCGGTACTCGGCTCAGTCCCCATCGAGGGTGCAGGCTCGCAGCGCGCCTCGCCACAGCCGTGGCGGCGAGCGCCGGCAGCACAGAGCTCGCGGCGAGCGGCGCTAGCGGCCGAGCTGCCCGAAGATCCGGGCCAGGCTCTGCTTGGCCGACAGCCAGTCGTGCCAGCGATCCCCGGTCTTTTGCAGGCGGGCGACACAAGTGCCCACGGTGAAGTCCTCGGGTCGCGAGCGCTCGAGCTCATCCCAGCTCAGGGGCATGGAAATCGGCGCGCCGGCGCTGCCGCGCGAAGAGTAGGCCGCGGCGAGCGTCTTGCCGCGCACGTTCATGTTGTAGTCGATGAAGATCTTGCCCGTGCGCTTGCCGACGGACCAATCCACCGTGACCTCCTTCGGATGGTCGTTGAGCACGTGCCGGCCGACTCTCTCACATATTTCTCTGACGGTATCGAACGTGACGCTGCGCTCGATGGGCACGAAGACGTGCAGCCCGGTCTTGCCTGAAGTCTTCACTATGGCCCGCAGGCCCATCTGCTCGAGCAGCGCGCGCAGCCAGAGCGCGACCTTCTTCCCGGTCGCGAAGCCCTTCTCGTTGAGCTCCGGCTCCTCTCCCTTCGCCTCCTTGCCGGAGTAGATGTAGGGATCGATGTCGAACACCAGGAAATCGGGATAGTTGAGTGCGGAGCTCTCGAGAGTTTCGCGGGAAGTGGCGTAGTCGCTGCCCGCGGCGGCCGCATCCGCCTCGGTGTTGGCGCGGGAATGCCAGACATGGAACTCGAGGGTGCCGTTCTGACCCAGCCAGAGGAGCGTCGGCAGGTTGTTGACGAGGATGTAGCGGTCACTCGCACCGCTGTGCCCGGTGAAGATGGGGATCGTCTCGACGTAATCCGGCAGCTCCTGCTCCCAGTGCTTCTGATAGAACCGCTCGCCATGGATCCCCTCCGGCATGCGGATCATGGTGAGCGGCCGGTCCCGGAGGTGCGGCAGCATGAAGCGCGATACGCCCGCGAGGTAGCGGATGAAGTCCCGCTTGGTGATGGCCGGGCTCGCATCGGATGAGGCAGGCCAGTACACCCGATCGAGATTCGTCAGCCTGATCCGGGCGCCCTCCACGGTCAGATCGAGCCGGGGCCCCACCCCTGCGAGCTGCTGGAGGACGGCATCGACCGTGTCACCTGCCGCCACCGGGCGCT
>Ga0070741_10001386_pt1 | contig 74615 bp, 74 predicted proteins | sample Coa_R1_4_FD_66440 | JGI IMG/M metagenome (GOLD analysis project Ga0070741, IMG submission 66440) | Surface soil microbial communities from Centralia Pennsylvania, which are recovering from an underground coalmine fire - Coalmine... | ecosystem: Environmental > Terrestrial > Soil > Unclassified ...
CTGGGAGTGAGAATCTTTGGTGTGGTAACCGCAGATTCTACCCTCGAAGGCTCATTTCGCTTGAATTTTCAGTACTCTGTCCCATTTGTCGCCAGATAGTTTTCGGATGGAAACTAGTTAGCCAATCCTCCAAAAATAAAAACACCTGCACTCATGCGGAGGCAGGTGTTTTCCATTTGCATGTCTCGCGCGCCGTGTTTACCGCAGCGCCACGCCAAAAATCGTCGCGCCGCCAGTGGCAAGATTGTACAGCGGCGTTGGGAACAGGAGAATGAGCAGTGTCATGACTGCTGTAACCACCAAACCGATGCGAATCCATCGGTCGTACATCACGGGCTGCGCGTCCGCCGGCGCTTCGTCAAAGAACATCGGGCGCACAATCCGCATATAATAAAACACACTAATCACGCTGTTGATGACGCCGATGGCGGCAAGCCAGCCCAGCCCCGCGTGGATTGCCGAACCAAAGACAAAGAGCTTGCCGATGAATCCGGCGGTCGGCGGAACCCCGATGAGCGACAGCATAAAGTACACCATCAACACTGCCAGCGCCGGCGCGCGTTTAATCATGCCGCCGTACTGTGAAATGTCCACCGCACCCGTCTTGTTTTCAATCGCAATTACCACGAGGAATGCGCCAAGATTGGTGAACAGGTACGCCGCGATATAAATCAACACCGCGTTGATTCCATCCAGCGGATTCCCGCTAAACGAAATCCCTGCCACCCCAATCAACATATAGCCCGCTTGCGCAATGGACGAGTACGCCAACAGACGCTTGACGTTCGATTCTGCCAACGCGATCACATTTCCGAGCGTCATCGTCAGCACCGCAACCAGCGAAAACAGCGCGACCCAATCCGATTTGTACACGACGATGACTTGCAAAACCAAACGAAGGAGCACCGCGAACCCGGCGACTTTGGGTCCGACGGAGAGAAACGCGGTCACGGGCGTCGGCGCGCCTTCGTACGCGTCGGGCGCCCACATGTGGAACGGCACGAGCGCGATTTTGAAACCGACGCCTGCCAGAATCAACCCCATCGCAAAGAGCGCCAGCACTTCGTAATTGGTATCCGCCGTAATTACTCTGCCGATTTCGCCCAGATTGAGCGAAGCCGTCGCGCCGTAAAACAATGACATGCCGTATAACATGATTGCCGACGTAATCGCGCCGAACAAGAAATACTTTATCGCCGCTTCGTTCGATTTTTTGTTTTCGCGCAAATAGCCGGTGAGAATGTACGACACGATGCTGAGAAATTCCAACGCCAAGAAAATCATCAGCAAACTGGTGGACGCCGTCAGCATAATCATTGCCGCGACGGCAAGCAGGAACAACGCGTAAAACTCACCTTCGAATTTCCGCCCGCGCATGTAATCGAACGAGGCAAGCAAAACGATAATGCCCGTGAGACTGGAGATGATGCGGAAAAAGTTGGTCAAGTTGTCCGAAACGTACAGTGCGTCCGCCAATTGCTGCGGGGGCCAATACAACAAATCCGCAATGGTTCCACCACAGACGCCGCAGAACATGGCAACTTGATTGCCCCATTGAATGCCAAGCGGTTCGTTGGGATTGGGACGAAAACCCAGTATGACCGACAAGACCAACGCCGCAAGCAGCGCGAGCAGCGCCAACATTCCCAACGTCCGCGAATTCTTCCCGCGCCAAAGCAGGTCCAGCCCCAAAATGACAAGGGCAGCGACCATAAGAATCAGCTCGGGGCTGAGATAAAGGAATACGAGTCCGTCCATGTGAGGAATGCCAAATACGCAATGCCTAACGCACAACTCGAATTTCTACATTGCGCATTTGGCATTGTGAATGGCGCATTGTTATGCCGCCCCCATCAGTCTTAGGATTTCGACGGTCGCGTAATTGATGGTATTGATAATCCACGTCGGGTAAATGCCAATTACAAACATCAAAACCGCCAACGGCACGAGCGTTAGAATTTCAAAGCCCTTGAGGTCGGGCAGTTTCGCCCACTTTTCGCTGGCAGAGCCCAACAGCACTTTTTGGATAACTTTCCACAAAAAGTACGCGGCGGTGAATACAACACCCAGCACGCCGATAAAGGCGAGCAGCGTCAACGTCGCATACGTGCCGCGCAGCACCAAGAATTCGCCGACGAATCCAGCGAGTCCGGGCAGACCGAGCGATGCGAACGCGGTCAAGAGGAGCAGCCCGCCGTATATTGGAATCTGCGCGCCGAATCCGCCGAACTGCGCCAAATCGCGCGTGTGTGTACGTTCATACAACATGCCGACCAAAAAGAACAAGCCGCCCGTAATGACGCCGTGACTAATCATTGCCATCACCGCGCCGTTGATTGCCGTCGCGCCACTGTCAAGGTAATTCGGGTTTTGCATTTGTTCGGCGGTCAATGCTGCCGCCGCCGCAAAACCGAGAATGACAAATCCCATGTGTCCGACGGACGAATAAGCAACCAGACGCTTAAAGTCCGTCTGCGCCATTGCGACCAGCGAGCCATACACAATCGAAATTACTGCGAGCACGCCAATCACAAACGCCCATTGCTGCGCCACTTGCGGGAAAATCGGGAGCAGGATGCGGAAGAAACCGTAACCGCCCAATTTCAAGAGAATGCCCGCCAGAATCACGGAACCGGCAGTGGGCGCGGCGGTATGCGCGTCAGGCAGCCACGTGTGGAAGGGGAACAGCGGCATCTTGATGGCAAACGCGAGGAAAAAGCCCAAGAACGCCAGCGACGAAAGCAACAGGTCTTTGCTGAAAGGCATGTTCGCGCGTCCTGCTGCCAACAGCGTCATATCAAAGGTGTTCGGCGTCGAGTAGAGATAGAGCGCGATGATGCCCAAGAGCATGAACACGGAACCCGCCAACGTGTACATAAAGAACTTGATGGCGGCGTACTGCGGGCGGTCTTCGTCGTGCCCCCAAATGCCGATGAGGAAATACATCGGCACCAGACCCACTTCCCAAAAGATGTAAAACAGGAAGAGATCGAGCGAGACGAACACGCCCAACATGCCCGTTTCGAGCAAAAGGAACAGCGCGAAAAATTCTTTGACGCGATGGTCAATCGTGCGCGCGGAATAGAACAAGCTGAGTGTGGTCAGCAGCGCAGTGAGCCAAATCAGCGGCATGCTCAGACCATCCGCGCCCAAATGATATTGAATTCCCAGCACCGGAATCCACGGCACACATTCGCCAAAGGTGTACGCCGCGCTCGCCGAATCAATCGCGGCGCCGCACGCGTTGTAAACAAAATTGAACGGCGGCGTGTACGTCCACATCACAGCCCAAGCCACCGTTGCGAGAATCAACGGAATGATGCTCCAGATGACCGCAAAGCGCTTGATCGCGTGATCGTTGGGCAGGAACAAGATGACCAGCGAGCCCAACAGCGGAATAAATGTTATGAGGGAAAGATACGGGATCATTGAACAAAATCCTCCGCGAGTAGCGAACGCCTCCGCATTCGTGACATTTTAGCATCGGCAGCCCTCGCCCGTTGCGTATTCCGTAAGAATGCATGACGCGTTCAGGTGAGTGAACGCAGCAAAAAGACAATTGCGAAAATCATCGCCCCGGCGGCAGCAATCAACGCATAGTTTTGCACATTGCCCGTTTGCATGGTGCGCCACCAACCCGCAATTTCGCCGGTAATACTGCCCGTCGCGTTGACCACGCCGTCAATGATGTTGCGGTCGAACCAGCCCCACAACGCCGCGAGCCCGCGTCCAATCCAGCCCGCCAGATTGACCAGACCGTCTATGACGGTGCGGTCGAACCAGTAGAAGAATCGCGAGAGCGCGCCAAAGAAACGCACGAGCAATCCGGGTTGTGCCGTCCCATCCAAATCAATGCGGTAACCGTACAGCTCGTCGAGCCAGTACTTGTTCACGAGCGCGCGCCAGATCACCCCAAGCCCCACCAAGCGATCCGGCTGCCCCGCGCGCAGCGGACGGAATCCATAAATCAACCACGCGGTGAAAAATCCACTCAGCGCAATCCCAAGCGAAACGAACATGGCAATTTGCGCGAGCTGGTCAAATTCCGTGTGCTCGAACGCGCCCGGCAGTCCCAACACGCCACCTTCGCCGACGAAATGAAAGAACTCGGGGAAAAACGGCGCGTTCCACAATCCCAAAAACGTCGTGAACGTTGCCAACACCGCTAACGGAATCCACATCGCCATCGGAGACTCGTGCGCGTGTTCGTACGCATGTTCATCGCGCGGCTTGCCAAAGAACGTTAAAAAGATTTGGCGCCCGGTGTACAGCGCGGTCAAAAATGCCGCAATCGCTAGCAGGATATACACCAAGCGGTCCAGCCACACTTGCGTAGACGCTTCGCTAAAGAATCCGCCGCGCAGCGCCTCGAGCAAAATTTCGTCCTTGCTCCAAAAACCGGCGAACGGGAAAATCCCCATCAGCGAAAACGCGCCAATCAAAAACGTAATCGCCGTAATGGGCATCTTGCGGAACAAGCCGCCCATTTTGAACATGTCGTTCGTGCCCACCGAGTGAATCACCGCGCCGGCGGCAAGGAACAGCAGCGCCTTGAAGAACGCGTGCGTGATGAGATGAAACGACCCCGCGACAAACGCGCCGATACCCAACGCCGCGAGCATGTACCCCAACTGCGAAATCGTCGAATAGGCGAGCACGCGCTTGATGTCATTTTGCGCCAGCCCCATCGTCGCCGCAAAGATGGCGGTAAACGCGCCAATGATGGCGACCACTTGCATTGCCGGACCGCCCGTTTGCGTCGCAAAGACAAAGAGCGGGAACATGCGCACCACGAGAAAGATACCGGCAGAAACCATCGTCGCCGCATGAATCAACGCGCTGACGGGCGTCGGACCTTCCATCGCATCGGGCAGCCAGATGTGGAGCGGGAACTGCGCCGATTTGCCAATCGTGCCGCCAAAAATCAAGAGCGCAATCAGCGCGGGCCACGTCCACCCCGGCAGCGGTGGGTCGCCCAACAACATCCCGTTCAAACCGTTCGGGTCGAACATTTTCGTAAAGTCGAGCGTGCCGACCGTGATAAACAAGAGAATCATGCCCGACATGAGCAGGATGTCGCCTACGCGTGTCGTGAGGAATGCTTTGATGGCAGCCGCACGCGCCCGTCCCACCTGCGCTTCGTCAATGTGATGCTCCCCAAGCCCGCGCACCGACCAGAAACCGATGAGCGCATACGAACAAAAGCCCATGACTTCCCACGCAATAAACAATTCCAACAAATTGGAGGAAATCACAAGCAGCAGCATCGCGCCCGCAAACAGCGAGATGTATGCAAAAAAGCGCGCATAGCGCGGATCGTCTTCCGAGTGATGATGTCCCTGTTCATCCACATGAGCGTGACGCATGTAGGCGGTGGAGTAGATGAAAATCATGAAACACACCGTCGGCACCATAAAGAGCATCACCGCGCCAATCGGGTCCACGAGCCAGCCAAAATTGATGGTGGAGGCGCCGAAGGGGGACCACACAATCGGCGCGGCGTAAAACGGATTCTGCGCCAGGTCCGGACCTTCGGACAACGCTTCGATGAACACCCCGTATGACAGCGCCAACGCGGCGACAATGCCGACAATCGCGACCAGTGCGCTGAGGCGATTATTGTTGCGCGTCAAGAGAACGATGACGGCAAATGCCAGAAACGGCAAGAGCGGAATGAAAAGCGTAAAATTCTGAACCATGAGCGTCAAGTAGACACGTAGACAAGCAAACAGGTTGTGCGCGTGGCTCCCTGCATACTTGTTTACCTGCTTCGCTGTCTACCATTTCAAAAGATCAATTTCTTCCACATTCACCGTGTCGCGCGAGCGGTAAATCGCAATAATCAAGGCGAGACCCACAGCCGCCTCCGCCGCCGCGAGCGTAATCACAAAAATGGCAAACACAATCCCCGCCTGATTCGCAATCGGGTCCGGCGAACCGTACCGCCAAAACGCGACCAGATTGATATTGACCGCGTTGAGCATCAACTCGATGCCCATGAGTACGGCAATCGCATTGCGGCGGGACAAGGCGCCAAAGAGCCCGATGCAAAACAGCGCCGCCGCGAGAATGAGATAATAGACGAGAGGAATATGGGTAATCATACGTCAATGAAGAATGCGCAATGCATAATGCACCACAGAAAATTTCAATTTACACTTTGTGCATTCGGCATTCGGCATTGCGCATTTACTCGCGCGCAATGATGAACGCGCCAATCAGCGCGGCAAGCAGCAGCACCGAGACCACTTCAAACGGCAGGACATACGTCGTCAACAACTGCGTTCCCAAATCCGGCACGAGGTCGGTATACACCGCCGTTCCGCTGTGCACCCACGGCACTTGGAGAATAATCAAGAACATGCCCAAAAAGAGCACGCTGATTGCGGCTGCCGCCCACGCCCACTGCCGATTGATATTGCTGCTTTCGCTCTTCATCAACCCGCGCGTCAACATAACCGCAAACAAAATCAACACCGCGATCGCGCCGACATAAATCAACACTTGAACAATCGCGAGAAATTCCGCTTCCAGCATCAAATACAGCGCGGCGACGCCAAAAAACGTCCCGACCAACGCCAACGCGGCGTGAAACACATTTCGCACCAACACCGTCAAGAACGCCGCTACCACCGTCATGACCGCGACGATGAAAAAGACGAGTTGGGCAATAATGGAAGGAATGTCCATGCTTTAGCCACCCAACCCTTTCAAAAGGTAAAGCACTCCGCGATACAGCCACAAGAATGCCGCCGTGAACAGAACCGTTCCGAGCATCACGGGCACCAGCCGCTTCCAGCCGAAATTCATCAATTGGTCTACGCGAATGCGCGGCAGCGAGCCGCGAAACCACAGTTGGACGATGATGAGCAAAATCGTCTTGGCGAAAAAGTAGAGGATGCCTAACGCCGGAATTTGCTGGACAAAGGGACCCTGCCAGCCGCCAAAGAAAATGGATGCGGCAATCGCGCTGATGAGGAACGTGTTCAAGAACTCGGCAAGGTAAAACAAACCGAACTTCATCCCCGAATATTCCGTGTGATAGCCCGCGACCAATTCCGATTCCGCTTCGGGCAAATCGAACGGCACGCGATTGATTTCGGCGGTGGCTGCCACCAGGTAAATGAAAAACGCAATCGGTCCCACCGGAATGTAAAAGATGAACCATCCCAGCCCGAACAGACCGCTTTGCGCTTCAATCACTTTGCTCAACGAAATCGAACCCGCCAGCATTACCGGAATGGCAACGGCGAGAATCTGTGGAATTTCGTAACTGATAATTTGCGCCGCCGCGCGCATCCCGCCGATCAACGCGAATTTGTTGTGCGAACCAAAGCCCGCCATAAAAACGGCAATGGTCGCCATCGAACCCATTGCCAACAAGAACAACAAACCCAGATTCAAATCCACCGCGCCCATGCCCACGCCAAATTGGATAATCGCAAAGGACAAGACTACCGGAATCACCGCGACGATGGGCGCCAATAAATGCGACACGCGGTCAACGCCCTCCGGCACAATGTCTTCTTTGGTCATGAACTTGACCATATCCGCAATCGGCTGCAACAGACCAAACGGACCGACGCGATTCGGACCGATGCGGTCTTGCATCCGCGCGACCACTTTGCGTTCCAGCAGCGTAATGTACATCATGATCACGGGCGCGACAATCAATATCACCGTAATGACAATAATGCCCATGACCAAAAAGACAATGAGGTTCGTGATGTCCGCCGGCACGCCGAGCGCGAGCAGCAGCCCGGTCAAGCCATCGCGGATGAGGTTATAGATGGATCGAAATGGATCGAAAATGAACTGGAGAATGTCCATTTACCACTCCCTCAAACCCACTCGAGCAAATTCTTGCGCCAGGCGTACGCCAAAGCGCCGACGAGAATCAGCATAAAGATTGCCATCTCGATGACCCAAAACGCGCTCATCTGGTTCGTCGCGACTGCCCACGGATAAATAAACACAACTTCAATGTCAAACACGACAAACAAAATCGCATAAATGTAATACTGGACGCGAAACTGGACCCAGATATTTTCGGCTTCGGGCGCTTCGTTTTGAATTTCGATGCCGCACTCGTACGTAGACTGTTTGAGGCGGGTTGGCTTTTTGGGACGAAAGAGAAAAGCAAGAATCAGTGGAGCGATCGGAAATGTAATCGCAGCGAATGCAAAAAGACCGATTAGGGCATACCGTTCCAACATGATCACTGCTCCTGAGGCATCCTCACACCCGCGACATCCATGCGCTTGCGTGTGTGACAAGACCCCGACTGATACTTGGTCACGCGAAGGTTTCTCGTCATTTCAAGCGTGATGCAATATCATTTAGCACGTGAGCGCCAAGCCAGAGCGATTGGGGGGCTCGACGCGTGCCGTGGTCAGAAATGGTTTGCGAGTCCCATCCGGCGACGGTTCGGAAAGTGACAACCGAATCATTGAGGATACAAAAAACGCTGCCCGGACAAACTCGCAAAAAAATCGGTACGGCATTCATTCGTGCCGTACTGAACAATCGGCATACTAACACAACTCTAATTTTATTGCAAGCCAAAAATTGACGCGCTCTCACGCGAAATTAATTTCTGCCGCGCGCCCTCTTCTGCCTTTGGCAGCTTTGCAATTATAATCGCGCATATGTCGTCGGAAATTTCACTAGTCCCCGTCGCCGACGCCAAAGCGTGGGATGCGTGGTGCAGCGCGGAACACGCGCACATTCTGCAAACTTTTGCGTGGGGCGAACTCAAACGGCAATTCGGTTGGCAGGTCGAACGCCTGGCGTGGCGCGTCGGTGAAAAAATTCACGCAGGCGCGCAAGTGCTTTATCGCGCGCTTGCGCCGGGTTTGACGATTGCCTACGTCCCGCGCGGTCCCGTCGGCAGCGATGCTGCATCGCTCGCGCAGTTTTTCGCGCCGCTCCATCGTCACGTTCGCGCGCGCGGCGCGTTCCTTTTGAAACTGGAGCCCGATTGGCAGCGCGCGGATGCGCGCGTCGAAATTTTGCGCGCCACCCACGCCCAACCCACCGCCGAAACAATTCAACCGCCCGCGACCCTTCACCTCGACCTTACCGCCGACCTCGACACGATTCTCGCGCGCATGAAACCCAAATGGCGCTACAACATCCGCCTTGCCGCAAAAAAAAATGTCGTCGTGCGCGCAGGCACGCTCGCCGATTGCGACGCGTTTTATGAATTGATGCGCGTCACCAGCGCGCGCGACCATTTTGCTATTCACGGCAAAGCGTACTATCGCACCGCGTTTGAATTATTTGACGCGCGCGGACTAGCGCGCTTGTTTGTCGCAGAATACGAACGCCAGCCGCTCGCAATGATTTTTGTCACCGCGTTCGCGCACGAAGCGATTTATCTGTACGGCGCGTCAGGCAATGCGGAACGCAACCGCATGCCCAATCACGCGCTGCATTGGGCTGCCATTCAATGGGCAAAAGCGCACGGCTGCGCGCATTACGATTTGTGGGGCATTCCCGACGACACGCCCGCGGACGATGCGCCTGCATCTTTGCCCGATTCGCTCTCTCAATTCAAACAGGGCTTTGGCGGAGAAAGAGTGCGCTATACCGGCGCATGGGACGTGGTCTATGACCCGCTGCGGTATCGCGCGTATAAACTCGCGCGGCGAATCCGCGCGCGCGGCTTGGGGTGAAACTCGGATCGCGTTATTTCTGCGCGAGGGCGTGTAACGCGTCCAACGCAATGTCAATCGCGCGGTGTTTGGCTTGCTCGACCACCTCGCGATGCGGATTGTATTCGCTCATGTTGACGCTTTCGTTCGGATTGCCGTCCACGACAAAAATGCCGCCCGCGCGCACGCGTCGAATCGAAGCAATGATGAGCAGAGTTGCCAATTCCATTTCAATGCCGACGGCGCCCGCGTCTGCCCACAACTGATGCGGGTTTGGCGTCAACTCGCGATAAAACGCCGCATCGCTCCGCAGCACACCCAATTGGAATTTCACATCCGGACGCTGCTGCGCCGCCTCGCGCAGCGCGAGCGTCACATCCACATCCGCCACGGCGGGATACTCTATCGGCGCGAGCACGTTGGACGTGCCGTCCTCGCGCGTCGCGCCCGTGCCAATCAAAATACTGCCCGCGCGCAGTTCGCGCACATACGAGCCGCATGTGCCCACGCGAATAATCGTATGCGCGCCGATGCCAATCAATTCGTGAAAACAAATCGCCGCGCCCGCGCCGCCGACGCCGTGCGAAATCGCGGTCACGCGCAAACCGTTGTACTCGCCAGTGAACGAATGATATTCGCGCCACGCGCCGACCTGTTTCGCATTCGTCAAATGTTCAGCGATCTGCTGCGCGCGCGCGGGGTCGCCGCATGTCAAAACAAAAGGCGAGATGTCCGTCGGTTCGAGGCGGATGTGCGGTGTGTGTGAGGGCATGGCACGATTATACACAGCATTCCGCAAAATCGAATTTTGTCTCTAAAAAAAAAAGAATCGCCGCGCGATTTCCAATCGCTGGCGAGATGGATTACAATGTGCCATTGAAATACGCAGCTCGCATTAGGAGACGATCCGATGAGTCAAGACTATCGCGCCATGAGCGCGGCAGAGCTTTTACAGGAACTGGAGCACGCGGGGCGGGCGCCTGATTTAGAGTTGATTCGCGCCTGCATGGAGCGACGCGGCGAATTGACGCCGGGTCTGCTCGACATGCTTGCAGCAGCCGGTGACGAGAAATGGGAGGAAGATGACCCGCGCTGGTACGCGCCCATTCATGCCGGACACTTGTTGATTCACTTTCGCGAGCCGCAGGCGATTCCCATTTTCATGCGGCTTTTCCGCGATCCAGAAAACGAAAATCTGCTGGATTGGTTTGATACTGCGTTGGCGTCGTACGGCTTGGCGATTTTGCCCGCCGCGCGCGCACTGCTCGACGATGCGGAGGCGCCCGAAGACGCGCGCCTTGTTGTGCCGGGCATATTAACCGAGCTCGCGGCAGAATTTCCCACCGAACGCGTCCAAGTCATCGAAATTTTGCGCGCCGCGCTGCCTGCTCTAGACGAAAATGGAAAACTCGCGATTCCCAAGCCGCGCCCACAAAAACCGAATGAGGTCTGGTCATTTGTCGCGCTCGCGCTGGCAGAACTGCATGATTTCGCAAGTCGCCCGCAAATCGAGGAGCTCTATCGCGAAGGTTGGATTGACGAAAGCGTGATGGGCGATGTGGGCGACTATCGTCAGCTCTTGCTTGGCTCGAAACCTCTGACACCTCAACCATTCCACATCATCGAGACGTATCAAGCGCTGCAAGCCGCTGCCGAAAACGAAAAAGAGTGGCAAGCCAAGCGCCAAGAAATTCTCAAACAACAAGAGCTCCTCAGACAACGCGTCGCATCCGCGCGCGCGGCGACTGCCTCCGACACCCAGCCCGCGCAACCTCAAACCATTCGCCGCGCCCAACCCAAAATCGGACGCAACGACCCGTGTCCGTGCGGCAGCGGTCGCAAGTACAAACACTGTCACGGCAAAGCGTAGGACAAATTTACCAATTTCCTCCACCGCATCACAAACATGTCATCCTTTTACAGCGGCGAACGTTTCCGCGCGATTTATCATCTGAGCGGAAACGCGACGCAAGCGCACGCGCAAGCTCAAGACATTTGTCTCGAACAAACCGTCGAGCTGCCTGACGCATTGGTGCAAGACGAATCCATTCGCGCGCATGTTATCGGTCGCCTCGAATCGCTCCTGCCTATCGGCGAAACTCTTTTTGAGGCGCGCATTTCCTTTGCCGTCGAAACCGTTGGGACAACCTTAACGCAGCTGTTGAATGTTTTGTTCGGCAATATCAGCCTCAAGCCCGGCATTCGTCTGGAACGCATCGAACTGCCGCCCGCGCTGCTGCAACAATTTCGCGGACCGCGTTTTGGGCGCGACGGCTTGCGCGAATTTCTTAAGGTGCCCCATCGTCCCCTGCTCTGCACCGCGCTCAAGCCGATGGGCTGGACCGTCGCGCAGCTCGCCGACCTCGCGTATCAACTCGCGCTTGGCGGCATTGACATTATCAAAGATGACCACGGACTCGCGGATCAATCTTTCGCGCCGTACGCGGAGCGCGTCGCCGCGTGCGCGGCTGCCGTCCACCGCGCGAATGCGGAAACACATGGGCACAGCGTGTACGCGCCGAACGTGACCGCGCCCGCGCCGCTTGTGCTCGAACGCGCGCTGTTCGCCAAACGACACGGCGCGGGCGCGCTCTTGATTTGTCCAGGCATCACCGGTTTGGACGCGATGCGCGCGCTGGCAGACGATGACCGCATTGCGCTGCCCATTTTGAGCCATCCCGCGCTGCAAGGCAGTTTCGTTGCCAACGCGACGAGCGGCATTTCGCATTTCTGTTTGTTCGGACAATTGAATCGGCTCGCGGGCGCGGACGCGGCAATTTTTCCCAACGCGGGCGGACGCTTTTTTTTCACCGCCGACGACTGCCGCGCGTTGAGCGCGGGCTGCGAGGTCGAGATGGGAAATCTCGCGCCGATTTTTCCCGCGCCCGCTGGCGGCATGAGTTTGGACCGCGTGCCCGAAATGCGCGCCATGTACGGGCGCGAGGTCATGTTACTCATCGGCGGCGGATTGCGTTCGCATTCGCCCGACCTCGTCGCCAATTGCAGATATTTCCGCGCACTCGCCGAAGAGATTTGAACGCGAATTTGGAAACACACATCATCCGCGCCGCGCCGCCATGGAACAACGCGCTATTGTCCATTCCGTACGCGCACGTGTTGCAGTCATGGGCATGGGGCGACATCAAAGCGCGGCATGGTTGGACGCCGACGCGCGTTTTATTTTTGGAAAATGGCGTGCCCCTCGCGGCGGCGCAAATTTTGCGGCGTCCCGTGCCGCGCACACCGTTCGGCGTGTTGTACGTCCCCAAAGGTCCCGCGCTCGATTTCGACAATCCCGAATTGTTTGCGCGCGTTTTGTCTGAATTGGAAAACATCGCGCGGCAGCAGCGCGCCATCTTTATCAAAATTGACCCCGACATTCGCGTCGCACAACCCGCCGCGCAAATCCTGCCCCAGCGCAGTTGGCGCGTGTCCGACGAACAGATTCAATTTCACAACACGGTCACCGTGAATCTCGCGCGCAGGGAACAAGAAATTCTCGCGGCGATGAAGCCCAAGTGGCGGTACAATATTCGCTTGGCGGAAAAGAAAGGAGTGAAAATCGAGAGACCGGAGAACGGAGACTGGAAACTGTTTTATGAGATGTACGCCGAGACGAGCGCGCGCGATGGATTTTTGATTCGCCCGTTTGAATACTATCGCGATGTGTGGACGACGATGCAGGACGCGGGACAAGCGCAGCTCTTTTTGGCGCGCGTGGGAGATTCCTCGACGGCGCTGCGCTCTGCTCGGAATGACATTGTGGCGGGGATCATTTTATTTCTATTTGGCAAACGCGCGTGGTATTTTTATGGCGCGTCGCGCAACACCCATCGCGAATGGATGCCCAATCATTTGCTCCAGTGGGAAGCGCTGCGCTGGGCAAAAGCGCGGGGCTGCCTCGAATATGATTTTTGGGGCGCGCCCAATGTTCTCGACGCCTCCGCGCCAATGTACGGCGTCTATAAATTCAAAATGGGATTCGGCGGCGAGTTTGTGGAACGCCTTCCCGCGCACGATTTTGTGGTGAATCCCGCGTTGTATTGGTTATACGCAATCGCGCGCCCGCGATATTTAGCGCGCTTGCGCCATCTTCGCGCTCGCGAGGAGATGGAATGAATTATCGCGGCGTCGAATTTTCCATTTGCGGGAGAGGAATACCGGTCGCCTCGCTGTAGAGCACATCGGGGTCCAGGTCAACGTCATTGGGCAAGACAATCGTACCGGCATCGGAATCCACGCGCACTTGCTTGAACACCGAGATGTCTTGCAAGGGCTCAAACACCCCGCGTCCAACAAAAGGAATTACGCGCTCAAATTATATCACCGCGTGAAATGAGATAACATATGCCCACTCTCGAATATTTTCAAAAACGCGGCGAAGGACGCTTGCCCGCTTTTATCGGCATTGAATTTTTGGAGGTCGTCCCCAAACGCGCTGTCGCGCGGCTTCGCATCCGCGAGGAACATCTCGCGCCCAACGGTTTTTTGCACGCCGCTTCGGTGGTCGCCCTCGCCGATACCGCGTGCGGTTACGGCTGCATCGCTTCGCTCCCCGAAGGCGCCAACAGCTTTACGACGATTGAATTGAAAACCAATTTCTTTGGGACGGCGCGCGACGGCGCGATTCGCTGTGAGGCGACGTTGATGCACGGGGGACGCACGACCCAAGTTTGGGATGCGACGGTGTACGACGAAGTGACGCACAAAGCAATTGCGTTGTTTCGCTGTACGCAGATGATTTTGTATCCAAAGGCAAAAGAGCGATGAGTGAGTAGCAATGAGCAATGAGTGGCGAGCAATGAGCAATGAGTGATGAGCAATGAGTGGCGAGCAATGCGTAAGGTGAAGATGTTGTTGCTCGGTCCTTCGTCCTCATTCTTCGATACTTGTTCTGACAAACTCGACCGCTGCGCGCAATTTCCTCTCCACGCGCCACGGCGTGAACACATCTACGACGAGCGGCGAAAGTTCGTACGTAATAGTGCCCTGATAATTGCGCCGTTGCAATTCACGCAAAAATTGTTTCAACGGCAGCGTGCCGGTGCCGGGAAATTGGTGCTGGCGAAAATAACTGTGCAGGCGCGGCTGACTGCGAATCCAGTGCGGCACCTCGCGCAAATCGGACAGATGCACATTCGCCACGCGCCCGTCAAACCATTGCAGCGAATCGAGCAAATCCAGTTCGCACGTGCCGATGTGCGCGGTGTCGAGCGTCAGGCTCAAATTGTTTTTTTCCGCAAACTCGCGCAGTTCGGGCAGCGCGCGCAAAATATAGCGCTCGTCGCGTCCCGCAAATTTTGCGCCGTTCTCCAAACCGAGCCGCAGTCCACTGCCATTGATAGCATTGCGCGCGGCAACCACTTTGTCCACAAACGCTTTGCCCACTTCATCCGCGTAATCCAACGCGCGCGGCGTATGCACCACCATCAAACGCGCGCCCACCGCTTCGGTCAGCGCCACCGCCTTGTCCATAATCGGCGCGTACGAATCGTTGACGGCGCTCCACCCCGGATAGCTGTAAAGGGGGGGGTGTACGGTCAGCACCGGCAGTTGAAATTCTTCCGACAGTTTTTTCACATAGGCAGGACCGCGCCAGTCCACTTCGGGGCTAATCACCAATTCCACGCCGTCAAATCCCGCGCGTTTTGCCAACGCAAAAATCCAACGCAAGGGATACACATATAACGAACCCGTCGAAAGCGAAACACGCATTCCAATTTTGTCTTGCATTCCAATTCCTTCCCATCACATTTTGACGCGCGCGAGCGAATCACTCGCGCGCGTCGTCTTACCAATTCTCGATTTCTTGAATTCCCAACGCGACGCTCGCCGCCAAAAGCTTTGCGCCGAGCGCGGCATCGGCATGCGGCGGCGCAAGCCCCATCACGCCGTCCGGATATTTTTCACGAAAACGCGTCGGGCTGTCCATTTCGCGTGACGCCACAACCGGCGCGTCGCGCGGCGCAATACGCGTGGGGTGTACGCCATCCGGCGCAATCGCCGCCATGAATGCAGTTTCGTGATTCGACGCGTGTGTGCCGCGCTGCGCGCCCAACGCGTCGTCCACAATGCGCACGACTTCCGGTTCCAACCACCATTGAAAGGATTTCACGCGCAAATCAGGAAATAGCTGCTGCACGGTCGCAACGGCGGATTGCAAGGCAGGTTGATTGCCGCCGTGTCCATTGACGACCAACACGCGTCGAAAACCGTGACGATAGAGCGATTGCAAAAGATCTTGGAGCACCGCGCTCAAAGTCGCCGGACTGAGCGAAAGCGTACCGGAAAATTCCAAATGTTGATGCGACATGCCATAGGCAAGCGTCGGCGCGACGAGCACGCGCGTTTGCGCGCCGATTTTTTCCGCGATGCCTTGCGCAATCAAATAATCCGCGCCGACGCCCAAATGGCGTCCGTGTTGTTCCGTCGCGCCGATGGGCAAAATCACGCGATTGTCGCGCGCGAGATATTCTGCGATTTGTTCCCAAGAAAGTGTCGCGAGCTGCATAATGTTTCGTCGAACGTTTGAACGTTCCACATTCAAACGTTCACATTGCGATACAAATGATGGGTCTCGATATACTCGGCAACCGCCGCCGGCACAAACTCGCGGATGGACTCGCCGCGCGCCGCGCGGGAGCGAATATCGCTGGCGGACACGTTCAACTCGGGCGCGTTCACAAACACCACTGCGCGTTTGACGCCGGGAATTTGTTGTTCCAACGCGTCGAGGTCCACGAAATAGCCGGGACGTTTCAAGACCGCGAGTTTGCACAGTTTCACAATTTCTTCCGGCTGATGCCACGTCGGCAAATTTTGCAGCGAGTCCATCCCCATAATGAAAAAAAGTTCGGTGCGCGTCGGCGAGTCGTGCCGCAATTCGCGCAGTGTGTCCACCGTGTACGACGGTCCCGCGCGTTCCGCTTCGAGCATCGAAATCACGAACGCGGGTTTGCCGCGCAGCGCGCGTTCCAGCATCGCCACGCGCGCGTCGAGCGGGCTGATGGCATCGTCCAATTTGTGCGGCGGTTGTTTGGCGGGCACAAAGATGACCTGGGCGAGCTGCAATTGATGCATCGCCGCGTCCGCTAATACTAAGTGTCCGTTGTGCGGCGGGTCAAAGGTGCCGCCCAGAATGCCGAGTTTCATGCCCGATTCGTTTGTTGTGACAATGGCGTTTCCGCGTTGGGGCGAAAATACACAATGAAAAAGAGACTCAGCGGGAGCGTAAATGTAAGCGCGACTTCGGTCCACACGGCACCGATTTGGCGCGCTAAAATCACCGCGCCCAAATCCACGAGCGCGTGAAGCGCAATCGCAATCCACAACCAACGCCACGCGTGACGCGTGAACACTTGCAGCACCAAGATGGACATGGCAATTTGAAAAAACAAAGTCACAAAACGCTCGTACGCGCCCAAAAGCGGCAGCCACCAATCCCACGCGGCGATTTGTTGGCGCGCTTGTTCGATTTGCGCGAGTTGCTCCGGCGGCAAATTCAGAGTTGAAAAATCCATCGTGCTGAGTGTGACAATGTTGACCACGCCCAGTATCCCCAATCCGCCGACAAGCAGCATGGATTCCAGCCCGCCGTGACCCGCGCCGTACATTAGACCTTTTGCCCACGTAAAATCTTTTTTCATGAGCCAGCGATAACCGAGATAGCGCCCTCCTTCTTCAAAGATGCCGGCAGTCACCGCGAGCGCCACAAACCAGACGTACAAAAAGGTTTCGGAATTTTGCAGCGGCTCGCGGAGCAAGAATTGCGCGATTTGCACGAGCGGAATGCGCGTCAAAATTTGCGCCAAGAAAAAGACGAGCGCGCCATAGAAAAAGAAACGCCACGCGACGCGATACCGCCGCGCGAGGAGAAACGCGACGACAAGCGGAAAAAGAATTTCAAACGCAATCGCAATGCCATACGCGGCAAGTAAACGCGGGTCCAGATTCATCTTCGTCTTGTCCACCAAAAGACATTTCACGAAACGTCTCTACACGAGTGATTCGCCCCACTCGACTTCGACATCGCCGATGCGTACGAAATCGCCTTCTTGAATGCCCGCCGCGCGCAGCGCGTCGTTTACGCCCATCGCCTGAAACACGCGATGCGTGCGTTGGACGCCCTCTTCCTGGTCCCAATTTGTCATTTGCGCGACGCGTTCGACTTTGATGCCGCGCACGCGAAAAACATTCACGCCGTCCACTTGACCTTCGCGCGCGACGGTGAACGCATCTTCATCCGGCGCAGGACGAAAGACGGGCGTTGTTGCCATTTCAACACTTGGTTCTTCCGGCGGCAGCGCGTCCAGAATCGCCAACGCGCCGCGCAATAATGCTTGCACGCCCTGTCCGGTTGCCGCCGAGATGGGCACGACTTGTACATCGGGAGCGCGGCGGTGCAGCTGGCGCGCGAATGTTTTGAAATGTTCTTGCGCGTCGGGCAAATCCATTTTATTGAAACCGATAATCTGCGGCTTGCGCGCCAATGCCGGATTGTATTCGCGCAGCTCGACATTGACTGCATCAACGTCTGCCATTGGGTCGGGCGCCGCGCCGTCCACCAAATGAATCAACACGCGCGTGCGTTCGATGTGTTTGAGAAAACGGTCGCCCAGACCCGCGCCTGCGTGCGCGCCTTCGATGAGTCCGGGAATGTCCGCGAGCACGACACTGCGTTCGTCAATTTCCGCGACACCCAAATTCGGAATCAAGGTGGTAAAGGCATAGTCCGCGATTTTCGGACGCGCGGCGGTCACCGACGCGAGAAAGGTGGACTTGCCCGCGTTCGGTTTGCCAAGGATGCCAATGTCGGCGAGCAGTTTCAATTCGAGACGCAGACGCCGCGTTTGTCCTTTTTCGCCCTTTTCGGCAAAGTGCGGCGCGCGATGCGTCGAAGACACAAACGCGGCATTGCCGCGTCCGCCGCGTCCGCCGACGGCGACCAACAGTTCCTGCCCCGGCGCAAGCAAATCCGCAAGCAATTCGCCCGTGTCCGCATCGTGCACCACTGTGCCCGGCGGCACGTGGATGATTTCGTCTCGACCGTACGCGCCGTTTTGGTCTTTGCCGCCGCCGTGCTTGCCCTTTTGCGCCTTGAAATGTTTTCTGTGGCGAAACGGCAAAAGCGTATTCAGGCGTTTGTCCACGCGCAAATAAACATTGCCGCCGCGTCCGCCGCTGCCGCCGCTCGGACCGCCGCGCGGCACGTACGCTTCGCGGCGAAACGCGACTGCGCCGTTGCCGCCGTCACCGGCGGTCACGTGAATGGTCACTTCGTCAAACAAAAATTCGTCACTGCGTTCGGGCATGATTCCAAACAGAGCACAGCGCCTTGCGCGCGCAAATTTCTGACGCCCGCAAGGGGCTGTGCTGCACACATCGCAAATTGCTGACGCCCACAACGGGCGATGCGACACGCATGGGCGTGATTTCGCGCGTCATTATAGCCGCTGCAATGTTGCAACACCAATTTTTCAAATTGCAGCCCAGCGATGGGAGCGAATGGAATTCGCCTGCAAAAAAAGACGCCGCGCTTGCATTCCGATTTTGTGCAAGCGCGCTATAATGCACCCGCGCAGCGGCGGCGCGTTGCAAGTTTCCGCCGAACGAACACGGCACGAAAAAAATTTTGCACCGATTCAGGATTTCAAAAATATGCGACTCACAAATCTAGTTCAGGCGATTGATTTGCACGCGGCGGGCGAACACGGGCGCGTGATTGTCGGCGGCGTGTTGGATGTGCCCGGCAAGACGATGTTTGAAAAGATGCAGTATTTTCAAACCAACCGCGACGATTTGCGTTTGCGGATGCTGCGCGAGCCGCGCGGCTATCCCGCCGCCAATTGCAATTTGATTTTGCCGCCGACCGACCCGCGCGCGGACGCGGGTTTCATCATCATGGAGCAAACCGAATACGTGCCGATGTCGGGCACGAATACGATTTGCGCGACGACGGCGCTTTTGGAAACAGGAATGCTGCCGATGCGCGAACCATACACGGACATTGTGTTGGAATCGCCGGCGGGGCTCGTGCCGGTGCGCGCACACTGCGCTAACGGCAAAGTGACAGGCGTGACGTTTCAAAATGTGCCCGCGTTCGCGGTGCATCTCGATACGCCGGTCGAGGTGCCGCATCTTGGCACGGTCAACGTGGATGTCGCGTGGGGCGGCATGTTTTATTTCATTGCCGAAGCCGCGCAGTTTGGTTTACAAATCACGCCCGCCGAAGGCAAAGACATCGTACGCATTGGCGAAATGATCAAAGCGGCGGTGCGCGAGCAATTGCCCGTCGCGCATCCCGACAACCCGGAAATTCGCGATGTCACCATCGGCATTTTGTCCGCGCCCGCGATGACGCCCAACGCCGATTTGAAAAACGCGGCGATTGTTTCGACCAATCGTTTGGATTGGAACAATCCCGCGACGTGGACGGGCGCGCTGGACCGCTCGCCGTGCGGCACGGGCACCTGCGCGAAAATGGCGGCGTTGTACGCCAAAGGCAAATTGAAATTGAATGAGGATTTTCGCCACGCGGGCATTTTGGACACGGTGTTCACCGGACGTTTGATTGCGGAAACGCAAGTGGGACCGTATCGCGCGGTCGTGCCGACCATCACAGGCACGGCATGGATAACGGGCATGGCGACGTACGGCGTGGACCCGGACGACCCGTTTCCAAATGGTTTCACCGTCGGCGACATCTGGGGCGCGGTGTGACATTGGACCATGCTTCAAAATGTGATTGTCCTGTAATCCACTTGACGCGCGGCGCGGTTGTAAGTATGATTTATTTGTCACAAGTTTGTCACAACCTTTTCACAAAGGCGCGGCGTCCACTTGCCCTTTTCTCCAGCAATCGCCGCATGAGGACGGAATGTCGAGCTCGAATCATCATGTCCCTGCCATCGTCATTGGCAGATTACCATTATATCTGCGCGCGTTGACGCAGCTTGCCGCCGAAGGACGGCATGTGACCTCATCGCAAGAATTGTCGGAAAAACTGGGCTTTTCGTCGGCGCAAATTCGCAAAGACCTTTCGTACTTTGGCGAGTTTGGCAAACAGGGCACCGGCTACGAAATCGAACTTCTCGAACAGGCGCTCAAGGAAATTCTACAGGTGCATCACGTGTGGGATATGGCGCTGGTCGGCGCAGGTGATTTGGGACGCGCGCTCGCCAATTACAACGGCTTTGAAGCGCGCGGTTTCCGCATCGCCGCGATTTTTGATGCCGACCCCGCGAAAATTGGGACGATGGTCGGCAAATGGCGCGTGCTGCCGATGGAATCACTCCGCGAGACCATACGCGAGAAAAAAATCCAACTCGCCATTATTGCCGTGCCTGCCGCCGCCGCCCAAGCCGTCGCCGATGAATTGGTGGAAGGCGGTGTGCGCGCGATTTTGAATTATGCGCCGACGACCTTGAGTGTGCCCCCCAAAGTCAAAGTCTTTCACATTGACCCGGTCGCCGGCTTACAAAGCATGACGTATTATTTGTAAAGAATTGCCCATGAACCGTTGGCTCACCCGCAGCCAATGAAATTGTGAGCGGCGGTAGGGCAAATTTGAAATTTGCCCTACATTTTGAGAGCGATGAACTTCAGCGGAGAAACTCGTCCTATATTTTCAGGAGAGGGCAAATTTGAAATTTGCCCTACATTTTGAGAGGAATGCGCCCGCGAAAAAAACGCGAGCGCATTTCTTTTTCCCCGATTGACGTTCGACAGCGCGTGGTGTTTTCGTCTAACGCAACCAAAAAGGTTTCGGTTATTCCGCGCTTGCCGGAAACTCAAATTTCAAGACTGCATTACCGCTCGGCACGCGACGCGGAATCAACGCGCGCAAATGTTCCGCTTGCGCGCGCGGGTCGAGCAACCCGTTTCGCACAAACGCGACGAGCTGCGAAAATTCCGCATCCGTCAAAACCACCGGCGTTTGCAAACGCGCATCGAGCCGCGCCAACACCGGCGCAAGGGGGCCCATCGGTCCGCACAAATCCTCATCCAACTTTTCACCCGTCGGCGTGTACGGCGCGGCGTTCGCGCGCGCGTTCAAGTGATAGCGCATCGCCTCTTCCAATTGCGTGAACGCGCCATTGTGCATGAACGCCGCCTGCACTGCCACATTGCGTAACGGCGAGGTGCGGAATTTGTAGCGGTCTTGCGGATTGCCCGTGATTTGTTCCCGCCCAAAATCTTGATTCGCGTTTGCGCCGTCAAACAGATTGTTGGTCGTCAACGGCGCGATTTGCGGCACACCGCTGACGTGGTCGGCGAAATCGCTAAACATTTCATTCGACGCGCCGCCGACGGCGTGACATTCCACGCAGCGCGCTTGCCCAAAAAACAACAGCGCGCCTTTTTTCTCATTCTCTGTCAACGCGTTGCGTTCGCCGCGCGCAAAACGGTCAATCGGCGCATTCGCAAACGTCAACGTAAACTCAAATTCGGCAATCGCGGCGGCGAACATGTCATACGTTATCGGCGCGCCATTTTTCACGGCAGGATAAATACGCCCGAAACGTTTGCGATAACCGGGAATGGTGTTGAGCCGATTCATCACCTCTGCGCGGATGGCGTCGTTGTCGCCGACAAAATCAAAGCCCGCGACTTCGGTACGTTCCGTCGGCGGAATGAATGCTTGCGCGTTCAACAAGTGCGGCTGCGCCGAAAGTGACATGCCTTCCGGGTCAGGAAATTGAAACCCTCCGCGATGATCGAACGGGTCGCCTGACAGCGCGCGAAAGCGCGAGTTCCACATGAGGTTCGGATAGAACGCGGTATTGATAACAGATGGCGTGCGGCGCATGTTGCGCGGACCGGCGCGATGCGGACCGACAATGCCGTTGTTGTCAATACCGATGGCGATGGATTGTGTGTCGCCAAAGCCATTGGTGGGCGAATGACAACCGCCGCACGTGTTGTCATTGTTCAAGCCGGTGATGGTATCAAACCACAACAAGCGTCCGAGGCTAGCAAGTTTTGGATTGAGCGAACGTCCGAGACGCTGCTCCAATGTAGCTTCGACGCGACCGGTGAAACCATATTTCGCCAACGTCGCGCGCAGCGCGTTGTCCGTATCGGGCGAGACGGCGCGTGATTCTTGTGTGCGCGCGGTAGCAGTTGCCGATACCAAAACAAAGCCCACAAAACATACCAAGACCAACAACGCCCCCCTGTATTTTCCCCGCAAATATTCAAGCACAAACGCCTCCCTAATGCGAAGACAGTTTGCATTCACAACTTGAGCCTATCCACAATGTGAACGCAAACTGTCCGACCCCGCGAAATTGCTATTTGTCAAGTGGAGACGGGGCAAACAAACCAACCAAACCACCAACTGCCGCAGAGCCCAACGCAACCAGCGCTTCAGACATGCTCTTGTCTTGCAGTGCAAGAGTGAGCGCGCCATATGCTGTGACAAGAGCAAGCGCGCCCAATACACCAACGGCAATACGATACAACCATTTGTCCTGGCGCCATTCGGGCGTCGTAGCTTTTGCTTCGTCCACCAATTTTGGCAGCTCAGATTGCGGGTCAGACTTGAGCGCCTGCATACGGGCGGGGTTTGCTTCAGCAATTTTCAATACGGCATCGGCGGACCGCATTTGATTTTCCATTTTCTGCTCCTTCCAAAAGGTCGGTTGAATCTCAGGTTGAATGACAGCGTACAGCATCATTCAAATTACTGGAAACTCTCAAAGCGGGTCGCACGTCAAGGGGTCGCCAATCGTCCACATCTGGTCCCAATTGTCGTTCGGGGGCCACTCACCCGCCGGAGGGGTATACGTCCATTTCCAATGGAACGCAACGGTATAATCATTGGTCCCGTTGGTGTTGTCGAGAATGAACGTATCCGTCATATTGACTTGGACGGCGCCGCCGCCCTTGGGGAACACGTGCTGCGCTTGATTGGTATAGACAAAGTTGTAAGTGCCGCCGTTATTATCTGTAGCGGTGCCGTCTATAAAGTCATTGCTGATTTCCAAGGTCGAACCATTCTTTTTCGGTTTGGTAGAAAGGACTTGAAAGCGCTTCCCCGTGCCGTTCACTTCCACCCCTGAAGGCAACAGCGAGCATGTATCTGCCGGAATGGTAAATTCCACGTCGCCCTTGACAATCTTGGTCGCATAATTGCCCTCGACCGCCGCGAACGTAGTTGGCGCAAGCAGCGTCAATCCGCCGAAAACGACCACCAGCGCCGCCAAGAGCCACAATCGTTTGTACTGCATCTCTCTCCCTCCCGCGCGGGTGAATTGTTTCGAGACACCCCCGATTTTTTCCCGACGCGTACGGCGATTAAAACATGGGCGCGTCTATTTTGCGTCTCTTACCGATACAAACGCGTTCAAAAGACGCAAAAAAGATATCCGCACGCTATAGTTTGCCCAAAGTTGTATCGGAAATTCACGCGAAAAAATCGCTCAAGCGGTGCTATACTCGGCAGCACGACAGAGGCAGCGATAGTTTGAGCGAGGGGGTGGCAATGCTTCAGATTCGGCTTCTCGGTCAATTTGACGTGCGCGCGGACGGCAAGCGCGTACTGATTACCTCACGCGCGGGGCAATCGCTGCTGGCGTATCTCGTCTTGCACGCCGGAGCGGAACATCGCCGCGAAAAATTGGCGGGAATGCTCTGGCCCGACTCGCCGGACGAAACCGCGCGCAAGAATCTTCGTCAGGAATTGTGGCGCATCCGCAAAGCCATCGCGGTCGCGTTTCCCGACAACACCGGCTATCTCACCGCCGACGAGTATACAGTGACCTTTAACGCCCAAGCCGTGTATTGGCTCGATGTGGCGCAATTGGAGCGCGCGCCCGCGCCCGCCGAATCTGACGGCGAACGCATCGCGCGGGTGATGCTGTATCAAGGCGAACTGCTGCCCGGTTTTTATGATGATTGGGTCGCGCCGGAACGCGACCGTGTCCAATCCGTGTACGAAACGCGCATGCGCGAATTATTGGAGCGCTTGATTGCGGCGCAGCAGTGGCAAACAGCTGTGACGTGGGCGGAAAAATGGATTGCGTTGGGACAAACGCCCGAAGCGGCGTACCGCGCGTTGATGATGGCGTACACCGCGCTCGGCGACCGCGCGCAAGCCGCAGCCGCATACGAACGCTGCGCGCAATCTTTGCAACAAGAATTGGGCGTTGAACCTGCTGACGAAACGCGCGCGCTGTATGACCGCGTCAAGCGCGGCGAGGTCATTGCGAGTGTCAGTTTGTCCGCGCCGCGCGTCATCGGCAATGCCAACCCGCCGTTGTACGACGCCCCGCCCGCGCCCGGCGAACCACCCTTCAAAGGACTGGAATTTTTTGATGAAGCCGACGCGAATTTATTTTTCGGGCGCGAGCAGTTGATTGAAAAATTGGCAGAGGAGGTGCGCGCGAATCGTTTTCTCGCGGTCGTCGTCGGCGCATCGGGCAGCGGCAAATCGTCGGTCGTGCGCGCGGGGTTGATTCCCGCCATTCGTAGAGACGTTCCGGCGGAACGTCTCTACGAATGGCGCGTGTTTGTGATGACGCCGACGGTGCATCCGTTGGAAGCATTGGCGACGGTGTTGACGCGTAATGAATCGCTCACCATCACCGCGCAATTGCTCGACGACCTCGCGCGCGAGCCGCGCAGTTTGCATCTCTATTTCCAACGCGTTCTGTTGCCCAATCTGGCAGACCGGGATGCCAAAACGCCGCGCCGTGTTTTGCTCGTCGTTGACCAATTCGAAGAACTCTTTACCTTGTGCCACGACGATTTGGAGCGCGAACAATTCATTGACAATTTGGTGAACGCGTTAGGGCAAGCGTCGCCACAGGTCGGCTCATCAGGCATTACCCCTGCCTCACCCGTTCACCCGTTCACCTCTTCACCTCCTCACCCCTTCACGCTCGTCCTCACAATTCGCGCCGATTTCTACGCGCACCTCGCGCAATATCCCGAACTGCGCGAGTTAGTGGCAAAAGAACAAGAATATATCGGACCGATGAACGCGGACGAACTGCGGCGCGCGATTGAAAAACCCGCGCTCGAAAATGGTTGGGAATTTGAACCGGGGCTCGTAGATTTGATTTTGCGCGATGTGGGCGAGGAACCCGGCGCGCTGCCATTGCTTTCGCACGCGTTATTGGAAACGTGGAAACGGCGCAGCGGGCATTTGATGACGTTGAAAGGGTATCACGACGCGGGCGGCGTGCGCGGCGCAATCGCGCTCACGGCAGAGTCAACGTATCAACAATTAACGTCTGCACAGCAAAATATCGCGCGCAACATTTTCTTGCGCCTGACGGAATTGGGCGAAGGCACCGAAGACACGCGGCGGAGAGCGGAGATTGGAGAATTAGCGACAGGAGACTGGACGCGTCACGATGTACGGCAGGTGTTGACGCTGCTCGCAGATGCGCGCTTGATTACAACACATGAAAATACCGCCGAAGTCGCGCACGAAGCATTGATACGCGAATGGTCGCGTTTGCGCGCATGGTTGAACGAGGACCGCGAAGGTTTGAAACTGCACCGCGCGCTGACCGAAGCGACGAACGAATGGGAGTTGATGGAACGCGACGCGAGCGTATTGTATCGCGGCGCACGTTTGGCACAGGCGCAAGAGTTTGCGGCACTGAATCCGAACGCGCTGAACGTTCACGAGTGCGCGTTTTTGGACGCGTCGGATGAAAACGAGAAACGCGAGGCGCGCGAGCGCGAAGAACAACGGGAACGCGAATTGCAAGCCGCGCAAAAATTGGCGGTCACGGAACAACGCGCCAATAAACGCTTGCGGCAGCGCGCGATATTTCTTGCAGGCGCGTTGACATTGGCATTGGTGTTGGCGGGTATCGCCTTGTTTTTTGGCGACAGCGCCAATCGCAACGCAGTGTCCGCGCAGTACAACGCGGCGGTGGCACAACAAAACGCTTCCGAAGCCAATACTGCACGTTTGAACGCGGAAAAAGAAAAGCGCGCGGCGACCGCGCGCGAACTTGCCGCCGCGTCCATTGCAAATCTGGAAGTGGACCCGGAGCGGAGTATTTTGCTCGCCCTCAAGGCGGCGGATTCCACACGCCAGGACAATCTCGTATTGCCCGACGCATACGATGCGCTCAATCGCGCGGTGCAAAATTCGCGCGTCTTGTACCAGTTCGACCTCACCACTGAATCACCGCAGAATGTTGCTTTGAGCCCGGACGGCGCGCTACTGGCGGCAAATACGTTGGCGGGCAAAATTCATCTCTGGCGCGTGGACAGTGGCAAAGAAACGCGACAGATTGGAATTCACGCGGGATATTTTGACAAGCTTGCATTCAGTTCGGACGGCACGCGTTTGGCAACGGTGGATTTGGCAGCCGACGATGCGCTCGTCGCGAAAATTTTTGATACCGGAACAGGCACCGTAGTCGCGGAAAGGCAGTTGCCGCTGTCCGCGAAACAGTGGATCGTCAGCGACTTTAGCTCCGATTTGAAACGCGTCGTCGTCCTGTCCAGCGCGACATCCAGACCCAAAGCGTATGACGCGCCGGTCTCGAACGGAAAGATTACCGAGTGGGACATCGCGTCCGGCACATTACTGCATACGTTTGAAACCGGAAGCGTTGGCGGATTCGACGTGACGTACAGCGCGGACGGGAAAAAAATCGCGGCGGCGTTTCAAGATGGGACCGCACGCGTTTGGGACCTGGGAACCGGAACGCTTGCCACGACATTGGTCGGTCACGCTGGCGCGGTGCTTCGTGTTGCGTTGAGTACGGATGGCACGCGCATTGCCACTAGCAGCCAGGGCCGTACGGCTCGCATTTGGGATGCCGTTTCGGGACAAGAGCTTGTCAAACTCGACGCGCATAGTGATTATGTGCATGACGTTTCCTTTTCGCGCGATGGGACGCGCCTCTTGACGGTAAGCCACGACCACACCGGCAAAATTTGGGACACCGCGACCGGCAAACTCGTCATGAATTTGTCCGGGCATGTCGCGTTTGTCTATCACGGCGTCATTCGCAATGACGGATTGCGCGCGGCGACCAGCTCGCTAGATGGGACACTGCGCGTTTGGGATCTTTCACCCAGCCACCAATTTTTGACCATTCCCACAACCGGTCCGCTCTCTACATTGGAATGGGGCATCGGCACGGTCGCATACAGCCCCGACGGGAAACGCATCGCAACAGGATTGCGCGATGGGCGCGTCAAAGTTTGGGATGCGACGAACGGACATGACAGTTTCACACTGAACGGACATTCCGGTCCTGTGCATCGCGTCGCGTTCAGCCCCGATGGATTGTATCTCGCCAGCGCGAGCAGCGACGGTACCGCCAAAATTTGGGACCTCATCACAGGAAAAGAAGCGTTGTCGTTGGGGAAACATAACGGCGCCGCGATTTCGCTGAGCTATGCGCCGGACGGCAAGCAGCTTGCTAGCGGCGACGAGCATGGCATCATCCACATTTGGGATACCGACAGCGGCAACGAATTGTCCACTTTCGGTACACCAAAAATCAATCCCGTCTTTGGTATCACGTACAGCCACGACGGCGCCGAATTGGCAGTCAGCTATCGTGACGGCACGGTCACGAATTGGGAGTTGGCGACAGGGAAACAATTTTTTGTATTCAACAAACTCAACGAAGGGATTTTCAATGTCGCGTTCAGTCCCGATGATTCGCGCATTGCGTTTGCCACAGACCCCATCGGCTCTCAAGTGTTGGACGCCAAAACCGGGCGCGTGTTATTTCTGATTGGCGGCACGCGCAATGCCGCAAACCAAATTGAATACAGCCCAGATGGCAAATTGCTTGCCACCGCGCAGTTGGGCGAAAACAATGTCAAGCTGTGGGACGCTGCAACCGGCGAACAAGTGTTGACTATCACGGGCAACCCCATTTTTACCGAAAGCATCGCCTTTAGCCCAGACGGAACCCGCCTTGCCATCGCCACCGACGAGGACATTCGCGTCATGCTCCTGCGCGCCCCAGATTTAGTCGCCCTCGCGAAAACGCGCGTGACGCGTTCACTCACACAAGAGGAGTGTCAAAAATACCTGCATGTGGAAGAATGTCCAAAAGAAAATTGAATACTAAATGAGCATTTTGTGGACTTGCGTCCGCGCGTCGAATCCGCGAAAATGACGCCAGCCTCAAACAACAGGGGAAATCCAAGATGAAAGCAAACGGCTGGCGCGCTTTTGACCCCCAAAAAGTCGCGTATCTCGAAAAAGAAAATTGGGTCGCTTATTACAACAAGAATTGGCTGCGCCTTTTGAACGTTTCGGTCGGCATGGTGCGAGAAGCGTTTGGCTTGTCGCGCGTGCAGGCAGTGTACGGCGCATATTTGGTCGCGCGCGCCGAGATGGCGGCGGCGCCGTTTCCGGTGAATGATATTCCGCGCGCGGAAGCGTACATGCGCCGCTTTTATCAATTTATCCGCGACGCGCATCACGAACCGATTGACGTGCCGCGCGTTGCGAAACTCGAAGTGAATTGGTGGGTCGCGCATCGCCAGTATTTTGGCGCGGACGAACATTCGCAAGTTGCGGACGCGTTGACCGCGCTGTATGCCGCCGCGTATCGCGTGCCGCCTGAACGCGTTCGTCAAGCCGCGATGCACCGCGCGCAAGCGATGGTGTATTCGGACCGTTGGGTCAACGCCGGTCGTTCATTGCCAAGTCCACTTTTGCAGCAAGAAGAACAAGAACTCTTGCTCTCCTATTCCGCATTGCGCCAAGCCATTCAAATTCCCGCCTAGAGCCGCGCGCTGTAACGCTGTGACGCACACGTCGTAGATGGCAGTGAATTGAATTGCAGGAGGGCAACATGATTGTGACTACAACGCCATCGGTCGAAGGGAAACGCATCGTGCGCTATCTCGGCGTGGTAACCGGCGAAGCGATTTTGGGCGCGAATATTTTCCGCGATTTTTTTGCGGGGATTACCGATATTGTCGGCGGACGCAGCGGCGCGTATGAATCGGAACTGCGCAAAGCGCGCGAGATTGCGATGCGCGAAATGATGGACGATGCGCAGCGTCTCGGCGGCAATGCCATTGTCGGCGCCGACCTCGATTATGAAACAATTGTACTGGGCGGAGGCGGCGGTATGTTGATGGTCAGCGCGAGCGGAACGGCGGTCGTCGTGGAATAAGAAGACTGGAGACCGAAAATTGGAGACGGAGGCGGCGGGAGTGATTCTCGCCGTTTTTGTTTGGCAGCGGGAGAAAATTTTTCTTTGACCACCCCAAACGCGTATGTTAGAATCGTTTCAGGGAGTCTTGGTCTTTAGTCTCTAATCTCGGGTCCTGAGCCGCCATGAGCAACAAACAACTGACCGGGCGCAAAGCCGCCGCGCGCCAAGAACAACGCACGCGCGATTTGTTCGAAGCCGCGCGCACAGAGGAGCGCGAACGCACACAGCCGCTCGCCGCGCGGATGCGCCCGCGCACGTTGGACGAATTTGTCGGACAGGACGAAATTCTCGGACCCGGAAAATTACTGCGCCGCGCGATTGAAAGCGACCGCTTGTTTTCGTCCATTATTTTGTGGGGACCACCCGGCGCGGGCAAGACTTCGCTCGCCGCCATCCTCGCCAACAAAACGGCATCGCATTTTGAAACGTTGAGCGCGGTGCTCGCGGGGGTCGCCGATCTTCGCCGCGTGGTCGAGCAAGCGCGCGAACGGTTCCATTTGTACGGACAGCGCACGATTTTGCTCGTGGACGAAATTCATCGGTTCAACAAAGCACAGCAGGACGCGCTCTTGCCGCATGTCGAGAACGGCACGATTATTTTGATTGGCGCGACGACCGAGAATCCATACTTTGAGGTCAATCACCCGCTGTTGTCGCGTTCGCGCGTGTTTCAATTCAAACCTTTGACATCGGACGCGACGCTCGCGTTGCTGCGCCGTGCGCTGCAAGACAAGGAACGCGGCTACGGAACGCGCCACATCGAAATCACCGATGACGCACTGCGTCATCTCGCAGAGGTCGCGGGCGGCGACGCGCGTTCGGCGCTCAACGCGTTGGAACTCGCGGTGGAATCCACTTTGCCCGACGCGGACGGCGTGACGCGCATCAATCTAAACGTCGCGCAGGAATCCATTCAACGCCGCGTGCTGCGCTATGACAAAGCGTCGGACGAGCATTACGATACCATCAGCGCGTTTATCAAAAGTATGCGCGGGAGCGACCCCGACGCGGCGTTGTACTATTTGGCGAAAATGTTGTATGCGGGCGAAGATCCCGAATTCATCGCGCGGCGCATGATTATTTTCGCGTCCGAAGATATCGGCAATGCCGCGCCGCTCGCGTTAGTAGTCGCCGTCGCCGCCATGCAAGCATTACAATTTGTCGGTTTGCCCGAAGCGCAGTTGAATTTGGCGCAGTGCGCGATTTATTTGGCGACCGCGCCGAAATCCAATTCTACGCTCGGCATTGGCGAAGCGTTGGCGGACATCGAACGTTTGGGCAATCTCGACGTGCCGAATCATTTGAAAGACGCTTCGCGCGATGCGCGCGCGTTGGGACACGGCAAGGGTTACAAATATCCGCACGATTTTGAAAATCATTTTGTCGTGCAGCAATATCTGCCCGATGCGGTGCGCGACAAGATTTATTATCATCCGGGCGCGCTGGGCGAAGAGACAAAAATCGCGGAACGCTTAAGAGTATGGCGCGCGCAGATGGGAAAAAAGAAATCGGGGAATAGCGCCAAGGAGTAACACGATGGCTAATTTGACCTTGACGACGAGCGAATGGAAAAAATTGCAGCGCGAAATCGAGCGCTTGAAGAAACGCGTCACTAAATTGGAAAAGCAAAAAGGGACGCGGCGCGTCGTTCGCAAAAAGGGCGAAGCGAATGGTCATCCAAAGCGAACGTCTCGAGCAACTGTGTCTGAACATGCGCCACGCGCGGCAATTCCGCCGAATGCCAAGTTGTGGAACTTGATTGGTTCCGTTACATTGGGGTATCCAACCGGAACAGATAACGAAAGTATTGACCGCGACCTCGCACTGGAGTATGGCAGTACTCATGCGGAGGAATAATGCTCTTGGACACATCCGGGTTACTCGCGCTTGCCAATGCGTACGAACCGCAACACAGTTCGGCGCGCGAATTACTGGCGGCGGCGACGCGCGTTGTCACACACAATTACGTGATTGGTGAATTTATCGCGCTGGCAACGCGGCGGGGGTTGCCACGAGAGAGCGTCTTGGAGTTTGTGGAAGCAATTGACAACACGGCTGAGATGGAAACCTTTCACGTTGACCGTTCTTTGCATCTTGCCGCGCTTGGGCTATTGAAAGAACGGCTTGACAAACAATGGTCGCTTTGCGATGCGGTGAGTTTTATTCTGATGGAACGTTTGAAACTGAAAGAAGCACTCACGACAGACCATCACTTTGAACAAGCAGGTTTCAAGCGGCTGCTGTGAACGCGGCGATTGTTGGAGCTATGAGTGAGTATGGGATTTTTGCGCTGGGACATTCGACGCGTTCGTTTGATGCTTTCGTAAAACTTTTGCACGCGCACGACATCCACATTCTCGCGGACATCCGCACCGTTCCCCAATCGCGCCGCCATCCACAATACGCGCAAGCCTTTCTGGAACGCGCATTGCCTCTAGAAAATATTCGCTACGTGCATTTGAAACCATTGGGCGGGTTACGAAAACCGAAACCCGATTCGGTGAATTTGGGCTGGAAAAATTCGAGTTTTCGCGGCTATGCCGATTACATGCAAACGCCCGAATTCGAACATGGGCTGGCGGAGCTCATCGCCTTGGCGCGCACAGGGAATGTGGCGCTGATGTGCGCCGAAGGCAATCCGTTTCGCTGCCACCGTCAATTGGTTGCCGACGCGTTGACTGCGCGCGGCATTCCGGTGCGCCACATTGTGAGTCGCAAAACCGCGCGCCGGCATACACTAAATCCGCGCGCGCACGTCCAAGACGGACACGTGACCTATCCGGCGGACGCGGCGAACAATTCAGACGCCAACGACGTCTAAATAAAAATGCAAAAATATCGTTCTCGGAGGAACAGCTTGTTTATGCCTGCGCGTCCACGTTTCGTTTCGCTGGCACACTTTCTTCAGCAACATTTCGTGATTCCGGTCGTCCTGTCGAGTTTGCTCTGCGTCGCGTTCTTTGCCGTTCGCGCGATGTGGAGTGATTCGGTGCTTCACAAATTCTTGATGTGGAATTTGTTTCTCGCGTGGATTCCGTACGTCTGCGCGCTGCTGATGGCGGCGCTGCGCCGCCGCGGCGCGGCAACATGGCAGTACGTGATTCCCTCCATCGTGTGGCTTTTGTTTTTTCCGAACGCCGCGTACCTGGTGACCGATTTGGTCAACCTAAACGCCTTTCCACCCGTGCCATTTTGGTACGACGTTGCGTTTTTCGCGATGATGGCGTGGACCGGACTCTTGCTCGCGGTGGCTTCGCTGCAAATCGTCCAACGCATGGTCAAAGCAGCAGTTGGCGTCGTGTGGAGTTGGATTGTCGTGCTCGTGGTGATTGGCTTGAACGGCGTGGGAATTTATCTGGGGCGCTTTTTGCGCTGGAACAGCTGGGATGTGTTTACCGACCCGCTGCTCGTGCTGCGCGATGCGGTCATGCCGTTTTTGCATCCCATCGCGTATCGCCACTCTGTCGCCGTGATTTTGGTTTTTAGCGCCTTGTTGTTGGTGTGTTATGTGAGTGTGTTGACGCTGCAAAATCGCGGCACACCAGGTGATTGAGTTCCGCCTCACCGAAAGCAAGTTCGCATGAATTGTTCTGTTCAAAGGCACCGGCGTTCGAGTCGCACCGATGTACGTCCCGCGCTGTTGTGGTTTAGTTTGACCGCGCTGCTGTTGAGCGGTCTGTGCGCGGGCATGTTGTTTGTGCGCGTCGCGGCTGGCGATTGGCTCGATTTGAAAATGGAAAGCGCGCGCGTGCGCGTACTCGAAATGCTGCCCAAACCCGCGCAGCCCGATTTTGTGCCGACGCCGTTAACGTCCAATGTCCGCGCGGCGGCGCGTCCCACGATTTTGTGGAGCGCCAATGTAGCCGCACGCGCCAAGACCGCGACGGCTGCGCCAACCGCAACCGTTTTCGCAGCACCGACCGCGCGCAGGGAAGAAATCTCCGGCGCGGCTGCCGCGCCCACCAAGCCGCCGACAACTCGCCCGACGCGCCAACCGACCATTTCACCGACAATTACGCCATCGCTCGCTACGAATGACGCGTTGAAACCGATACAAACGTCCGTGCAGCTCAGCGGCGTTACGCATGAGGCACAGCGTTTCAACAACTGCGGTCCCACGACTCTGCGAATGTATTTTTCGTATTATGGGTATCGCCAGGATTCGCAAGTCGCGATTGCAAACGTTTTGAAACCGAACAAAGACGACCGCAATGTGAGTCCCGATGAACTCGTCGGTTACGCGCAGCGCAAAGGGTTTCGCGCCATGACGCGCGTGAACGGCGATTTGGAGCGTTTGAAACTTTTCCTCTCGAACGAGATTCCGGTAATGATTGAAGAGGGTTATGACCCGCCGCGCGCGCATCAGGGTTGGATGGGACATTATTTGCTGCTGACGGGATACGACGAAAACGGCATCATCGCGCAGGATTCGTACAACGGACCGAATCAACATGTCACATGGCAAGACTTGGATGCGAATTGGCGCAACTTTAATCGCACGTATCTTTTGGTGTATACCGACGCGCAAGCGCACGCGGTGAACGCGATTGTGGGCAAAGATATGGACGACGCGACGATGTACGCCAAAGCGGCGCAGCGCGCGCAAGACGAATGGAATGCGAATCCCAATGACGCGTTTGCCGCGTTCAATCTCGGTTCGTCGCTCGTCGGTTTGGGCGAGTACGAAGCCGCCGCGCAAGCGTTTGACCAGGCGCGCTTGTTGAAATTGCCGTGGCGCATGATGTGGTATCAATTCGGTCCGTACGAGGCGTACTATCACGTCGGGCGCTATGACGAAGTGGTGGCGCTCGCGGACGCGACGTTGAAACCGACAGGCGATTTGGAAGAATCGTATTATTACAAAGGGCTGGCGCTCGAAGCGCTCGGACGGATGGACGATGCGCGGGCGGCGCTCGAACTCGCGCTCAAATACAATCCCAACTATGGCGCGGCGCGGCAAGCGCTCGCGGCGCTGTAGAAACAAAACCTCTTCATGGAACAAACCGAAACGCTATCTCCTGCCGTCGCGCGGCTGCCGCTGTGGCGGCGCCTGATTTCCGCGTCCGTGTTGTCGGAACGCGCGCTCACGCTTTCGACCATCGTCGTCGCGTCGGGTTTTTTGTTGAGCAAAGTGTTGGGACTCGGACGCGAAATTTTGGTCGCGCACGCGTTCGGCACGAGCGCGCAGTTGGACGCGTTCCGCGCGGCGTCCACGTTTTCGGACATGCTCGATTCGGTCATCGCGGGCACGACGATTGCGGCAGTTTTCATTCCCGTGTTCAGCGCGTATCTGGTGCGCGATGATGCCGCCAAACGCGAAGGTTGGCGCTTTGCCAGCGCGGTATTGAACGACATGTTCCTGCTCATGACGTTTGTGGCGGGGGTGGGCATGGTGTTTGCGCCGCAGTTGGTCGAACATTTTGTCGCGCCGGGTTTTGACGCGGCACAACGCGCGCTTGCCGCGCATTTGATGCGCATTGTCCTCATCGCCGCGATTGTGTTTGGCGTGAGCGGCACGGTGACGGGCGTTCTGCACGCGCACAATCGCTTCGCGCTCGCGGCGCTCGCGGGACCTTTGCACAATCTTGGAATCATCGGCGCGATTCTTTTTCTCGTGCCCACGATGGGCATTTACGGCTTGGCGTGGGGCATTGTCATCGGCAGTCTGCTGCATCTCACGATTCAGATTCCCGGTCTGATTCGCAGCGGCATGATTTGGTTTGCCACGCTCGGCGCTGGACACGGCAGTATGCGCGAATTATTGCGCTTGCTCGTGCCGCGCAGCATCACCACCATCGTCACGAGTTTGACGCGTTTGGTCATGAACAATCTCGCGTCCTTTCTCAGCGCCGGCAGCATCAGCGCGTTGAATTATGCATACATGCTGTGGCAGTTTCCCGAAACGCTGATTGGGACGGCGATTGCGGTAGCGGTATTTCCGCGTCTCGCGCAGCGCGCGGCGGCAAAGGATGCGCGCGGGTTTCAGCGCCTGTTTCGTCTCGCGCTCTTTTCAATTCTCGCGCTCTCGCTGCCGTCCGCGCTCATTGCGATTTTTTTCGCGCGGCAAATCGTCGCGTTGGTGTTGGAACGCGGCGCGTTCGATGTGGATTCGACGGCGTTAGTGGCGCCCGTGCTGCAATTTTACGCGCTGGCGATTGTGGGCGAATCGTTGTTGGAACTCGTCGCGCGCACGTTTTACGCGCAGCACGATTCCAAAACGCCCATGCTGGTCGCGTTAGGCGCGATGGCGCTGCGCGTCGCGTTGATGATTTGGTGGCGCGATGTGTGGGGCGCGGCGGGTTTGGCGTTGGCGTACGCGGTCGGCGTTTGTGTCGAAGCCGGCGCGTTGTGGCTGTTGGCACAGCGGCGCTTTCTGCTTGCGCCTGCGCGTGAGGTCGAGTAAAATTTGAAAAATAAATTACCATTCTCATCTTTCAATGGAGAAAGAATATGTCAAGCGTACCTGATCGCAATATCGGTCTGGATCTCGTTCGGGTTACGGAAGCGGCGGCGTTGGCAGCCGCGCCATGGATGGGTCGGAACAAAAAAAATGAAGCCGACAAGGCGGCGGTGGACGCGATGCGTCTGATGCTCAACACCATCGAGATGGACGGCGTCATCGTGATTGGCGAAGGCGAAAAAGACAAAGCGCCGATGTTGTTTAACGGCGAACGCATCGGCAATTACAACAACGGGCGCGAGGTGCCGAAATGCGACCTCGCGGTGGACCCGATTGACGGCACGCGTCCGCTCGCGTTGGGCTTGCCAAACGCGCTCGCCGTCGTCGCGTTGGCGGAACGCGGTTCGATGTTTTTTCCGGGACCGATTGTGTATATGGACAAATTGGCGGTGGGACCGCAAGCGGCGGGCGTGATTGATTTGAACGCGCCCGTCGCGGACAATCTGAATGCGATTGCGCGCGCCATCGGCAAAAGTGTCACCGAATTGGTGGTCGTCGTGTTGGACCGCCCGCGTCATGAAAAATTGATTGCCGACATTCGCGCGGTCGGGGCGCGGTTAAAGTTGATTACAGACGGCGATGTGGCACCCGGGATTGCGGCGTGTTTGCCCGATACGGGTGTGGATGTGCTGATGGGCGTCGGCGGCGCGCCCGAAGCTGTTGTGACGGCGACAGCGCTGAAATGTTTGCGCGGCGAAATCCACGCGCGCTTGTATCCGCGCGACGACGCCGAAAGAAAACTTGCGCAAGACATGGGCTATGACGTGAACAAAGTGTTCACCAGCGCGGATTTGGTCAAGAGCAACAATGTCTTTTTCGCGGCAACGGGCATCACTGGCGGCGAACTGCTGCGCGGCGTCCAATATTTTTCCGGCGGCGCGACCACCGAGTCGTTGGCGATGCGCTCCGCCAGCGGCACCATGCGACGAATTCAAGCCGTACACCGCTCGGAAAAAATTGCGCAGATTTTGCACGACCAACGCGAACGCTTTGCCGAACGCGAACGGCAAGGTTAAGCGGCAAGCCGACCCTTTTCGAGGTCGGCTTGCTTTTCGTCGCCCACTGCCGCGCGGAGGGTAAGCTTTGCGCGAGCGGAAAAACAAATTGACGTTGTGGGCAAAAACTGCTATACTTTTGCTTGGATGTGGTCTGTCGCCCACTCGACGGACAAAAGCACGCGTTCGACCTCTCGATCGTCGTACCTGCCCCACAGAGCAATCTTATCCCAAGTAAACTTACTGTATCACGCTTGACCAAGATTTAATGATTAGCTGACCAAACGTCAGACCTCAATTTCATATTGTGGGAACTTGCAAGCCGTTACGTTGAACCCAGCGTTTGGCGCATTCCGCGCCGACGTGATGCCTTGCGACCACCTCACGAGCGTTCGCGCTCTGACCCGCGCTGTGACGGTCGGATTCACGACCTGAACGATCCGTCCGGGATATGCCGACGGTAAACCCCTCTGCGCGTGTTGAGCGAAACGGACAAGGAACCGAACAAAAATATGCCTCGCACTCCAGATGTTATTGCAAACGACCATATCAACTATGCCGTCCTCGACGCCAAGTCGCTGACGGAATTGCGCGAACTTGCCAAAGAACAAAACCTCACCGGCTCTTCCAAACTGAAAAAGAGTGACCTCATTTTTCGCCTTTTGCGCGCCAAGGCGGAGCGCGAAGGGTTAATTTTCGGCGGCGGCGTTTTGGAAATCGTTCAGGACGGGATTGGCTTTTTGCGTTCCGACCACCTCTTGCCCGGCGACGAAGACGTATATGTCTCGCAGTCGCAGATTCGCCGCTTTGGCTTGCGTACGGGCGACATGGTCATCGGTCAGGTGCGCCCGCCCAAAGACACCGAAAAGTATTACGGTCTCTTGCGCGTCGAAGCGGTCAACGGCATTGACCCCGAATCTGCCAAACAGCGCCCCGATTTCGACAAGCTCACGCCGATTTTCCCGAACGTCCAATACAAATTAGAGACCAAACAAAATATTTTGGCAACGCGCGTGCTCGATTTGCTCGCCCCCATCGGCAAAGGGCAGCGCGGTCTGATTGTCTCGCCGCCGAAAGCAGGCAAGACAACGCTGTTGAAACAAATAGCCAATGCGATTTCTGAAAATTATCCCGATACTCATTTGATGATTGTGCTCATCGGCGAGCGTCCGGAAGAAGTGACAGATGTGGACCGTTCGGTGGACGCGGAAGTGTTTGCCTCGACGTTTGACGCGGAAATTGAAAATCAAACGCGCGTTGCCGAGATGGCGCTGCAGCGCGCCAAGCGGCTAGTCGAAGGCGGCAAAGATGTGGTCATCATGCTGGATTCCATCACCCGCCTCGCGCGCGCATACAATTTGGTGGTGCCGCCGAGTGGGCGCACCTTGACCGGCGGTTTCGATCCCGCCGCTTTATACCCGCCCAAGCGCTTTTTTGGCGCGGCGCGTAATTTGGAAGAGGGCGGAAGTTTGACTATTATTGCTACATGTCTGGTGGACACCGGCAGCCGTATGGACGATTTGATTTACGAAGAGTTCAAAGGCACCGGCAACATGGAAGTCCACTTGAATCGCAAACTCGCCGACCGCCGCATTTATCCCGCGATTGATTGGGAACGCAGCAGCACGCGCCGCGAAGAATTGCTCATCCCCGAAGACTTGCTGCCGCGTGTTTGGACCCTGCGCCGCATGTTGTCGCAAATGGGCGGCGGACCGGAAGAAATCGAACTCGTCGTGGAACGCATGGCAAAAACGCGCAACAATCGCGAGTTCTTGCAGAGTTTGAATCGCGACGATTTCTAATTGGTCGTTCTCACGTCGAGCGGCAACGCGTCATGGCGCCAAAGGCACACGTCACGGCGTGCGCGATGACGCGTCAAACGCGCGGTCGCTCTCCGTTCGACGCGATAAACGAAAGCATTGATGCAAGATCCATCCACTTTATTACAAACGCGCGTGACAGCCATTTCGTCGCGGTTCGTCGCACGACTTGACCAATTTCGCGCCGAACAACGAAACAATGTCTCGCTCTTGACGCGTTTGACCGCCCATCTGGGCGTCATTGCGCTGGTGCTGATTGGGCTGCTGCTCAGCGGCATTCAATTGCAAGCCGCGCAGCAGCCGCGCAATTACGACCAACCGGAAGCGCAATCCGATTTGCCGAACGTCAATCTGGACCAATTCGGTCCCCAAAATGACCTTACGCTGTCGGCAGTGCCTTTTACCAGCAAGCCGAAAAAAGACCGCCGCGAAGTGACGACCTATGTCGTGCAACCCGGCGATAATGTCAGCGTCATTGCCGCGCGTTTTGGTGTCACCCCCGATTCCGTGATTTGGGCGAACGACAAATTGGAAGAGAACCCCGACGCTTTGACGGTCGGACAGACGTTGTACGTGCCGCCGGTCAGCGGGGTACTCCACAAAGTCGCCAAAGGCGAAACGGTGCAATCTATCGCCGCGCGTTTCAAAGCGCAGGTCGCCGATATTTTGAATGACCCCTTCAACCAATCCATTCACGATTTCAAGTCTTCGCCTCCGACGCTGGCGGTAGATGCGTGGATTATGGTCCCGGGCGGGAGCAAGCCGATTACGCAGCGCGCCATCGTGCGCGGAAATGTACCGGCGCCAAGCAACGCCCTCAAAGGCACGGCGAACTTGCAATGGCCCACCGCCGCGTGCATCTCGCAGTATTTTTGGGCGCGGCATCCCGGCTTGGATTTGGCAAATTCGCAAGGCACGCCGGTTGTCGCCGCCGACGCGGGATTTGTGGAATTCGTCGGTTGGGACAATACCGGTTACGGCAACATGATTTTAATCAATCATGGCAATGGCACACTGACGCGTTACGCGCACTTGAGCGCGTTCGCCGTCCAAGCCGGGCAATCGGTACAGAAAGGACAACTCATCGGACGCATCGGCAGTACGGGGCGTTCGACCGGTCCGCACTTGCACTTTGAAATTATTGTGAACGGCGTACATCGCAATCCGGTTGGGATTGTACAGGGACGCACGCCGGGACGGTGCTATCGCTAAACCCGTGTCGGCGCAGAGCATTTTCAAAATCGAAGGCATCTTCAATGCCTGCCGGAGAAAATGCTTTGCCGTGAGACGCGCACTTGCAGCTCGAGCGCGGGGTTATTTGCCCCCGCGCTTTTTATTGACCGCAATGTTTTCTTTTCGTTCGTGGAGTCTCGGTAAAATTTCAGGCATTCCGATTCGGATTGACCCGAGTTGGATTCTGATTTTTTTGCTGCTCGTCTACCAGCTCGCGTTTTTTGTTTTTCCGTACGAGTTGGGCAGATTTCCCCGGCGCGGTATTGCGTGGGACATTGTCGCGCTGGCGGTGTTCGCGAGTCTGCTGCTCTTTGCGAGCGTACTCGCGCATGAATTGGCGCACGCGTTTATGGCGCGCTGGCGCGGGGTGCCAGTGCTGAGCATTACACTGTTTATTTTTGGCGGCGTCGCGCAGATTGCAGATGAGCCGGACACGCCTGCCACCGAGTTTCTGATTGCGATTGTCGGACCGCTGATTTCATTCGTGATTGCAGTGTTCGCGGGCGCACTGTGGATTTGGCTGCAAGCGCTGGACGGGCTAGGACTGTTTGACGGGACGTTGTTTAGTCGCGCGGCGCAGTATGTCTCGGTGATTGCGTTCTATCTGGCGCAAACGAATTTGCTTTTGGCGGTGTTCAATTTACTGCCGGGCTTTCCGCTAGACGGGGGGCGCGTGTTTCGCGCGGGCGTTTGGGCGCTCACCAAGAATCAACAGCGCGCAACGTATTGGGGCATGATGAGCGGGCGCGCCGTCGCGTTGGCGATTGCGGGAGGCGGCGCGTATTTTATTTGGCGCGGGGATTATGGCGGCGGATGGCTCTTGGTGGTGGCATGGTTTTTGTGGCGCGCCGCTGATAACGCGTATCATTCCATGCTCGCGCGCGACCTTTTGAAAGGCGTGACGGTGGGCGAATTGATGCGCACTCCATTGCAGCGCGTCAGCGCGGCATTGAGTTTGCGCGAACTGGCGGAAGCGTTTAGCGGTTGGCTGCGCTCCCCTGCCCTCGCGGTGGACTTGAATGGGACAGCCGTCGGCGTCATTGGGATGGAGCAGCTGGGCAAAATCAAGCGCGCGCTGTGGGATACCACGCGGGTGCATCAGGCGATGCAGCCACTTTTGCCTGCCGATGCAATCGAACTCGACGCTCCCGCGCTGCAGGCGCTTCAGCGATTGACCGAACGCGAGCGCGACCGCATTGCCGTAATGCATGACGGGCAGGTTCTGGGAATGATTGGGCGTGAAGAATTGGCGCGCTATCTCCACTCCAAAGGAGAGTGACGAATGCACAATGGACAATGAACAATGGACAATGCTCAATGCTCAATTCACAATGCACAATGCTCAATTCACAATGCTCAATGCTCAATGCTCAATGCTCAATTCACAATGCACAATGGAAAATGTCATTAGGCATTAAGCATTAGGCATTCCGCATTCCGCATTAGGCATTCCGCATTCCGCATTCGGCATTCCGCATTCGGCATTCCGCATTCCGCATTCTTTTGCATTTTGCATTCGCCGTTGATTTGAATATAATTGTGCCGCCTTGCACAAAGTCGTGCGTATATTTTTTGCGCGCGTAGTATGCGCGCTTTTGTGTGAGGCGGCGGTCAGGCATGCGCCATGCAGGGAGAGAAAACAGTGCTTAATCCGAGTACAATCGCTTGGCACTGGGTCTTGCGGCTTTTTCTTACAGTGCTGGGGCTTGCCGTTTTGCCCGTCGGACTGGGCATACTCTTGGACCGCAGGATGCATACTTCCCCCGTAATCACATTATTTATGCTGTTGTTGGGTTTCAATCTCGGCATTTATACCATTGCCCGAAGTGTTGTTGCGATGTACGCGCGGGTTGAAGCACAAACCCGAACCCCGCAGCATCTCGGAGGAGACCAGTGCTAAAAAATCCAAAACTGTGGATCGTCGTCATCGCGCTGCTTGGCGCCGGCGTCGTCGTCAAAATCTTGTTCCCCTTTTCGGTGGATGCGGTCCGCGCTTCGGTCGCGGTGGCGCCCGAAGTTTTGTTTGACATCGGACCATTTCCGATGACGCCGACGATTATCACGTCCATCATCGTGTTTATCATTCTCGTTGCGTTTGCTTACTTTTCGACGCGCAAGATGGAATTGGTGCCGAGCGGTTTGCAAAACGTAATGGAGGCGGTGATTGAACAATTGGTCGGTCTGTTCGAAGGAATTGCGGGTCCGATGTGGGCGAAATTCTTTACGATTACAGCGACCATTTTTTTGCTCGTTTTTGTTTCCAATTTCTTTGAAGTAGTCCCGGGCGCCGGTTCCATCGGCTTTATCAAGGTGGACGAACAACATCCGACCGTGCCGGAGGGCATTGTGCTGCTCGGCGACGCGCCAGCGTTCATTCAAACGTACGATTTGTATACCAAAGCGCAGCTCGCGAAAGGCATCGAGGAACCGGAGCATCAATCGCTCGTGCCGATTTTGCGCGTGCCCACATCCGACATCAATCTGCCGCTGGCGTTAGCGTTGGTATCGGTCTTTATGACGCAAGTGTACGGCATGCAAAAGCAGGGGCTGAGATACTGGACGCGCTTTTTCAGTTTCGGTCGGCTGCTCAAAGGCGACATTGCCTTTGGCTTGATTGACGTGTTCGTCGGACTCGTCGAATTGGTGTCCGAAATCTTCAAAATCGTTTCGTTCACCTTTCGTCTCTTTGGCAACATCTTTGCGGGGGACGTGATTTTGCTCATCATGTCCTTCCTTTTCCTGATGCTGCCGCTGCCCTTTTACGGGCTCGAGTTTTTCGTCGTCTTTATTCAGGCATTCGTTTTCGCCGTCTTGACGGCAGCCTTTATGCGCATTGCGACTGCCGAACACGGCGGCGGCGGACACGAAAGCGAAGCACACCACTAAAATTGCAGATTTGAGATTGCCCATTGCAGACAGTCAATCCGCAATTCGCAATCCGCAATCATAAAATATTTCACGGAGGATTCTCATGGACGTAGATGCAGCACGACTTTTGGCAGCCGCTTTTGCAATCGGGATTGCCGCTATCGGTCCCGGTATCGGCATTGGTATCATCGCCAATGGCGCACTGCAAGCGATTGGGCGCAATCCCGAAGCGGCAGGCACATTGACCACTACCATGTTTATCGGCATCGTGTTCGCCGAAGCGTTGGCAATTTTTGGCTTGGTCATTTCCCTGCTCATCGGCTTCAAGATTTTCTAAGCGGACGCACATAGATTCAAGGGAGACCGTCATGGAAAAACTTGGAGTGAATGTGCCGTGGTTATTGGCACAGCTCATCAATTTTATCCTGATTCTGGTAATCCTGCGCGCGCTCGTCTACAAGCCCGTGTTGAACATGCTCGAGACGCGCAAGAAAAAGATTCAGGAATCGCTCGAATACGCGGAAAAGGTTCAAGCCGACGCCGCTGCCCAGCAAAAAGAATTCGAGCGCAAGCTGGATGAGGCGCGCCGTGAAGCGCAAAGCGCGGCGCAATCCGCCCAACAGGCGGCAGAACGAGAGCGCCAGCGCATTTTGGCAGAAGCGCAAGCAGAAGCGCAAAAAATCAAAGAAGCCGCGCGCGGCGAACTCGATTACGAGCGCAAACAAATGATGTCCGAGCTGCGCCAGCAGGTCATTGACCTGTCCGTACTCGGCGCACAACGCGTCATCGGCGCAAATTTGGACGACAAGAAATCCCGCCAACTCGTCGAAAATTTCTTGAACGAAATGGATTTTGGCGCGAACGGGCAAAAAGGCGCCCCGACACGGGAGGGGGCGGGAGCGTAATATGGCAGACGCATCCCTTGTCTCCAGTTACGCGCGCGCCCTCTTTGAAAAAGCGGTTGAAAAATACACGCGCGATTTGCATGCCCTCCACAGCGCCGTGACCAAAAGCAATTTGCTGCCGCGCCTCGACAATCCCGGCGAATCATTCGAGAGCAAAAAGGCGCTCATTAACGGATTGGTGCCCGCGCAAGCTGACCCCGAAGTGCGCAATCTGGCGCTGCTGCTTGCCAGCAAAAATCAACTGCACTTGCTGGGCGATGTGGTGAATGAGTTTGACCATTTGGTCTCGCGCGGCGTGCCCGGGGCAACCGCCGTCGTCACTTCCGCCGTCGAATTGACGGCTGCGGAAAAGGCGAAACTGGAGACCAAACTGCGCCAGCAGTACGGCGCGCAGCTCGGTTTCGAGTACATCCTCGACCCCGCGATTCTGGGCGGCGTCGTCGTTCGCATCGGCGACATTGTGATTGACGGGAGCGTAACAGGCAAACTCGCCGCGATGAAACAAAAAATGCAGACCGCGCGATAGAATGCACCATGAAGAATGCACAATGCGCAATGCCTCATGCACGATGAACAAAACCATTGAGCATTGAACATTGAACATTGAGCATTGAGCATTGAATTAAAATGGCTCTGAATGTAGCAGAGATTACTGAACAGATTAAACGGCAGCTCGAGACGTTCGAAGCGCCGGTCCAGAAAATGGACGTCGGACAAATCATCGAAATCGGCGATGGCATCGCGCGCGTTTCGGGTTTGTCCAATGTGATGGCAGGCGAACTGGTCGAATTTCCCAAAAACGGCGTCCTTGCCCTCGCCCTGAATCTGGAAGACAACAACGTCGGCGTCGTCATCATGGGCGACTATGAAGAATTGGAAGAAGGCGACCTCGTCCGCAGCACCGGACGTTTGGCGTCGGTCCCCGTCGGCGCAGGGATGGTCGGGCGCGTCGTGAACGCGGTCGGTCAGCCAATTGATGGCAAAGGTCCGATTGACGCGACTGCCTTTCGCCCGGTCGAACGCATCGCGCCCGGCGTCGTCCAACGCCAGCCCGTCAAGTTCCCCGTGCAAACCGGTATCAAAGCGATTGACGCGATGATTCCGATTGGGCGCGGGCAGCGCGAATTGATTATCGGCGACCGCCAAACGGGCAAGACCGCGCTGTGCCTCGACACCATCATCAATCAAAAAGGGCAGGACATGGTCTGCATTTATGTTGCCATCGGGCAAAAGCAGTCCACCATTGCCCAAGTCGTCGCGACGCTGGAAAAATATGGCGCGATGGAGTACACCACCATCGTCAGCGCGTCGGCGTCCGACCCCGCGCCGCTGCAATATCTCGCGCCGTACGCGGGCACCGCGATGGGCGAAGAGGTCATGGAAAACGGCGTCATGGTCGGCGGCAAATTGATTCGCGACGCGCTCATCATTTACGATGACCTGTCGAAACACGCGTGGGCATATCGCCAAATTTCACTGCTGCTGCGTCGTCCTCCGGGACGCGAGGCATACCCGGGCGACATTTTCTATCTGCACTCGCGCTTGCTCGAACGTTCCGCGCGTTTGAATCAAGAACTCGGCGGCGGCTCGTTGACCTCGCTCCCGATTATTGAAACCCAAGCCGGCGACGTGTCTGCCTACATTCCAACCAACGTCATTTCAATCACCGACGGTCAAATCTATTTGCTGAGCGACTTGTTTTACGCGGGCATCCGTCCGGCGTTGGATGTCGGTATTTCGGTTTCGCGCGTCGGCTCCAACGCGCAAACCAAAGCGATGAAAAAAGTCGCGGGGCGCTTGAAGCTCGACCTCGCGCAGTATCGTTCGCTCGCCGCCTTCGCGCAATTCGGTTCTTCGCTGGACAAAGCCACGCGTGACCAATTGGAACGCGGTCAGCGCATGACCGAACTTTTGAAACAACCGCAGTATCAGCCCGTCTCGCTCGCGAATGAAGTAATGATTTTGTACGCCGGCACAAACGGTGATTTGGACGACGTGCCGGTGGAGAAAATCCGTTCGTTTGAATCCGCTTTCTTGCGCTACATGGAAGCTTCCCATCCCGACATCGGGCGCAAGATTGCCGAGACCAAAGATTTGGACGCCGAAACGGAAACGGCGCTAAAGAACGCCATCCAAGATTTTAAACGGACAGGCAACTATTAGAGGATGTGGCACCTGCGCCAACCCTAAAGGATTGCAGATTTCGGATTTTGGATTTATAAAGATACGCATGTTTGATCTACCCAAGTCCGAAAATCGAATGCGACGCGCGCCGTCGTACGTCCGGCAAGGTTTTTTATCCATTGTGAACGTTAAAAAAACTATAGCGCTCTTGAGTTTTGGAGCATTGGCAGTGGCAAGCGCCGCATGCGGCGGCAGCGACGCCACTCCGACGCGCACGCGCGTTGCCCAGGCAGAAGCCACGCAGACACCGTGGATCATTTACATTCCGGTAACGACCACGCCCGGTCCCGCAACGGCAACGCTCGAGCCGACGAGCACACCCAATGCTCCACAACCGACTCCTGTACCGGCAACACGCACGCGCGCGCCGGCAACCGCGCGCCCGGCTCCGGTCGTGACCAAACCGCCCACCGCGCCGCCTGAACCACCGACAGCCGAACCGCCCACAGCAACACAAGCGCCCAGCTGCGGACAAACGTATCAGGTCAAGAATTTGACGTTTCCTGAGGACCACGCCTTGCGCGAAGCCAAAGCCGGCTCCGGCGCAGGCAAGACAATTCAATTCAAATGGGACCCGATTGCTTCATACGAATTGGACCCCAAGATTGGATATCGCGTGAGTATTGCATCGCCGAGCAACAGCCAGGCGTTGTATATCTCTCACAACAAGTATCTGAAAGACCCGGTGGCAATCCTCAGCCAACAAGCGACCTACGGTTTGACACAAGGTGACGATACGACCGCGACCTGGCATGTGGACGTGATTATGACGACCGGCGAATTCAATGACGCAGGCGATGACACAACACCGCCAACCGGCAACATTATTGTTTGCGGTCCATCGTCGCCGACCTTTACCATTGAACTCACCGTGAAATAAAACCGGACCTGGTTTGGGGGAATCTGCAAAATGCGAAACCGTCGAGTGCATTGGTTTGGACTGTTACTGCTTGGATTCGCGGGCGTATTGGGATTATTGGGTTGTCAACAGCGTCCCGCCGTTCCTACTGTGGCGTTGGAGCCCACCGAACCCGTCGTCGTCGTCGTCGTTACGGCAACGAGTCAACCAACGCTCCCGCCGACGAATACGCCAGAAGCGACCATCACACCCATTCCGACGCTGACCGCGCAAGCCACGCAGACCGTGACGCAAACCGCCGCAGCAAAACCAACGGTCGCGCCGACCAAAGCGACAGTGATTGCCACGAAAGCGCCAACGCCATCCGAACCGACGAATCCCCCAAGCCCGCCTGTGCCGACGGATTTCGCTGCGCCGCAAGTGATTGCGCCCGAAGGCAAAGCTTTTCGTGATGGCGATACGGTGCGCTTTGACTTTACAGCAGTGGGTCCTTTAGCGCCCGACCAATGCTATCGCGTGGACATGACGTTGGGCAATCCAAATGGACCCGGCGGCGTGGGCGATTATTGGGTGGGCTTGTGCGGAAACCAAAGCGCGCCCGGCAGCGTCTTGCGCTTTGATGTCAAGCCCGGACGTTTCCGTGATGAACCCAACTATGGCACGCTCATCATATCGGCAGACGATCCCAACAATATTCCACCAACGCCTTATTACGTGATGAACTGGTACGTCACGGTCGTACGCATGATAGACGCGACTGACCCTGTTCATCCCAAAGTGGAAGCGTTGAGTCCGGCAAGTGCGTCGCTGCAAAACACGTTTTTCCGATAGTAGACGCGAAGCATTTGCCAATACATGAGTTTGGGAAGAGCATTGCGGATGCAAATGCTTCACCCTTACGAATGTCAGTCAAGGGGGAAAAGAGGGGCAAGTTATTGCATGAAACGTTGGCTGATTTTTTTGGCGCTGTTGCTTGTGTCCGCGTGTTCGGCGCAACCAACGCCGCCGCCGCCATCGCCATCGCCCAATTCAATAACCTTTGCGACAGTCGTTCCAATTCCGACGTTGCTGCCGACGGTGACCGTTGTTGCGCCAACACTCGTCGCGTCAACGGCAACACCCGAACCGACAGCAACGCGGCGCACGACAACCAATTCTCAACCGCCGTCCCGTCTTCCGGCGCCGGAGCCGCTCTCGCCCAAACCGCCAACATTGTTCAAAGACGGCAACGACATCACATTTACCTATGCGGCGGTCGGAAAACTGGAACCGAATCAGTGTTACTTGTTGCACATTGAACTCGCTGTCCCCAACCTTGAAAAAGGAAATCGCGGGGACGACTTTTTGGATACCGCAAATTGCGGAGACCAAGGACCGGCAGGCAAAGCATTGTCCTTTGTCCTGTATCGGGGCAAATTTACCAATTCGCCGAATTACGGAACAATTCTTTCACAAACACTTGCACTGGCGCCCGAAGCCAAGCAGTTAAAGATGACTTGGTTCGTTCGGGTGGTCCAAAATAATGGACGCGCCGCTGACGGAGTACATTTCAACACAGTCCCGTTGAGTCCGAACAGTCCCGTCATCGAATTCGAGTTCCAACCGTGATATGAAACGTATACTTTTGCTTGCTGCATTCGTCTTGATTGTCGCCGGTTGCGCCAGCACACCCACGCCGGCGCCGACGGTCGCCGCGCCAACCGCCGTTCCAACGGAAATCCCTCAGCCGACACAAGCGCCGACCAACACGGCGCTGCCGCCAACACCGACGACTGCGCCGACCGTAACGCCCTTGCCGCCGACGAACACACCCCTGCCGACAACGCCCGCGCCGACGGCGACAAATACGCGCGTTCCTGTGACGCGTCAGCCGACGGCAACGCCGACCGAGACAACCGTCGCGCTCAAATACAGCGCGCCAGTTTTGCTCGAACCGCATCAGGGCGACACGCGCGTGCTCCGACGTGATGCGTTTGTGTTCAAGTGGGAACCCGTTGCCGATTTGGCGCCGAACGAATGCTACCAGTTGACTCTGCGCATCACGCATCTTGCCGACCCGAATCACAGTTACGCGGAACAAAAATATTTGGTCGAGAGTTCTTGCAACTCTTCGGTCGGCAGCGGCACCGTCCAGTTTGTGGTGAGTGGTCGCGCGCCGGCGCCGAATTATGATGGCTTGGTGGATGAAGCGAACGGCAAAGCCGGCGGCATTGACAGTCAAGAATACCAAGTCACATGGTACGTTCAAGTGGTCTTGAATCAAGACGGCAATTTGATTCCGCTCAGTCCGCCCAGCGCAACCGGAGAGTTTCGTTTGCTCAGTCCGTAGAAACGAAGGCGCAATGTACAATGAACTATTATCTCATTGTGCATTGAGCATTACGCCTTGTTCATTGCCGAATGGCTACTTTACGTCAAATTCGTCAACGCATTCGCAGCGTCAAGAATATTTCCCAAGTCACACGCGCGATGGAGATGATTGCCGCCGCCGAGATGCGCCGCGCGCAGCAGGCGACGCTGGCAAGTCGCGCGTATTCCGAAAAAGCGCGCGCGGTGATGCAGTCTCTTGCCACCGAGCCGGGACGCAGTAAACTGCTGCATCCACTGTTGGAAGAACGCAGTACGGTAAATTCCATCGCCGTCGTCTTGTACACGGGCGACCGCGGTCTCGCGGGCGCCTACAACGTCAACATCATTCGCAAAACTCTAGATTTCGTCCAGCCGTATGAGAAACAAGCCAAGACCATCCGCTTTATCACCGTCGGCAAGCGCGGGCGCGACCTGCTGCGCCGCTTTGGCAAAAACGTCGTCGCCGATTTTAGCGATATGGGCACGCGTCCCGCCATCACACAAGTGGGTGCGTTGGCGCGGGCGACGTTGGACGAATTTTTGCAGAGCAGCGCGGACCAAGTGTTTCTTGCCTATACCGATTTCGTGAATGTGCTGCGGCAGGTGCCCACCATTCAACAGGTGCTGCCGATTCAGCAAGCCGACATCAAACGCGAAGGTCCACCGCAAGTGTATTTGTACGAACCGAACGCGGAAGAGATTTTGGCGCAAGTGCTGCCGCGTTTTGTCGAAGTGCAAATTTATCAAGCCTTGCTCGAAGCGATTGCGTCGGAACAAGCCGCGCGGATGGTGGCAATGCGCAACGCGACGGACAATGCCAAAGAATTGATTGAAAGTCTAACTTTGCTGCGCAACAAAGTGCGGCAGGCATCCATTACCAAAGAAATTTTAGACATCGTCGGCGGCGCGGAAGCGCTGCGACAGTCAGGGAAATAGAGGAGTCATCCGTCATCAGTCATCAGTTAGCAGCGTTCGGTCAACTGGTCACCGACTACTGATTACTGGTCATTGGTCACCGGAGTTACACATGGCAAAAGGAAGCATCGGACGAGTCGTCCAAGTCACAGGCGCAGTGGTAGACATTGAATTTCCACCGCAGCAGCAGCCCGAAATTTATAACGCCGTCGAAATTGACCGCGACGGTACCACCGTGATTGCCGAAGTGCAGCAGCAGCTGGGCGGCGACCGCGTCCGCTGTGTCGTGATGGATACTACAGACGGCATTCGACGCGGCATGGAAGCCAAAGATACCGGCGCACCCATTGCCGTTCCCGTCGGACCGGTCACGCTCGGTCGAATTTTTGACGTCATCGGCAAGACGATTGATTACGGCGAACCGGTGAAAGCCGAACAATACATGCCGATTCATCGCCACGCGCCCACGTTTGAAGATCAGGTCACCACGCCGCAATTTTTTGAAACCGGCATGAAAGTTATTGATCTCATTGCGCCCTTCACCAAAGGCGGCAAAATCGGCGTGTTTGGCGGTGCTGGCGTCGGCAAGACGGTTATTATTCAAGAACTCATTCGTTCGGTGGCAACCGAACATGCCGGTTTCTCGGTGTTCTGCGGCGTGGGCGAACGCTCACGCGAAGGCAATGACCTTTGGCTCGAAATGAAAGAGTCGGGTGTCATCAACAACGTCGTGATGGTGTTCGGACAAATGAACGAACCGCCGGGCGTGCGCTTGCGCGTCGCGTTGACGGGGCTGACGATGGCGGAATATTTTCGCGATGAAGGACGCGATGTGCTTTTGTTCATTGACAACATTTTCCGTTTCGTCATGAGCGGTTCCGAAGTGTCCGCGCTGCTCGGGCGTATGCCCAGCGCGGTGGGTTATCAGCCGACGCTCGCGCAAGAAATGGGCGAACTGCAAGAACGCATCACGTCCACGAAACGCGGCTCGATTACTTCCATGCAAGCGATTTATGTACCCGCCGACGACTATTCAGACCCCGCGCCGGTGGCGACGTTCGCGCATCTGGACGCGACGATTTCACTCGAACGCTCCATCGCCGAAAAAGCATTGTTCCCTGCTGTGGACCCGCTTGCTTCGACCTCGCGCATTCTCGACCCGCTCGTCGTCGGCGAAGAACATTACAATACCGCGCGCTCGGTCCAACGCGTGTTGCAGCGCTATAAAGATTTGCAGGACATCATCGCCATTCTCGGCGTCGAAGAATTGAGCGAAGACGACAAATTGACCGTCGCGCGCGCGCGCAAGATTGAACGCTTTCTCTCGCAGCCAATGCGCGTGGCGGAACAATTCACCGGACGCCCCGGCAAATACGTGCCGATTGGAGAAACGATTCGCGGCTTTCGCATGATTCTCGACGGTCAACTTGACGACGTGCCCGAACCGTATTTTTATATGCGCGGCGGCATTGACGAAGTGCGCGAAGCCTACGAAGCGGATTTGAAAAAAGAGGCAGAAGGGAAATGATAAATGCTTAATGCTTAATGCTTAATGCCTTATGAAAAATCATTTTGCATTCTGCATTCTGCATTGCGCATTCCGCAAGCATGACCATTCATCTCGACATTGTCACCATCGAGCGCGTGGTGGTGAGCGAAGACGTAGATTATGTCAGCGCACCCGGTATTGACGGCATGATGGGAATCTTGCCGAGACATGAGCCGCTGCTCACCGCGCTCGCGATTGGCGAGCTGCGTTACCGCAAGGGAGACACGGAATCTTCCTATGCGATTGGCGGCGGTTTCATGGAAGTGCGCCCGGACCGCATCACGGTTTTGGCGGATGTCGCCGAAAGCGCCGACGAGATTGACGAGGCGCGCGCGGAAGCGGCGCGCAAACGCGCACAAGAATTGATGGCACAAAAAACACAGACCGGAGCCGACGTAGCCCAGGCGGCATTGATTGAACAATCCTTCCGCCGCGCCGAGCTGCGTCTTAAAGTGGCGCGCCGTCGGCGCGGGAGAACACAAGAATAGTGCGATAGTGCAATCGTGAGGTCGTGTCCGCTTTGGCGCCATCTCACCATCGCACTAACTCACTATCGCACTCAACACAGTGGCAGTTTTCGTACGACAAATCGGTATTGACCTCGGCACCATGAACGTGCTCGTGTATGTGCGCGGGCGCGGGATTGTTTTGCAGGAGCCTTCTCTCGTCGCGGTCTCGCCCATTGACAACAAAATTGTCGCGCTGGGCGAAGAAGCCAAGGCGATGTTGGGACGCACGCCCGAAAATATTCAGGTGATGCGTCCGATGCGCGACGGCGTGATCGCCGACTATATGGTGACGGAAGCGATGCTGCGCTACTTTATTCAAAAGGTGTGCGGGCGCTTTCAAATGTCGGTCGGCGTCAAACCCGAAATCGCGATTTCCGTGCCGGTGGGCGTGACCACCGTCGAATCGCGCGCCGTTCACGACGCCGCGATTGCCGCCGGTGGACGCATCGCGCATCTCATTCCCGAACCGCTCGCCGCGGCGATGGGCGCGGGGTTGCCGGTGCACACGCCGACGGGGAATATGGTCGTTGACATCGGCGGCGGCGCGAGCGAAGCGGCAGTGATTTCTGTCAACGGCATCGTGGTTTCCTCTTCCGTGCGCGTCGCCGGTCTGAAAATTGACGAAGCCATCACGAACTATATTCGCAAGAAATACAATTTGATGATTGGCGAACAGACCGCCGAAGACATCAAGATTCAAATCGGTTCCGCCTTACCGCTCGAAGAAGATGCGCAAATGGAAGTGCGCGGGCGCGACCAGGTCGCAGGTTTGCCGCGCACGATTCGCGTCAGCGCGGGTGAAATCACCGACGCGATTTCGGAACCCCTCGCCGCGATTGCCGGAGTGACGCGTTCCGTTTTGGAGAAAACGCCGCCCGAACTCGCGGCGGATATTATTGACCGGGGCATGGTGCTGACCGGCGGCGGCGCCTTGCTCCGCAACATTGACCGCTTTCTCACGCGCGAAACAGGCGTGCCGTGCTATCCTGCCGAAAATCCGATCGCGTGCGTTGCGATTGGCGCCGGACGCGCGGTGGAACAATTGGAATTGGTACGCAAGAGCATGGTGCAGGTATAAGCGCGACCAATGAATCGCAGCAACGCATGGATTCGTGAGCGAACGGTTCATCTGAAAATCCCCTCCCCTCCCACAAAGGGCGAGGGGAAATTTTTTTGTCCTTTGTCCGTTGACGCGCGAAAATTCGTCGTGTCCGCTACAGCGCGCCGCGCGATGAATCTACCGCTGTGCCCTGCTCCAACAATTCATTCAACACGACGGTCATGTCTGCAAATGCCGTCGGAACCGGCTGCCCATTTTCAAAATGCCATTCCGTCGTCGCCGTAAAAAAAATCGGCAGGCGCGTTGGCGCGACGCTCAAGATTTGGCGCGTGAATGTGCCCGTGCCCGCCACCACATCGCGAAGCATTTCGCCGTCCACAACGCTTTTGGTTTGCGCCAATTCCAAATCCGGCATCGCGGTCTTGAGCAAAAGCAACGTGCGTCGAAAGGCGGTCAACTGCGCCGCGTGCGCCGCCGACAAACCCGCTTTCGGCGCAAGCAGCGCATACACGCGTTCCAAATTTCCCGCGTTCCATTCGTCGTACAGCGCCGCAATCATTGCCATCTTTTCAATATCAGACATGAAACCTTCCTCACTTATGCCTTGCTCCGAGAACGCTCTTGCGCCAACGCCAACGCGACGCACACCGGACATGACGCATCCGACCACGCCAAAAACGTTTCGCCGCGTCCTAACGCTTTATCGTGCCGCATTTTGGAACGCTTGCGCGCCAACCGCCAGCCGCCAATTCCTAGCGCGAGTACAACAATCAAAATTCCCGCCAACGCAATCGGCGGAACATTCGACAGTGTCAACAAAAATCCGCCGACATAGCCCAACGCGAAATGCCATGCCAAAAAAAACGCGCTGCCCAACAACAGCCCGGGCAAAAACACGCCAAGCGACAAATTCGCCAAGCCTGACGCGGGAACCGTGGCGATGCGCACGCCCGGCGTTGTCAAGCCAATCACCACCGCCGGCATTCCGCCTTTTTGGACCGCGCGCATTGCCTTGTCGAGCCGCGCTTCCGTCAAGCCAATGAACTTGCCGATGCGATACACCAATGCGCGCCCGGGACCGCGCGCAATCGCGAATTGCGCCAAACCGCCGATGAACATCGGAATGAGGATGGCGAAAAAGACGGCAATGTATCCGCCCTGCCCCTCGAATTTTCCTGCTGCCGCGCTCGCCGCCGCGCCGAGCATGATGAGGTCAGCGGGAATCGGCACCGGAAAGCCGATTTCCTTCAGGAGCATAATGACAAAAATCGCGAGCAGTCCGTAACTGTTGAGAAATTGATTGGCAGTCTCGGCAAGTTGAGCCATGTCCCTCTCCGTGTCTCGAATCAATGGGCGCATTGTCCCACAAAGCCGCAAAATTTTCCAGAGCAATGAGTGCTCACTTTTTGTTCAGTTTGCGCGAGACCCAAAGGGTTTTGCGGATTCAAGGAATCCGAGAAAACCGCCTACGGGTCTCGCGTTTTTCGTTCGTGATATAATGACCACGATGCCGATTTTAATTCTAGATGAACACGACCCCGAACGCGAGTTAGAATTTGACCTCCCGCACATGCTCTCATTGACCACAGCGGAACGTTATCGCTGGATGTTCGCCAACCGCCCCAAAGACCGCGAAGATTTAAAGGCGCTGCTCGCAATCAAGAAATGGAAACGCGGCAAGGAAAAAAGAACCCGCTCGTGAGAGCGGGTTCTTTTTTTTCGGACAAGAGGATTGCTGGAGATGGCACGACGGTTTGCGTTACTGGCGGGTGGGTGGGACGAGATTCTCCGAGGGCAGGAAAAACCCGAAGTCAGGAAAATGCCCAACGGTTGGGTTCAGCCGCCGAGCGTAGCGAGGTCGGCTGCAACCCGTTGTTATGCCGCCCTTTGCCTTTCAGGATTTGCCCAATGAACTTCATTGCGTTTGTCTCGCCTAGTTCAACACAGACTCAAGGCTTGCCCTAAATTGGTTTTCATCTTCGTTGTTGTAGAACGGCGCGCCAAACAGACGATACTTTTTATTTTCAAATTTCAAAAGGCGGTTTTTGCCAAACTTCGCCGTGATTTCTTTCAGGAAGTCGGCTTTCCATTTATCGTGTTCTTTGAGATGCGCGCCCTTTGGCTCGATGAACAGTTGATAGGCGAGCGTTTCGCCGTTTTTCTCTTTCAGGAACAAGACAAAATCGGGTTGGAAGGCTTGCCCATCGGAAAAATTGTAAATGGCAAAATGCCCTTCGTTGCGCAACAGGTAGATTTCTTCGTATTGCGCTTGTAGTTTTTGCATTTGCCTGTCCAGCATACGCACGAAGGCTTTTTCTTCGCTCGTGCCGTAAACCGTGTTGAAGGCGAACCAATCTTTGGCGGAGACGAAAGACTCAAACTGCGGGTCGTCCGCCGCGCGGGGGTTGCGGGAATCGAATTTGAGGGCTTTGTCTTTGAAGATTTCACGCACCCAATCGCGCCGAAAGTCCTTTGCCCCTTCAAAATCTACGGCTTGCTGGCGGATTTCGGCTTCGATTTGGTTCAGCAAGCCCAGCATGGCGGCTAACTTTTCGGCGCGGTTTTCTTGCAGCCCGTAGAGATTGCCCTGAAAGGTGATTTCCAGCCCGCCGAGATACTCTTCGGAGGCGATAAAGTCGCGCATGGAGGCGAGATGGGGGAAGTAACGCCTGAGGTTGGCAAACGTAAAAAACGGATTGCGGGCAATGGCGGATTCAATGACGTTGCGCTCAATATCTTTGACCTTGACGTCCTGGCGGGTTTCGTCCTGCACGACTGCGCCTTTTTTGCCGTTTTGGAGCGCGGACGTCTCGCCGCCGTGACCTGTGGCGATGACGTGAACGTAGTTGCGCCGCTTTACGCCCAAATCGGCAAATGATTGGACGCGCTGGTAATCTTTGGGACGGCGGTCATTCAGCCAGACAACGCCGTACTTGTAAAAGTCGGTCTTCTTGAACGGCTCTTTCAGTTTGAGTTCGCGGGTGACTTCACGCTCGTCCATCATGCCCTGTTCGATGAGCGCCTGCCGAATTTCGGCGATATAACGTGAATCGTTGATGCTGTGATAATGCAGTTCTTCGATCACGCGCAGTTCGTGGTTCAGGTCGCCGTCAAACTTGCGGCGGAATTTATCGGCGTTGTCAGGAAGGACAAAGGGGAAGTAACGCGCTCCGCGTCCGATTAACTGCGCTTCGGAAAGCGTGGTCGTTCCAATTTTCGCCCTGCCCGTATCGCGCGGCTCATAACAACGGACAATATCAAAGAGGTTCAGCACATCCCAGCCTTCGTTGAGTTTTTGCACGGCAAAGATGGCGCGGATGTGATTGTTTTTATCTTCCAGCGTGTTGACGAGAATCTGATACTTTTCCTTTTCGCCTTCGTCATTCACCGAAAGGCAAAACTCTTCGGCAAATTCGCGTTTGAGCCGCTCGGCAAGTTGGGCGGAGGAAACGCCCTGGGCGTCGAAAAAGGCAAAGGCGCGGCGGACAATTCCAATGTCCGATTTGAGGCGGATGTTTTCGATGTCCCGCGCGGAGAGACGTTCGATCATCCGATGAAAGTTGGCTTTATTTTCCTGCGATTGGGCAATCGTTTTCTGCGCCTTGAACAAAATGACGGGCTTCAAATTGATGCGGTATTTGGCGGCGACTTCGCGCTTGTATTGGCTGAGAATGAGAGCCTGGATGATGCGCTCGTTCAAATCGAAGTCGGAATAGACCAGCGTCACGTCTTTGGAGAAGCGGTCGTTGCGAAATTCGGGCAGGTCGTAGCGGAAGATGACCTTGTTGCGGTATTTCTCCACCATCGCGGGGTGGGTGAAGTCGTGCGTGGCGGTGAATTCCAGCAGCAGGTTGTCTTCGTTTTGCTCGAAGATGCGCTGGACGGTGTTCTCCCAACTCTCGAACATCTCCATTTCCGATTTGGTCGCCACGTTCATGTGATGCGCTTCATCGGCTATCAAGACGACTTTGTGCTTGCGAAAATCTTCGTAGGTGAGGGCGTTTTCTTTTTGCGCCGTCAGGTCGGAGTGAAGTTTTTGAATGGTGGTAAAGCAAATGTTGATGTCGTTTGGGTTCGCGCCTTCAAAGTTTTCAACGGGCGTGACGCGCACGCGGCGGTTGCCGATGTTGATTTCGGGCGCGAAAAGATATTTGATGGAGACGGGGTTGAGAAAATTATCTCTGGTCTTTTCGATGATGTTGGTGGAGTTGACGAAGAACAGGAAGTTGCGATAGCCCTGCTCGTAGAGATAGAGAATCAGCCCCGCCATGATGAGCGTTTTGCCGCTGCCCGTCGCCATGTTGAAGAGGAAATGCAGAGGGTAGGCTTTGCCTTCGTAGTCGTTTTTGTGGCAGTGGAAGAAACGCGCAAAGGCGCGGATTTGATATTCGCGCAGTTCGTAGGCGGGGTTGAGGTTCAGGCGCACGGAATCGGGGACTTCTCGTTTGAGAAATCCCATGCGCTCGACGGCGTTGAGGGTTTCGTAGAGGAAGGGTTCGGGCATAGGCTTACGTCTTTTCCAATTCCAATTGAATGCGGCGAATCACGCCGTTCAAATCGCTTTGCACTTCGTTGTTCCAGAAACGCACTACGCGGTAGCCTTGCGCCGCAAGGAAAGCCGTGCGTGCATTGTCGTATTCTGTCTGTTCGAGGTGCTGACTGCCGTCCAGTTCGATGATGAGTTTTTTCTTGATACAGCAAAAATCGGCGATGTATGGACCGATGGCGTGCTGGCGGCGGAAACTGACTCCCAACTGGTCGTTGCGCAGAACCGCCCAGAGTTTGCGCTCGGCAGGCGTGAGTTTTTTGCGCAACTGGCGGGCTTTTTGGTAGCCCTGCGGCGTGGTTCGGCGGGGCGGCATTAGCCCCCCTCCCCAGCCCTCCCCAAATCCTGTGGATTTGGGGAGGGCGTCCGAAGGACGGGTGGGGTTGTTTTACTCTCCATAAAACTCCCGATTCAAGCGCTTATCTTCCTCACTGACCTTGAACAGCGCGTCGTCCATCTCGGAGAGATTGACGTACAACTGATTCTTGTCCAGCAGTTCTGCCAGCAGATGTTTCTGCTTTTCGACCCCCCTCAGTCCCCCCGAATCTGAAGGATTCGGGGGGATGGTGGGGTCGCCGATTGCCATAAAATCGTTCACGGCTTCTTCGGGCATTTCGGGGTTGACGTACCAGTTCAAGAACGAACCTTGCGCCATCTCGCGCCAGATTTGCAAGAGTTCTTCGCTGGTTTGCGCGGCTTGAATGCGCTCCATGAAGGCTTCGTTGTATTTCATCAGTTCGCAGTAGATGAAATCGCCGCCGCCCTGCCAGTTGACGGCTTTGCTGACGCCGCCCTGCTCGCCCGCGATGACTTTCTTGAGCCGCTCGACGGGGATGCTTTCGATGTAATCCATCTGCTCGATGCCGATGTATTGCCGCCCCATTTTGTGCGCGACAGCGGCGGTTGTGCCTGAGCCGAGAGAAAAGTCAAGCACAATATCACCAGTTAGGCTGCCTATGTGAATAATGCGTTGTAAAAGTCGTTCAGGCTTCGGTGTGCCAAAAAACTCCTCACCCAGCACTTCCTTGGCTTCTTTCTTCGCTTCTTGATTATCACCGACCTCTTTCCTGAACCAAATTGTTTTGCTGACAACTCCTTCTTGAACTTCTGATAAAAATCTCTTGATTGAAGGCACGTTGTTACCGTCTTCACCAAACCATATTCTATTATCTTTCACCATTTCCTCAAAGCGCTCTTTAGAGACACGCCAGCAATAGCCCTTTGGCGGATGGACTATTCTTCCAGAGGGTGTTTTTATAGGGTAATCATAAGCCGCAGAATAGGTTTTCACATCTAGACCGCTAGATTTCCACAAACCTCTAGGGTCATTATCTGGATTTTTGTAACGGCTATTCATTTCTTCTGTTCGTGGGAGCAGATTGGGACGCCAAATTTCTTTGTTTCTGGCATAAATCAAAATATGGTCGTGGCTGTCCGAAAGCCATTTGGCGTCATTTTGTGGCGAATATTTCTTCTCCCAAATAACATTCGCCACAAAATTTTCTCTTCCAAATACATCATCACAAAGCACTTTCAAATAGTGCGCTTCGTCGTCATCAATATTTATCCAGATTGAACCGTCTTTCGTGAGTAATTCTCTCGCCACTTCCAGCCGATTCTTCATAAACGTCAGCCAGGTGGAATGATTGAAACTATCGTTATAGCCAAACGAGTCATTCCCCGTGTTATACGGCGGGTCAATGTAAATCAACTTCACCCGTCCGCGAAATTGGGTTTTGAGGGTGTGCAGGGCGAGCAGGTTGTTGCCTTTGATGATGATGTTCTCGCGGATCACGCCGTTCTCGTCGCGGCGGAAGCCCGTCACCTTTTCTTTGCCCTTCGCCGTGTAGCGCTTGAAGTTGGTCAATACTTTCGGGTCGAGCAGGCGGGTGATTTCGTCCTGCGCCAGCACTTCATTGAAGAAAATCTCCTTGCGGCGTTCTTCTTCCTTCGTCTGCCCGCCTTCCAAAACCGTGTCTTTGTAGGGCCAGACCAGCGCCACTTCGCCGCGCTCACGCAAAAACTTGCCGTCAATCGTCAAGCCAATGCGGTTGCGAAAGCGGGTGTAGGAATTGTCCAGAAAATTCTTTTGGGAGATGTATTCGAGGAAGGTGTTGATATTGAAAATCCAATGACCTTCAATCTCATCGAAAAACTTTGCCTTGATTTCTTTGTTTGAAAGCAGCAGTTTGACGAGCGCATGGTCAATCTTCCAGGCGGCGTCCTGCACGGCGGCAAGCACGAGTTCGCCGTCGTCATCCACAAAGCGCGGGTCGGTTTTGAGCAGGTCAATGAGTTTGGCGTGGAAGGACATGAAGCGCTCCTATATTTCATGAGCCTATGGTTGAATTAAGTGGCATAACTATAGATTATGCCGCATTTTCGCCGTATAATCGCCGTTGGCAAAGACTGCAATCTTGCAGTGTAAAATACTCCGCTGGCATTTTACACTGCATTTCGCTTCGTGATAGACGATTTTAAATACGGCATCCCAAACCACACTCCATGCCATCAAGCCTTTACAACGCGTCCGCGACCAACTCGGCAATATCCTTCCGCGCAACTTGTTCATCCACACCTTTCGCTTTTGCGCCGTCTTCCAACATCGTCATGCAGAACGGACACGCCGACGCGACCATCTTGGCTTGCGCGTCTATCACATCTTGAATGCGTAAATTGTTGATGCGCCCGCCCGTATTTTCTTCGAGCCACATGCGTCCGCCGCCGCCGCCGCAGCACAAACCGTTTTCGCGCGAACGCGCCATTTCGACCAAATGTCCATTCGCGCTTAATGCCTTGATAATCTCGCGCTGCGGGTCATAAATGTTGTTGTACCGTCCGAGATAGCACGAGTCGTGATACGTTATCGTGTCCGTGACGGTTTGCTTTGGCGTGATGACGCGATTGCCGATGAGTTCCGCAATCAACTGTGTGTGATGAATCACTGGAAAATTGCCGTCGAACTGCGGGTATTCATTCTTGATGGTGTTGAAACAATGCGGACACTGCGTCATAATGCGCTTGAACGACAACGCCGAAAGATTTTCGACATTTTCCATCGTCGCCATTTGGTACAAATATTCGTTGCCTAAACGCCGCGCCGATTCGCAGTTGCAGCGTTCCTCGCGCATCACCGCGAATTGGATGCCCGCCGCTTGCATGATTTTAATCATCGCGCGCGTCACCTTCTGATTGCGCGCGTCGTACGCCCCCGCGCAGCCAACCCAATACAACACGTCGTACTCGACACCGGGCTGCGCAAATTCCACGCCCAAATCTTTGATGCCATCCCAACGCGACGCTTTCGGCAGCCCGTACGGATTGCCCTGCCGTTCCATCGAATTCATCGCCTTGTCCGACGGCGGCTGCGGCGCGCCTTCCGTGAGCGTGAGATAGCGGCGCAAATCAATAATCGTCGAAAGTTGGTCAATCCCAACCGGACACGCGTGCACACATGCCATACACGTTGTGCAATCCCACAATTCTTGCGCGGTGATGACGTCTCCGTGAATCGGCTTGAGTTCGCCCAACGGTTTCGCCGACATGAACGGCAGGAGGGGCAGCATGAATTGTTTGGAATAATCCTGCAGTTTCACCTCAATCATTTTCGGCGAAAGCGCTTTTTCGGTCGAGGCGGCAGGACAAACCGCCTGACAGCGCCCGCAGCGCGTGCACGCGTCAAAATCCATCACCTGCTTCCACGAAAATTCTTCAAACTTGCCGACGCCAAACGTTTCCAAGTCCTCGATGTTGCGAATCGGCGTGATCGCATTTGGCAGCGGCTGTTTGAACAACGTATTGGTGGAACTCGCAAAAACGTGAAACCATTTCGACAGCGGAACATACGCGATGAGAAACAACGTCAGCGCGGCGTGAAACACCCACGTGCCCACATGCAAACTCAACGCGAGGTTTGGCGGCAGCGGCTTCCACAGATTCGAGAGTAAATTGCCGACCGGCGAATATTGCGCCCACCACGGCTGCATCTGCGAAATACGCAGCGACTCGATGATGAATCCGGTGAGCACCAACACGGTGAAGGAACCCGTCACGAACAAATCGTCGTCGAAATGCAGTTCGCCGTCTCGATAGCCCCATAGGCGGCGCGGCTTTTGCGCATAACGGATATACAGCGCGACGCACAACGCGACCAGCGCCAACAGTCCTACAATGTCCAACACAAACTTGTACAAGAAATAAAAGCCGCCTTGCAGGATGCGAAAATGCAAGACCAGCCGCGCAATGTCCCAATCCACCGTCGCCAACGCCGTGCCGATAAACAAAATAATCATGCCCCACATCAAACTGAGATGCATGATTCCGGCAGGTTGATTTTCGCCCGCGACCTTTTTGGTCAGGACGCCGTACGTGACAAAATTACGCAGTTTGCGCTTCCACTCGGCGCGGACGGTTTTGAGATTGAATTCGCCTTTGCCGATCCGCCACAAACGCACGTGCCGATACGCGCCATAGGCAAAGATGAGTACGGCAATGAGACCGCCAAGATACAGTACAACTTCTAACCAAACGGGGATATTCCAGAACGTGGGGCGACAAATTACATCAGGAGGGCAAAAGGATTCGTCAAACATGGGGTTCGCATATCGCGCCTCGCGTATCGCTTATCGCGTAAACAGCATGACGATTTGCGATACGCGATTTGCGATGGGCTAGGCGCGTTCTTTCGCCATTTCGACAATGCTGACCGGTTCGATGCCGCCTTTGACGGGCGGGATTGCCGCGTACAAATTCCCGGGGTCGGGCATCGCGCGCGGTGTGTCCCAATCCGGTTTGGGCGGCGGCACGAGCAATTCCTTTTTCGTGACAATCGCGCTGCGGCGGTCATAGTACGCCAATTCGTAATCGTGCTCCAACACAATCGCGCCGGTCGGGCACGCCTCTTCGCAAAAACCGCAAAAGATGCAGCGCAGCAAATTGATTTCATAACGCGCCGCGTAGCGCTCGCCGGGCGAATAGCGCTCCGCATCCGTATTCGCGGCGGGCAGAACGTAAATCGCATCAGCGGGGCAAGCTGCCGCGCACAGCGAACAGCCGATACATTTTTCGAGACCGTTCTCGTGCCGTTTCAATTCATGCCGTCCCCGAAAACGCGGCGGCACCGGTTTCTTGACTTCCGGGTATTGATACGTGACCGGTTTGCTAAGCATTTCTTTGCCGGTCGTCAACATGCCTTTGAGCAGTGCGGCGATCCCTTCCAGCATTTTCACATCCTTGAGTTATTTCAGTCCTAAACGCGCGCGGATGAATGTACGAATCTGTTTCATTGTCATTACCGCTTTCTTGGCTTCCTCTTTTGTCGCATGCAAACCGGGGTACCGAATTACGACGGCATAGGGCTCGAGTTCAATCACTTGCTGCGCAATGAGATTGAATGTGGAATCAACCTGCATGCATAGGCGACAAAGTTCTGTCAATTCGCGACTGCGTGGGTATCTGATTTTGTGTCTCACGAGATACGCCTTAGATATTTTTCGACACATTGCTGCGCGTGGAAGCAAGTGCTATCAAAAATCACAACGCGCCGTTGACGATAGGCGACAAGAGCAGTGTTGTAATCCACATCGGCTTTGTCAATCCATTCCTCAACGGTCTCGACGTTCATAGAGTACCTTGCCGCGCTTGACTATCTCAGTAATGAACCAATCCTCAATCTCGAGGCGGTGAGCAATTTCCGCCGGAGTTCTGACAAGAATATCCATCGGAAACGTTTTTCCCCAGACAGCCCGATACGCATTCGCAGTCAGAACAGTCCACCGTTCATCGCTGTCTTTAATCACCAGCATATCCACATCGCTATTGCGATTCGGCTTGCCGTACGCATACGAGCCAAACAAAATGATTTTTTCGGGGTCAAGCGCTTGGACGAGACGCTCGACAGCCCATTGAATCTGTCGTTTGCTGACGCGGCGAAAACGCGGCGAGAAATAATCGCTGCCTGAACGCACGGCGCGCGGGGCACCCGTTTTTTTGGTTTTCGTTCGCGTTACCGATTGCTTTGGCATTATGCTTTCTCGATTTTGACGCGCGCGCCCATCGGCAAATTTAGCGTGCCGTCCAAATTGTTCGCGAGCGCAATCACCCCGGGCGGCACGTGACCATCCACCTGCGCGTTCACCTGCATCACGCGCGGCGGCTTTGTCTCCAACGTAATCTTGACCCTGTCGCCGTCGCCAATGTTCCATTCTTCCGCGTCGTGCGAATTAATTTCAACGTGCGCGGCGGGAACACGCGGCTGGACGATTTGGCTGAACTGCATCGCGCTGCCGCGATCCAAAAGCGCGCGCGTGACCGCCATGTAAGGTTCGCTTGCCGCCGCGACCTCTTTGGGCGCAATAAATTTCACAGCAAATTTCGCGTCGGGGTTTGTTTCCGATGCGCTTGCCCATTGTATCCCGCTGACATCGCTGAACAATTCACCCAGCGCGATTTGGACCGGTTCCGCCGAATCGCCGCCGACCGTTTGCACCGACGCGCGCCGCCGCGCCGTAACCCGTAATCGCGCGTGTGTCATTTGCGCGTACAGCGGGACACGCTGCGTGATTTCATTCATCACGTCCGCCGCGGAATCGTATTCCCACCGCGCGCCCAACTGCTTTGCCACATCGCGGATGATTTCCCAATCTGCGCGCGCCTGCCCCATCGGCGACAGCGCACGCGCAAAATATTGTACACGGCGTTCGGTATTCGTGTACGTGCCGTCGCGCTCCGCCCACGACGTCGCCGGCAAAACGACATCGGCTTTTTGCGCGGTGTCGGTCAGGAACAAATCTTGCACGATGAGAAAACCGGGATTGCGAAAGGAGGGATTGTCGCGCGCGGGGTCAGCGCCCATGACGTACAAGACTTTGGCTTTGGTCAACATGTCTTGAGCTTTCATGCCGCCCGCCGTCGGCACAACGCCCATGTCCACCGCGCCCATCGAATTGTTGTGCGGATACAACGCGATGACGCCGTTGTTCTTTTTGCCGAAATGCCCGCTCAGGATCACCAACGCGTTCAGTGCGGCTTCGACGGCAGGGTCATTTTGCATCGCGAACATGAATTCGCGTCCAAAGACAAGGATGCCGTTTTCGCTCGACGCGAACGTTTCGCCGATGTGTTTCAGCGTGTCCGCGCTCACGCCGCATTTTTCCGCGCAATCGGCGAGCGATAGATTCAACGCGCGGACGAAATCGTCTGCGCCGTTTGCGCCATCAGTCTTGTGTAACCCAGCGTCCATCATCGCGCGCACGATACCCAACACGAGATACGCTTCCGCGCCGTACTGGTAAAGCGGTTTGTGCGCCGCGTACTGCGCGAGTTTCGTCAAACGCCCGTTCGCCACGACGAGCGTCGCGCCTTGTTTCGCCGCTTTGGCAAAACGCAAGCGCAGCACGGGCTGCTCATTCTGCGGGTCCGCACCCAACACCAAAACCGTCGTGCCTTTGGTGAGTTCGCCGATGTTGGTGCCAACACCTGCGCCGAAATTTTTCACGAGGTCTTCGCCCGCGTTCCACTGCGACCAACCGATGCGATGGTCCACGTTGTTCGAGCCCAACACTTCGCGGAACAGTTTTTGGAACAAGTACAAATCTTCGTTCGAGACGCGATCGCCTGCCAGCCCCGCCATGCTTTTGGCGCCGCCCTCTCCCAACATCGGACGAATCCGATTGGCGATGAACGTGAGCGCTTCGTACCACGAAACAGGTTGCAGGTCCGTCTCGGTGCGAATCATCGGCGTGGTCAAACGTTCGGGCGCGTTCGCAAGATGATGCGCATAGCGCCCTTTGTCGCACAACCAAATTTCGTTGACCGCTTCGTTTTCGCGCGGCGTGATGCGCTTGATGCGGTTATCGCGTTCGCCGATGTTCAAGTTGCAACCGACGGAACAATGTTGACACACCGACGGATGGTCGTTCAATTCAAACACGCGCGCGGTGAAACGAAAATCGCGCGAGGTGAGCGCGCCGACGGGACAAATATCAATCGTGTTGCCGGAAAAATTGGAATTGAACGGCGGGTCGTCGAACGTGGTGATTTCGATACCGCGCCCGCGGTCTTGAAAACCGAGCACGGGTTCGCCTGCGACTTCGTCCTGAAAGCGCACGCAGCGCCCACATTGAATGCAGCGTTCGCGGTCGAGCATGATGAGTGGCGAAAGGGGCACCGCTTTTTCGTTATGAAATTTCGATTCGACGTAAAAGCGCGATTTGCCAGGACCGTAATGCAGGGAATGGTCTTGCAGCGGACATTCACCGCCCTTGTCGCAAATCGGACAATCGAGCGGATGGCTGGTGAGCAAAAATTCGATGATGCTGCGCCGCGCATCGGTCACCTGCTGCGTTTGCGTCCGCACCGCCATGCCTTCGGACACCACGGTCGTGCATCCCGCTTGCAGTTTCGGCATCCACGCAATCACCGGATTGCCCTGCTCGTCCAACACAGGCTGTTTGGTCGCCGGGTCAATTTTCGGCGTGCCGACTTCGACCAGACACATGCGGCACATGCCCGCGGGCTGTAGTTTCGGATGATAACAAAAAACCGGAATGTGCGAACCAGCAGGTTTTGCCGCTTCGACGACGAGCGTGCCTGCGGGCACTTGAATTGTTTTTCCGTCAATCGTAACTTTGGGCATCGAGTATCATCCCTCAATCAAGAATCGCGCCGCGCTCGCGCAAGAATTGTTCGAACCGCGCAAGCAAGCGTTCCGCATCGCGCAAAAGTTGTGTCGCTTGCTCGGGCGTTAATTCATTCTTTTTCTCGCCCTTTGCTTTTCCATACTCAACGTAACCCCGCGCGTCAAAAAGACGACCATAAATATCTTTGTACTCTTGTTCTAAAAGTTTAGGTTTTACCAAAAACTGGCTGAGCGCATCCCGAACACCTTTGTGCTTGTCGCGCACAACGTTCACTGTATACAGCACGGCGGTTGCCAAACTAAATGCGGCGCGATCTGCCGAAGGAATGGCATACAATGACCTGCCATCATTCTCAATCACTCGCGCGTTGCGCCACATTTCGCGCGACTCGGCAGCATACAATCGAATCACTTCAATCGTTTCATGATCGAGCGGGCGAAGTTCGCCTTCCAGGAAATCGAGCGGCACCTTTGCTTCCTCCAAGCGCGCAGCAAGTTCATCCCACAATTCAATTCCCTCGCGGCGGACATTCACGTAAAAGGGCAATTTCAAACGTTGACAGTTTTCCCAGCCCTCGCGCGAAAAAACCATTGGCGCAATGAACGAATTTTCATGTTCAAAATCGTAACAGATTTTTTTTACGCGTTCATAGCCATTTGTCGCCGCCACGAGCAAATCAATATCCGATTCCTTCTCCGCCTCCCCGCGCGCTTTCGACCCATACAAGATCACGCGCGAAACGTCCGCCTCGCATTCTTGTTCTAGGCGCGCCAACAGTTCAGCCACTTGCGCGCGCTCTTCCTCCGAGAGATGCGGCACACGCTCTCGATTCAACAATGCGCTACGCTTGCTCAGAACTCGGACGGTCATCTATCTCACGCTCTGTTTCCCAATCTACTTGTTTCCCTGTTCCTCTGCCTACCTATTTCCCCGTTTGCCCGTTCAGCCCCACCTTCGCCTCGTACTCGCTCTTGAACCACTTGATGGTGCCGGTGATGGGCGAGGTCGCGAAATCACCAAGTGGGCACAGTGTGCGTCCCACCATTTGATTTGCAACCGTCGAGAGCATTTCCACATCTTGCAAATTGCCCTTGCCCGCGTTGATGCGTTGCAATAATGTGAGCAGCCAGTACGTACCCTCGCGACACGGGGTGCATTTGCCGCACGACTCGTGTTTGAAAAACGCGCTCATCTTTTCCGTCGCCCACGGAATGTCGGTGTCTTCGTCGAGCACGATGATGGAAGCCGAACCGAGAATCGAACCCGCCGCCGCGATGGCTTCGTAATCGAGTTTCGTGTCGAGATGTTGTTCCGTGAGCATAGGCGCGCTCGCGCCGGCGGTGAGAATGCCTTTGACGCGTTTTCCGCCGCGTACGCCTTGCGCGAACTCTTTGCCAAAAATCAAATCGCGCAGCGTAATGGAACCGAGCGGCGCTTCGTAATTGCCCGGACGATTCACGTGCCCGCTGACGCAAAACACTTTTGGTCCGGTGGATTTTTCCGTGCCGATGCTTTTGTACCAGTCCGCGCCTTGCTGAATAATCGGCGGAATGTTCGCCAGCGTTTCGACATTGTTGATGACGGTTGGCTTGCCGTACAACCCAACCACGGCAGGAAACGGCGGCTTGACGCGCGGCATTCCGAGTTTGCCTTCGAGCGATTCAAGCAGCGCGGTTTCTTCGCCGCAAATGTACGCCCCTGCTCCGCGATGCACCGTAATCCGCAAAGAATAATCTGTATCGAGGATTCGTTCCCCCACGTAGCCGCGCGCTTGCGCGACCGCAATCGCCTGTTCCAAAATTTTTGCCGCGCCCGGATATTCGCCGCGAATGTAAATGAACGCGTGATGGCATTGAATCGCGTACGCCGAAATGATGATGCCTTCGATGAATTGATGTGGATTCTTTTCAATGATCTCGCGGTCTTTGAACGTGCCGGGTTCGGACTCGTCGGCATTGACCACGAGATAACGCGGGAACACGCCCTTGGGCAGAAAACTCCATTTCAGACCGGTGGGAAAACCCGCGCCGCCGCGTCCTTTCAAGCCCGACGCTTTGACTTGGTCGGTCACCTGCTCGGGAGTCATTTCCTTGAGCGCCTTTTTCAACGCGTTGTACCCACCGTGGCGCTCGTACACATCCACGTCGCCAATATCGGGAATGTCTTGATTGCGGAGAATGATTTTGTCCATTACCGGTCCACGTCTCCCAACACAATATCTGTCATGGCAATCAGACCGACGAGGTCGGAAATCGAATGCCCCGGCGCGACGTGCGGCAGAACTTGGAGGTTGGCAAAGCTGGGCGTACGCACGTGCACGCGATGCGGTTTGTTCGTGCCGTCGGAGGAAACCAAAAAGCCCAATTCGCCGCGCGGCGATTCCACGGCTTGATACACAAAACCGACCGGCGGTTTGAATCCTTCCGTCCAGAGTTTGAAATGATGAATCAGACTCTCCATGCTTTGCTGTAATTCTTGTTTCGGCGGCGGCGCGACTTTGCGATTTGTGGTGATGACGGGACCGCCCGTTTTGTTCAAGCGTTCGAGCGCCTGCTCAATAATCCGCAAGGACTGTCCCATTTCCAAAATTTTCAAACGGTACAATTCGTAAATGTCGCCCTTGTCCGATTGCGTGTTGTACGGCACCTCAAAGTCGTACGTTTCGTACCCGGAGTACGGCTGTGCCTTGCGTAAATCCCAATTCAATCCCGTCGCGCGCAGCATGGGACCGGTGATGCCCAACTGCAGCGCGTCGGCGCGCGTGTACTCGCCGACGCCGCGTGTGCGCTCGAGCCAAATCGGATTCGCATCCAGCAGCGCCTGATATTCGCGGATGCGCGCGTACATCATCCCGACAAATTCGCGCACCTTGTCCGAAAAACCCATTGGCACGTCGAGCGCGCAGCCGCCAATGCGAAAATAGGTGGTCATCATGCGCGCGCCGCTCACCATTTCAAAAATGTCGAGCGCGTATTCGCGTTCGCGGAACGCGTAGGTGAACATACTGACCGCGCCAATGTCCATCGCGTTCGTGCCGACCGCAACGAGATGCGACGCGATGCGGTTGATTTCGCACAACAGCACGCGCAAGATTTGCGCGCGTTCCGGCACCTCCACTTGCATCAATTTTTCGACCGCGAGGCAAAAACCGAGATTATTGAACAGCGGCGACAAATAATCCATGCGGTCGGTCAGCGCAATGGCTTTGGTGTACGTCTTGTACTCCATGTTCTTTTCGATGCCGGTGTGCAAATAACCGACATCGGGCATGGCGCCGACAATTTTCTCGCCAGCCGTCTGCAAACCTACGCGCAGCACCCCGTGCGTCGAAGGATGATGCGGACCCATATTGATCAACATGGTTTCAGTGGACGGGTCTTCAAAACTTTCGCGCACCGTCGCGGTCACGCCACTGCCAATCGGAATTTCCGTCGCGCGACCGTCAATTTCGAAAATGGCTTCGCGCGGGCGTGGGGGGGGGGTGTTTTTGGGCTTGCGCGCTTCGATTTGCTCGATGTTGTGTGTGAACTCGACGGTCTCGTATCCGAGCGCGTAATCTTTGCGCAGCGGATGCCCTTGCCAATCGTCGGGCATGAGGATGCGCCGCAAAAACGGATGTCCCTCAAAGCGCACGCCCAGCATGTCGTACACTTCGCGCTCGAAAAAATTCACGCCCTTGAAAACGCCGGTCAAGGTTGGCGCCACCGCATCATCTTCTTGCAGCATCACCGTCAGACGCAGCCGCGCATTCGCGGCATGCGAAAGAAAATGATAGAGCACTTGGAAACGCGCGGGCGGTTCGACGCTGTCGAGAGATTCGTCGTCCAATGTCAATTCGTTCGGGTTGGGCGCGTTTTCGGCTTGCAGATACCAATCGAGCGCGGTCACATCCACGCACTGGTCATAGTCCAATTCGTCGCGTAGGGTACGCGCGGCATCGGGCAAAATTTCGCGCGCCACCGTAATCGTCGTCTCGCCGCGAAATTCGGACACGTTCAAAATCCGGTCGCCGAATTTTTCGCGCAAGCGCGTGGCGGGGTCATTGACAATGAATGTGGTTGTTTGGGGAATGGGAGTCGCGATTGCCATAAGTACCTTTACCAGAGAATTTCCAATCCTTCAATACCCTGAAAAGCCGAATCGCGTGACACCAGCGTGGCATCGCGGGACACCGCAAGCGCCGCAATCATCCGGTCAAACAATTCTGGCACTTGAGTTAATTGTTTGGCAGCGATCACGTCGCCCAAAACCACACCGGCAATTTCATAATTGTCACTTGCTTGTAATGCCTCAACAAGGTCTGAAAAAATTACAGTGGTACGCTTTTTCTCTTCGAGCAATAGAATCTCCGCCAAGACCATTACGGACACAACGCCAATAGCTTTGCCTGCATCAATTTCGTCAAGTGCGCGTTTGGCTGCCGCGCTGAGGCGGGGATTGGCGGTAAGATACCAAATCAAAGCATGTGTATCTAAAACGTAATGCATCACAAGTCGTCCAAGCGGCGAGACCAGCTTGCGCGCGCCATGCGAAAGTCTTCCCAGGTCGTATCCGATGGCGGAAACATTCCGTACAATGACTTGATTTTCTTGCGCGCAGAATTTTTCGCTCGCGGCGCGCGACTTGATGCCGGGATTGCGCGTTTGAGACGAACTAAATCGCGCTCGAGCTGTTCAATCAAACGATTTACTTTTTCCCAGTTTTCCGTTTTCTTGGGTTTGCGCGTTTTCGAAATAGCCATCTCCCTATCCTCTCAAACCCCACTGCTCTATTTTGATTTGCCCGCGCGGTTCGCCCTTTTGGATTTTTTCGTGCAGCCGCAAAATGCCGTACATCAACGCTTCGGGACGCGGCGGGCAGCCGGAGATATAGACATCAACGGGAATGATTTCGTCCACGCCTTGCAAAATCGCGTAGTTGTTGTACACGCCGCCGCTCGACGCGCAATCGCCCATCGCAATCACCCATTTCGGTTCGGGCATTTGGTCGTAGAGCTGCCGCACGACGGGCGCCATTTTGCGCGACACGCGTCCTGCCACAATCATGAGGTCGGCTTGACGCGGCGAAGCGCGATACACTTCCATACCGAAACGCGCGAGGTCAAAATGCGACGCGAACGTTGCCATCATTTCAATCGCGCAGCACGCCAGACCAAACAAGAGGGGCCACATGGACTTGGTGCGCGCCCAGCGGACGGCATCTTCTAACTTGAGAAAAACCGCGCCCATTGCCCCGGTTTTTTCTTCGGGTGTACGGATTTGATTGGCGGGGATAACTTGTTGAGACATATCTCACCTGGTCGCACATAAAGTCAAAGACTACCGCATCACGCTTCAAACGCGGCGATTATAACATTGCCTTTATCGCTTGTAAAGCGATTCACAAATAGAGTTGTGTCTGTTTTACGCAGCCCTGCACAAACACAAACTTGTCAGTTGTTTACATATTCAATCGGTTCCCCCGCCCCATGTTTTTCCAACGGCACATTCGGTCGCGTCAACAATTCGCGCGCCACTTGCAAAAGCGTCGGCGGGTGCAAGAGCATATTCGCATAACTCGCGTTCGCCATCGGGCACGCGCACTCGTTGTTCTTGATACTTTTCCTTAAGGTTCGCATTGTACCGACTTGTTCAAACCAAATCGGTTTCAAATCATAATTCGTGCGCCGCACATTGCCGACGGGCTGCGCGCGAATGCAGCACGACCACACATCGCCGTTCGGCGCAATGTGCCCACTCGCCCAGCCCGCGAAACACGGAATCGCCTGTGTTTGTTCAAACAACGTGCGCTTCGCCAATTGATAATACTGCGCGCGAAACGACTGCGTCACGCGCGCAAAACCGCGCGCAGGCGTGTTGCGCGCGTGCTCGCTCAAAAAATCCGCGACGGGTCCGTATTCCTGCGCCAGCGGCGTAATGTCCAGACCGACCGTATCGAGTTCGACGCGTTCTTCGGCGACTTCGGTGATGTACGAATCCGGTTTCAATTCTTGCAAGCCGCCATAGATTTCGCGAAAGCGCGCGATATTGTATTTGGAAATGACGCTGTGAATCGAGAGGACGAGATTGGAATGTTTCTTTTGCAACTCTTTGAGCGCCGCCCACGTTTTCATCGAACGGTCCCAATTGCCCGGCACCATGCGAATTTCGTCATGTTCTTGCCCGATACCGTCGAGTGAGAGATTGATGCCGATACGTGACTGCGGCGCGTTCGCGCAAATTTTGTCCACGCCCTCGACGATGCGCTGCGTCAAGATGCCGTTCGTCGGAATCGTGATGTATTCGGGACGACAATGCGTATAACCCGCAATGACCATTTCAGGCAGGTCTTTGCGCTGAAAAGGTTCGCCGCCGGTGAACGTCAAATAAATCGGTCCGCGTCCGATGTTTTGAAAGGTTTTCGTCCACTCGTCGAGCGTCATGTCGTCGTTCGGTTTGCGCCACACATCGCACGTTTTGCATTTCGAGTTGCAGCGAAACGAAATGCTGATGACGAGGCTGAACGGCAGCAGTTTCGGAAAACCGAACCGATAGAACGACCAGTAAAGCGGAATTTTCGGCAGAAGCGAGGTTAACATGTCAAGCCGCTACCAGTTCAACATTTACGCGATAACCAAGTTTTTCGAGCATATTCGTAATGTCGTCCCAGTACAAGCGGAACGATTCAACATCTGCGGTACCGATGCGCGCAAGTATATCAAAGATGAGCTTGTCATAGCCCTCTTCTAATTCGGCATCAACCATGGCAGTTTCTGCCCAATCTACGAGTTCCACCAACGTAATTTCGCCGTTCAGATATGCTTCGAGTTTTTGACCGACCGTCTGGCGTGTAATCATGAGTGGCACCTCCTCTTAGAGCCGTTTGTGACCTCGATCCACAGGATATTTTTCATGAATGGCAACAAGTCGCCCTTGAGCATCATATACTTGCTGCACAAACGATAGTGTCTGCTCATTGGCGTCCACGATTTTAATATAGCGCGACCATCCGCCTTTATGGTCAGGAATGTCATGCCAATAACGACGTCCTCCATCAGGCAGGTCTCCCCAATACTCAAAACGCCTTCATTCTGTTCGCGCGTTGCCACGCGGCGCAATCCTCCATTTATGGCTTTTCATCCCACAAATGCAATACCGGCACACCATTGTCGTCGGTCAACAATTTTTTCAGATACGCGTATTGATACTGATGCAATTCTTTTTCGGGGAAGGTTTCCCACCATCCGTTGATGGCTTGCAAATCATTTTTGGCAATCGCGTCGGAAGGAATCCCCAACTCCATCAATGCGATGATGAGCGCGGTGCGCGCCAAATTTTGAATTTCCACATCGCCCGGCTTGTAGGTAATCAACTGCGCGTACGTCAAAGGCACGCGCACAACCAGCGAGCCATCCGGGTTGATGGTGTTCTTGATGCTCAAACCGGGGTCGGTCGGGCTGCCGGGAAAAGTTACGAATCCATCATGGCGCGGAATGAACAAGATATTGAGGTCGGCGCCGGGGTCAATTTTTTCGACGTGCGCGCCGACACCGCCATTGCGCGTGTCCATCGCCGGATAGGTCATATCATCGCCCGCCGCAAGGCGCTGTTTGAAATCGTCATACAGCACCGGCGCGCGTTTTGCCCAATCCGCTTCTTGCCAGCGAAAGAAATGATTGTATGTAATGGCTTCAAAGAGATTGGAAACAAATTTCTCGTCGCGCAGGGACAAACCATAAAGCGGCAAGATGGGACGCGTAGCAAAATCGGGACTGACGCCGAGGCGAATCGTTTGCGTGCGTTTGCCCAATTGCCGCGAATACGACGCGGGCGCGCCATAGAACGTGTCCACGGCGGTAGGCATAACCTGAAGCGTTGGTGTCGGCGTGGGGGCAATGAAAACAACCGGCGTGCGGGGAGGCGCA
>Ga0070741_10001387_pt1 | contig 74585 bp, 62 predicted proteins | sample Coa_R1_4_FD_66440 | JGI IMG/M metagenome (GOLD analysis project Ga0070741, IMG submission 66440) | Surface soil microbial communities from Centralia Pennsylvania, which are recovering from an underground coalmine fire - Coalmine... | ecosystem: Environmental > Terrestrial > Soil > Unclassified ...
AAAACTACATCTTTCAGTATTCGCCACCGAATCGAATTGATTGAAACTTTGGTGAACAAATTCGCATCGTGCGCGTATGGGTGCTTTCAGTATTCGCCACCGAATCGAATTGATTGAAACTGTTTTCGCCTAAACTTGCGCGATGACCGCCAACGCACTTTCAGTATTCGCCACCGAATCGAATTGATTGAAACCTTGGACAAGCGTCCATCATCAAGCGCGTTTCTTTGTCTTTCAGTATTCGCCACCGAATCGAATTGATTGAAACTTTGGTGAACAAATTCGCATCGTGCGCGTATGGGTGCTTTCAGTATTCGCCACCGAATCGAATTGATTGAAACATTTGCAAAAACAATTCGCGCGCGTTCTGAAGCGCGACTTTCAGTATTCGCCACCGAATCGAATTGATTGAAACTTGGAATATTCCAGAATCGAATAACGCCGCAATGCGCCTTTCAGTATTCGCCACCGAATCGAATTGATTGAAACTTTCGCTGACCCCGTGAACGCGCTTTTACTTGTGTCCTTTCAGTATTCGCCACCGAATCGAATTGATTGAAACCCCCTCACATCCCCCCAAATACCCCCAATTTCGCGCCAAATTCCCAATCTTTGCCCCATTTTGCGCCTTCTTTTGCTATTCGCCGCGCCGCCTCTCCCCGCTTTTCAAATTTCGCCGCGAAAATCGCATTTTGCGCCAAATTGCCCCTCATTTGCGAAAATCCAATCTCCCTTCTCCAATCTTCATCTAAACCACATCGTTGCAAAATCGTCGAAACTCACATGCCACACACTTGGCACGATTCTTGACCGGCGCAGGCATCCGCTCCTGTTCCAAAATCTCGCGCATCTGCCGCACCGCTTCTTCCGCTTTCCGCCGCAGCCCCATCGTCAAATCAATTTGCTCCGCGCGTCGTAAAGGAATTTCATACAAAAATCCGCGCGTCACACGAACGCCGCGCATCTCTTCCAGCATCATCCCATACACACACAATTGTAATTGGAAATGCGCGCCCGCAATCCGCGACAATTTGTAATCTACCGGAATCACTTCGCCGCTCCCCACCACCGTCACCACCATATCCACTTCGCCGCGCACACCCAGCCGCGTCGAATACAGCGGCACATCAAATTCGCGCGCCCCCTCCGCGATCCCGTACGCGCGCAGCGAGCGCCGTTCCTCACGCCCCACTTCACTGCGCCCCGCTTCCACCCCCGCTTCCATCTTGTACGTCGTCGGGCGCACGTCCGGCAGACAGGTTTGATAAAAAAATACGCGCGGGCAGTACGCCCACTGCTTCAAATCTGTTACGCGCACCGGATACGCTTGGTCATCATCCAGCATCCGCTTTCTCCGCCTTACCTTCATTAATCAAGACGCGCCGCGCCGCCCAATCCTTTTCGCAAATCGTAAACAATTGAATATTCCCCGGCGCTTTGCCCAACACGCGCGCCAGTTTCAGCATCAACTCTTCCTGATGCGTCGCGCGCAAATCTCCCATGAACGCGGAATACTGGATGCGGTCCAAACCATAATCCAAACACACATCCGCGACCCTGCTCCGCTTGCCGTCGTCGGGAATGTCATACACCAAGACGCACTGCATATTTCATTCCGCAATCCACATTCCGCATCCTTTACCATCCCATCACAAACGGCTCGTACACGTCGCGTTCCCCGCGCAAAAATGTTGCCATGTGCCGCGCCTGCTGCTGCATGATGATGCGTAGCGGAAAACTTTTCTTTTCGTACGCTTCGGCGCCTTCGAGACGTTCAAAAATTTTTTCCGCCAACATTCGCCGCGTGGCTTCCGTCAAATATCCGCGTTCGTCCTGCTCCAATTTCACATTCTTGTTCACCAAACCCAACACCGTGCGGTCCACCACCGGCGCGCGAAATTCCTCAATCGCATCCAGCGTCAAACTCGGCTTGCCGGGGCGGTCCACATGCGTGAAACCGGCGTACGGGTCCAACCCCGCCAACACCAACCCGCGTTCAATTTGCCCATACAAAATGCCGTAACCATAATTCAGCGCCGAATTGATGGGGTCCTTGGCGCCGCGTCCTTCGCGTCCATTCCACCCATATTCCGGCGGCGCCACTTGGACCACCGCGTCCCAATACGCTTGCGCCGCGCGTCCCTCAATCCCCAACACTTCAAAACGCCAATCGTCAATCGTCGCGCGCGCGCCATTCAAAACTTCCGGCAGCGTTTTCATCCGCTCCAATTCCTCCACCGCCGCCATGATTTTGTCCGCCGCCGCGCGCAGCCGTTCAAACATTTCCGGCGCGCTCTCTTTGCGATACTTGGACATGTATTTCAGCAGCTGCGCCTGATTCGTCAATTTCCCTTGCGCCAACCCGATTGCCAGAGCCAAACCGCGCGGCGTACGGAACGCTTCCAACTGCGCGCGGCGCGTCAACACCGTCCCCGTCAACCCCGCGCTGTAAATGCTCGCATACGCATTGCCGGTGCCGCTGACAAAGTGAATCGGAATGCCGCGCGCCGCGCATTCTTTCACCGCGTCCGCGCTGATGCTCACGCCATGGTTCGCAATCAACACCGTCTCCAAATGCAGCAGCGGCGCTTGCGCTAATTTTTCATCGCCCTTTGTGACAATCAAGCGTTCGCTGTGCTTGCTGATAAACGCGCCAAACTCTTCGACGATTAGGTTTTGGACAATCGGCACGACTACCTCGCTTATAGCCGATGGCGAATGGCGTATGGCACAGCGCAACCCCCACCTGCCATCTGCTATCTGCCATCTGCAATGCTCATCACTCCGTTTCCCTTGACCACATCACGCCCGACTTGGATCAATTCGCCCCACACCAGCCACGGCAGCAGCGCGCGCCACGCCTCCAGCGATGCCGCATACGTCGCGCGCCCCACGAACCCACTCATCGGCGATGGCATCCCGCGTCGGTTCGACCCGCTGAACACTTCGACCCACCGCGTCTGCGCGTCCACCAATTGCGCCTGCCGCGCGCAATCTTGCAAAAAACGCAAATCGTCCCACGCGCGTCGCGCGCCGCCCGCGAATTGTTCATGCAATTCATCCACGCGTTTCAACAGCCGCGCAAACAACGGCACAAACTCGGGCGTCTTGACAATTTGGTCATGGTCAATCAAGCGCATCGGCGTCAAGAACTCGATTTGGAATTCGGAATTCGGATTTCGGCTTTCGGATTTCACGGCGCCCTTTGCCTCCTGCCTCCTGTCTCCCGCCTCCTGCCTCCTGTCTCCCGCCTCCTGCCTCCTGTCTCCCGCCTTGTCCATTGCCAAAGTAGCATTGTGCATCAAGCCTTCTGCATACTGCATTACCATTTCATGATCCACAACCAGCGTCGGCGTCCGTACCAAATTCCCCGCCTCGCCAAACAAACATTCACTTTCGCCCGTGAGCGGATTCAGCGCCCAAACGCGCTTCAACACAAACTTGCCGCGTCCGGGACCGACGCCGCCGCGCCCCATTTCGGGCACGGTCAAGATAAAGTAAGGCAAGAACCGCTGCGCATTTCCAAACAGCGTCAATCCAAATTCGAACAAATCGCCCGCCATGTAGAGACGTTCCGCTGAAACGTCTCCGCCACGTCCATTCGGCAGCGGCGGCACGAGAGCATAGCCGCGTCGTTCCTCGCCCGGCGTCTCATTCGCCGCGAGCAGCCAGTGGACGGGACAAGTCGCTGCGTGTTCCCCCCTCTCCTCTTGGGAGAGGGGCTGGGGGTGAGGGCAATACGAACGCAGCATCACGTGCCCCAACGCCCCGCGCAGATTCGACCCCGCGCGAAACGTGTCCGCTTCCAAACGCAGCGTCGTCGTCGCCTCGCACACAAAACGGAGATGGGTGGTGGTAAGAGAAAACATTAATCCTCCCAAACGTCTTTCGGAATCATGCGCGCCTGTCTTGAAAAATCGAGACCGATGTCCGAATCATAATGCACGCTCACAATGCGCAAATCCCCTTTTTCATCCTTGCGCGCCTGCGCCTTGCTCGCCAAAATCGCATACTGCTGCCACGAAATCGGCACCAGCAATTGGCTCGCTTCCAGCGGCGAGCGTTCGCGCGCGTCCACGTACTCGTCATACAAACCTTCCGCCAAAACGTTCACGCTGTCGAACGCTTTGTAAAACAACTCTTCCAACCGACTATCCGATTGAAACGCGCGCAGCGTGTTCACCGCGCTCGCGGTAAATTCCGCGTACTCGCTTTGAAACGTTTCGAGCCATGGCGCGCGGATTTCAGGACGCGCATAAATTTCATCCAGCCAATCGGACACGCGCGCCTCGTCAATCCATTCGCGGTCGTGTTTTTCCAAAACCTCCAACGCCGCGCCAATCAATTCCGGTACATACGGGCGCGGCTTGTCAGGAATCGGTTCGCGGAATACATTCACGCGCGCGCCCGCTGTATTCAACCGCCGCCGATTGACGCGTCCAAAGCGCTGCAACAACGCTTCCAACGGCGCCGGGTCGGTGTAAATCACATCCAAATCAATATCCAAACTCACCTCGACCACTTGCGTCGCCACCAGCACGATGGCGCGGCGGTTCTCCGAACGCGAACCCGTTGCGTCGCGCACCAGCGCTTCTTTGGTCAAACGGTCTCTGCCGTTGAAACGTCCGTGCAGCAATTCAACGTGCGCTTGTGTATCGAGCGCTCGCCGCAGCGTTTGCCATGCCTCTTGCGCGCGCCCAACCGTATTGCAGCAGACCAGCACAGCTTGCCCATTCCGCGCCGCGTCCGCAATCTGTTCCAAATTCTCATCCGCCAACAATTCCCCATCGCACAGCGCAAGTTTGTGCCGCCGAAATTCTTGATACAACTCCTCCGACGCGGTCACGAGCGTAAATTCACCCAACGCGTCGCGCAAACACTCGCGCAACAATTGAGGCAGCGTCGCCGACATGACCAAAAATTTCGCGTTGTAGCGTTCGCGCAAATGTTTCACCAGCGCGAGAATTTTCGCCAAACGTCCCGCATCGTACGCGTGAATCTCGTCAAAAATAAATGCCGCGCCGTAACAATCGGTCAGTAACGTTTCATATCCTTTCAAGCGATACGGCGCTTTCAAAACCTGATACGGACTCAGCACGCGCACCGGATAATAATTTTGCCGCGCCAAATCATTCAGCCAGCGCGCCGCTTGCGTTATCTTTTTCGGGTCCGCGTTTTCATCTTCCAAAAGCAAACGCCGATAGTACGCCAACGTGCTGCGGCTGTGTTCGAGTCCCACTTGATTTTTGAACGGCGCATCGCGCGTAATTTTTCCTTCCCCATCCACTTCATCTTCATTCAACCGTTTCTCCATCGTGTTCATGCTCGCCTGATACGGTAACGTGTAATACAAACGCGGCGCATTTTGCGACACTGCCCACAACAGCGCGGCTTCTGTTTTCCCGCTGCCTGTCGGCGCCATCAACACCGTCGAACCCCGCGCGTTCATACACTCGATTTGATGTTGATACGGATTCGTAATCCTGATTTTTTCCAGCAGTCGTTCCGGGTCCGACAATTGCGGTTCAGGCAATTCGCCAATGTGCGCCGACGCCATGTGGTCGGATGAAATCAAATGCCCGCGTAACAAAATCGTGCCAATGAGCAATGCAGATTCATCCGAACGATTCACCTCCTTGTCGAGCCAGCGCGCATACGCATTTAGATGTTTGCGAATCAACGTCGAAACGTGACCGTCCACGTGGCGCACCGCGTCCGCTTGCGCGGGCAGCGTTGGCATTTCGATGCCGTATTCCTTCAATCCCAAATCCTCTATCCAATTCGCCGCGCAGTCATGCAGCCATTTCCACAAATCCCCAATCGTCGCCGCATCGAGTTCCGCATCGAAATCGCTTTCGGGTTTCGCAATCGCGTTATACAGTTCCGCAATCTCGTCCGCGTCCTTGTGATGAGAAACAATCGCCGCCGCGAGCCACGCGCGTTCTTGTATGTTGAACGCGGACGCGAGCCAATCCACAAACGCGAGCGACAACACTTCATGCCGATGCGACCATTTCGGTCCGCCGCGCAAACGCGCTTGAAACCCTTTTGCCGCTTTGCCGAAATCGTGCAAAAACGTTCCCCAGAACAAAATGTGCCACAAACGCGGCGCGCCAATTTGCGCGGGCAACTTTGGGCGCAGGCGAATCGTCGCCGCGAGTTTTTCCAAAACGAGGTACGTGTGCTGCGCCAACGTTTCGGGTTTGCCGCCCGCGCCCTTGTCCGCGCTTTTTGCCCACAGATAATCGAGATACTCAGGACACACGGGGGCTGTCATCGTATTCTCCCGTCCATGTGTGAAACCACAACCCCATCGGCAAATCTTGTACACGCGGCGCGGTCGGGTCAATCCAAAAATCGTTCTCGATTTTCAAGCCCTCGAACTGTATCAACTGTGTCACGCGCCGTTTCAAAATCACATAGCGCGCAAACGTCGGACGCCGATTGTGGTAATAATCCAAAAAGCGCGGCATCAACACCACATAGCCCGTCGCCGTCATCAAACTCGCCTGATACGGCGCGAGCGTATGTTCAAAGTACGCGCGTTCCGCGCGCTCCAGTTCGACGACCTCGACGCGCGTGTATGTGAACAAATCCTGCGAACGTCCCAACACCACCGCGTAATGCGGGCTGCGAAATGCGCCTTCCCATTCCGGTTTGTTCAGATACAACGTCAAGCGCGGTTTGAAAAACATTTTCCGTTTGAACGGATTGACCGCGCCGCCCAACACTTTTGGGAATTCCGTTCCCTTTAATTTCCCGCCTTCGGGCGCGAGAACGTGAATGTGTTCCACGTCCTCGCACTCGCCCTCATGCGTAAAGTGATAAGCAAACTGCACACCGTTCGGGTCCACCCACTCGCCCAACGCGCTGCATACATGTCCATAAATCGTCGCGGGCGGCGGCATCTCGAACGACGGATGAATGCCCTGCATAAAATGTGGATAGCGAAACGAAGTCGTGATTCCTTCCGCGACCACTTTTAGAACGCGCATGATTTGTCCTCGTCTCCATTCCGCCGAATAGAATTCGACGTCTCAAGAAAGCGTCGCCAGAAACAAAGGGTACAAACATTCTTTGTTTTTCTTGCGTTGTTTTCTAAAACGCCTTGTTCTGCCGTCGAATTCCATTCAATGGTCTCAATCCAACCACCCCGGATTCGCTTTCAAATCCGCAATCAGCGCTTGATATGCCTCGCGCGGATGACTCACTTGAATTCGCGCGTCGCTTGCTGCCAATTCATCCAATTTTGCGCGTTCGCCATCCGCATAGCCGCGCACCCAACCAACATATACTTTTGACAACAAATCATCCGCGAACACGCGCAGCGCTTCTTGCAGCGCGTCCACTTTGAATACCGGCAAGCCCGCATCATTTGCGCCAAGTACATGCCCGAAAATATGATTCCCGCCTTTCGTCACCGCCAACACAACCACCGTCGGCGCGACATCGGTATAGTGCAGCGTCTGTTTTGCGCCGCCCTCCAAACGCGCGAGACCTTCAAACAACGTCGTCACGCGCGTCAAGCGTTCGTTGTTCGGCAAACGATATACTTTGGCAGTTGCATCCTCTTGCAGACCTTTTTCTTGCGCCAGCGCAATGCGTGTGTCATCCAAATTGCGATAGCCCGTTTTCTGTTTGTACGAAAACACGCCGCACTGCTTGAGATTGAGCGAGAACAAACCTTTTAATGTCGTGCGATAAAACTGATGCTCGTGCGGCACCGGGTCGCCTTCATGCCGCGCCATCACGCCGAAATCACTCGTCGGTCGTAACGGCGCAATCGAAACGAGTGTGCTGACGCGCAATGGCGCGAGGCGGGTCACTGTATCCGTCGTTTCCGTTTCACCCGCGCGCGACGCGTCCGCCGCGCGTTTGTCTTTTGCCGATTGCTTTTTTGACGGCGCGCGCATGTACCCAAACAAATCGTCGTCCCAAAATTCAATCGGGTTCGCGTCCGTGTAGGCGATTTTTTCTTCGCGATAAATCGGCGCGGCGCGCCACTGCGGGTCGCTCGCCAACGTTTGGCGCAGCCAATAGCGAAACGCTTGCGCAGACACATACGGATACTGTCCGTCGTTCGCCTTTATCACTTTGACGCCCGAGCTATTGTCATAGCGTTCGCCCTCAATCGTTCCCAAGTTGTTGAGCGCCGACGCGGGCGCGTCAATCAAAAACAAACCCGTGATGTGTGACATGTTTTTTTCTCCTTGTCTTTGTTTTGTCATTCTGAACAGCGTGAAGAATCTCGGTATTGGGCGCGCGAGATTTCTCGCTCCGCTCGAAATGACTCTGTGCCGATTATTCTTCGTTCGTTTCCTCGCGCGTTTCGGGAATTTCATCCACGTGCTGCTGAATCCAACGCAGCTCGTACAACTTTTCAATCATCCGAATCAAGATGAGGTCGCGCGCCAAACGCCAATCGCTTCTGCCGCGCTCGTCCGTGTCCTCAAAAATTTCCATATACGGCTCGAACTTGACCAGCGGCGGCTGTCCGCGTTTCAAGCGCGCGTTGCTCACGCGAATCAATTCATTCCGTATCAGGTCATAGCGTTTCTGTTCGGAATAGAAACGCTCGAAAAATTTCGTGTCATTTTCATCATGCACGTATTGAGCCAGCTCTTCACCCAATACGCGAATGCGTTCGATGCGACTTGGTTTCATGCGCAGAATCCTTTCTAAAAACAGTTGTGTGAGTTTCCACGAGATTAAATCGGCGTCGCTCTTGAGCGAATACTCGCGGCGCGGGTCATCTTCATACTTGGCGCGCGCCGGCACGCGCAAAAAATAGCGGCGGATAAACAGCGGCGCGTTTTCGGGCAAACGAAACAAATCTTCGTACAAAAAGTTTCGACGCGGGCGCGCGTCCTCCTCTTCCGCTTTCGCTTTGCCTGCTTTGCCCTTTTTTCCCTTGTCCTCCTTTCGCTGTGCCACTTGCGCTTTGGTAAATTGCCACGCGCGCCGCTCAATTTTGCGCCACTCGTCGCGATAGCGCGCCCCGACAATCTCGGCGAGAAAATCCGTAATCTCCAACGGCAAGTAATAAATCTCCAGCGGCGGATTGCGGTCGAGCGGATTTGATTGCCCGCTGTTGCTCAAGTGATAGGCGGTCACGGAATAGGGCTGCTCGGCTTCGCGTTCTTGCTGTCGCGCAACCTCAATCTCGATGAGCGTTTGCACAATCAACGTTTTCGCCGACGCGCTCGCTTCGGGCAATTTCGTCGCGCCCGCCTCTTCCGCCAAATTCACTTCACGGCGATTGTTGTCCAAAAACTTTTTCGCGAACTTGTACACCAATTCGGGATTGTCCGAATGGACCGCCAACAATTTCCCGCCGCATTTCGCGCAGCCCAGCGGAAATGCTTGAATCGCCAGCAGCGCGATTCCCGAAACAGGCAAGCCCGCGTCGCCGTACGGATGAAAATTGATAACCTCTTCGCCCGTCAGCATTGGCACATGTTGGCGAAATGCGCGTCCCTGCGGAAAACCTTCTTTTTCGCTGAACGCGACCGCCACCGCGGGTTCGCCCGTGAACACGCAGCGTTCATCCAAAACGGGCGTATTCGCCTTGTAACCGCGCGCGACGAGCCGCGCGTATTCTTTTCTTCGCTGCGGCGTTTTCTCGAACGCGGGCTGCGTGAACCCCGAATTGGGAAACGCCACATTCAAAAACGATTTGAGCGGATTCACGACATAGTGCGCTTCGATATAGTCTGCGACTTTGTCCAAATCGCTTTCCGTCACCTGCCCGAACGTTCGTTTGCCGCTGAACGCCCAAATCGTCGCGACGCCGACATCAACCAATGGATGTCCTGTGAATTTCAACATTTCAAATTTCCCTTTCGCGTCCCTTGCGCGCCGCATCGCGCACCGCTTGCAAATTGATAATCTCTGCCGCTTCAAACTGCGGCGGCAAGCTGTTCGGCACGGGACGCATCCGCAGCATCGCGGGAAAATAACCGCACCGTCCGTGCAGTTCCGCCAACAAGACCACCGCGACAAAATTCAGCGACGGCGGATTCACCACCAGCGGCGCGGACTGCCATTCGATAGGTTTGAGTTCCGCCTTATCCGCCATCGCAACCACCTGCGGCGCGAGCGGCTGCTGCGCGTCAATCTGACTGTGAATCTCGACCACGCGTTCGATTTTTTTCCCCGCCAACGCTTCGATTTGCGCGAGCTGTGCGGGGGTGAGGGGGTGGGAGTAGTTGAGGAGGATCATTTCTTTGGCTCCATCTCGGCTTTGATAATTCCAATCAGTTTTCGTTTATCCTCATCGGAGAGTGTCTTGTCCCGACCACTTGATAAAACAATGGGTTTGATCTGGTACGCTTTGGCGAGTGCCTGATCATTGGTGTGCAACTCGTCTGCTGAAATCAAGAATTTTTTTGTGTATGTGCCAAGGGTCTTTTGGTCAGTTACACCTGCCAACTGATCTATTCCATCTTTTTTGGTGGCGTGGGTACAAACCTCAATCACGCCAATCGTATTGCGAAAACGTACGACTCCATCTATTTCCACGTTCGGACCGACGCCCGTTAGTCGGAGATTCGGACGAAATTCATAGTCAACACCCAACTGCTCGAGCGCGGTGGCGACATTCAGTTCGAAATCATTTTTGAACTCGCCCTTCTCGTACCGTCCGATGTAAAGACGCAAAAATTCATCAACCGACAGTGTCGCTTCAATTGGGATTGGCTCTTGGCAAAGCAACTGCGTTCCGTCAAAGCGATAGACATGAAGCAAACTTTTGTTCTCTTCTGTTTGGTAATAAAACGCGGTTGCCCTGAATTGACGCGCCAGTTCTAGCGCGGCGATTGCCATTGTTTTGGTACCGCCTGTGAGATTGAAAACGAGAGCATCGGAATTCCATCCATGCTGCTCAATGTATTGACCCAATGATGCCTTGATAGAATCCACGCGGTATGCTTCCGTCTCACAAAACGGACGCACAACACCTGCTCCAATCACGGCAGCGATATTCTCCGCGAGTTTCAGCGTGCGTTTGGTGCAAACCAGCGCAACCTGCTCTGGCGCAAAATAACGTACGGGCAAGACATTAGGCGCGGGTTGCTCGCCGACTAATGAAATCAATATGGTCATCTCACCCTCCCTTCTCTGTCACGCGCACGACCTTGTATGTTCCATCCTCAAATTCCTCGTATTCGATTTCAACCTGCGTTTTGTCTTTCAGTTCGCGTATGCCTAACTCTTTCCAATTGATTCGACGGCGGCGCTGTCCTTCGATTTGAACATACGGTTTGCCCGATTCGTACCGTATTTTCCCAACGGCGGTATGGCGCGTGGATGGGCGCATCGGTTGTGCGGGCGCAACAGGCGCCGCAGTCTGCACCACTTCTTCCACTTTCGCTTCATTTCCCGCTGTGCCATCAGGTTTGAAATACCCATACCCCGCGCTCGTCTTGGCGCCCGCGCCCAATTTTTGCAGACCTTTCTTCAACCATTTTTGCGCGAGTCGCTGTAAAGGTTCGTCCGCCTTGCCGCGCCACCCGACCGCGAAACGAAATTCCGTATTTGGCGCGACAGTGAGAAAGAAAACGGGGTTGGGGCTTTGCCAGTCGGTCGGCGCGACACGATTGCTTTTGTCTGTGTAGTAATCAGGAAAGTGCGGATTCATGATGTCCAACTGCAATGTCGGGACTTGGGTTGGAATGGCGTCGAGAAAAATCGCGCACCCCGCGTTGTTGGTTGTGCCGAAAACCGCGCGAAACTGCTTGGCGAGTGTGACCGCTTCTTGCGTTGCCGAATGAAATTGCTGCGCAAACCCTTCGCGATATTTTTTCTCGTCGTCTTCACTTACGAGTTTGTCCAACGCGCCCAAGTCTTTCGATTGTAATAACTCCGCCAATTGGTAAAAGGCATACGCGCGCGCAATCCCCTTCACGCTGCTGCCTGGCAAAATCGGAAAGCCATAGCGATTGAATGTGAACCCCGCTTCCAGTGGTCCCTTGCGTCCCAAGCCCGTGATGAAGCGCCAGTCGGTTTCCAATGCGAATGAGTTTGCGTTGACATGCGCCGCGTCATGTTCCCAACGCGTGTTGAACTTTTCTAGTAGTTCCGCGTCTCCCCTTGAGACAATCGGTTCGATTTCTTTCCATGCCTTTTGTTTCGCCTCTTTGTCGCCGCGCTGTTCGTACCAGCCCCAATCGCGCACAAAGCGTTCAAAGACCAAGCCAGGATTGTGAACGCGTGCGCGTTGATATTTGCGCCATGCCGCAGCGCTGGCTGACGGCACGGGATAGCGGATTTCTTCCGTGCGCTCTTCCACTCCACGCGCAGTAGAAGGTTGATTCTGTCGCCGCTGTTTTGGGTTCATGCCGCCTCCCTACTGGACGTTGATTTGTCCTCCAACTCGGCTTCCGCAAAGCGCTTGAGCCACTGCAGGAACGCCATCGCTTCCGCCGTCGCGCGGCGGTAGTCGTTGGTGTTGGCATCCTTGATAACCCACTCAAGTAGATCCAAGTTTTCATCATCCTTGATTTGCTTGCCAACCCACTTACTCACATCGTTTAGCAGATGCGTGTGTTCATTATCGCCCTTCTTGCCTTTCGCGCGCCAAAAGGCGAGTGCCTGCCCCAGCCCGTTGGACTGAATATCAGCAGGCGCGTTGCGCGCCAATGCGCCGTATTCTTTTGCAAACTTTTTACTGCGTACATCCGCAATACATCCCCACGCCGTTGCGGCGCGTTTCTGTTCCAACGATTGTTGCGCACTCATTTCGCACCTCCGTCGCTAAATCGCAATGCCACGAATCCCTGTCCCGTCGTCTCGTCGCCGCCAAGTTGCGTGCGCGGAATTTGTTTTTCCGCAAGTTCAACCACCTTGCCCAAAACATCGTTCGCTTTCATTCCATTACCATTGACCTTGGTGCGCGCGTCCGTCGCCATCACGGGCGCATAGAGCAGTGTGTCCGTCGGCAGACTTTCGCTCGTCCACAACGCGCCGCCTGAGACCGTCTTTTTCTCAGGATCAATCTTAATGTGCGTTTGCACTTCGGTTCCGTACAACACAAAATCGCGGAACGCGTTTTCGGGAAGGATACACAACTTGTTGGGCAACGCTTTGCGCCAGTATTCATCCGCTTGCGGCAACGCGTTATCTGCCAGCCACTTGCCGATTGCCTGCACTTTGTCTGCATGAGTTGTATCAGGCGTGAAACTAAATTCTTCCAGCACCACACTGTCGCCCGCTTTTAGTGCATCACCATTCACCCAAGCCGTGTTTTCGTCTGGCGGTTGGGGTGGAATCGCAAACTCACATTTGACTTTTGCAATCTGCGCGGCGCGCTTGAACCGCTCCAACGCGTCCACGCTCGTCGTCCACGCAAATACGCCCGCGAGCGAACGCACAGGAAAGAGCAATACGCGCGCATCGCCGAACGAAATCGCGCCTGCATAATCTGACGCGTTGGACGTTTCGGGCCCGAAAATTGCAGTGTGCGTTTGCGCGTCCATCTTGGGTTTTGCTTCCGCGCGCATCCGTCCCTTCAAACTGCTTGCCTGCACGATGGGATAATTCGTCGTGCGCTCGCGTTGAATCGGCAAATCCACCGCGCCGAGTCCACGCCCCGAACCCGCGTGCAGCGGCGTCTCGACGTAGATGAATAGCATGCGTGTTGCTTCAAACATGATTGACCTCCTGAATGAAAATTTGTCCGAACCCGATTTGCGCGCCTTCATCCGCAATCGCGTTCATTTCCAAAACATTGTTTTTCAGTTTCGCCGTGCCGTTCGACTCAAAGTAATACACGCTGCCTGCTGGCACACAACGGCGCGCGGGTTTCTGTGCATCCGCGCCTTTCTTGGTCCAATCGAATCCGCCGATGCTTTCATAGCGATTGACCGCCGCGGCGACGAGTTTCACTTCGCCGTCAAAAAATTTGCTCCAACTTTCGGGCAGCCAACCATTCTTGAAATACGTCGGCGTGGCGAAATACACTTTGAATTGCGCGGGCAGTTCTATTTTCAACGATGGCAGCGCGGGCGCGGTAATTTTTTCGTACGCTGCGCCGCGTCCCTCGCCGCCAATGCGCATCACGCCGCGCTCCGCCCAACCGCTGTAGCCCTCCACTTCGACATACAAGCCGACATTTTTGCACGGACGGATGAACTCGGCTTCGTACAACGCCCCTTCTTCGGTGGTGCGTGTCGCGTCATTACGTTTGATGCCGAAGCGGGTTTCACGCACGAACAAATCACTGGTCTTGGTGGCAGATACTGCATTGCCTTGCAAACACTTGACCAATTGATCTTGGTTCAGCCATTCGCCCGGCGAATCTTTAGTCGGTTTGGATTCATGGGCAGTGACTAACAATTTGAGCGGCGCAGGTTGCCCATTCTTCATCGGTACTTGCGGTATGCTAGTCACAATTTTGGGATCCAGTTCGCTTAATTTGAGTTGCTCAAACTGTTTAGTTTTCTCATTGACCCACACATCTGTTGGCACAGGAAAATAACGTGTCAGTTGTTCATTTTCCCATCGAGCAAGAAAGGGTCCGCACAAACGCAGATTGCCATAATCATCTACCGTGCCAACTTGTCTCTTGATCTCGTCTGGATCGTGCAGAGCCACGCCCTTGACGACGAGTTGATGCGAACGAATCACCCCTTGCATCACGCTCGGATACGGCGGAAACAAACTGTTCGCGCGATGATCGCTGTTCGCATCGAACGGGCGACCGTCGCGGAAAAGCCAGACATCCACCGGCGATAAAAACAACTGCATCATTCACCACCTCCCTGTGCGATAAAGCGCGCGATGGCAAGCCACTTACCAAGTTCGGCGTATCCTTGCGCCGGCTTTTTATCTTTGCCATCGTCTGTTTCGTCGTTTGGTTTTCGTAATTGCCCATCAAGTGCAGTTGCCCATTTATTCAAATCCTTGGCAAGTGTTTCATGATCAAACTCGCGTTTTGTTTTATGCCGCTTGATCAATCGCTTGAGCGTTGCTTGGCGCGCATCGTTGGACAATGCCGTTACGACTGGCGCATCGCGCAAAACATCGTACGCAAGTTTCGATGCAATCAAATCGGCTTTGAACAATTCGACGACACCTTGCATTTTCGCAATGTCATCCCATTTGCTCCGCGCCTCAAGTGTTTCACCACTTCGCTTGAGCACGCGCACGCACACAGCGTTTTTACCATCTACTTTTTTGGCGCGATCTTTTTCTGCGCTTTGTGCCGCGTCGAGCGCAACATCCAGCGGATACAAGTGATGCGCAATGGCGATGCCGGCGGAAGCGGTGCAATTCTTCGTTTCATCTGTTGGATATTTTGGATGTTTAACCGTCTTGTGAAAAACATCTGCCAATCCGTGCGCAAGTGGCAATGCGTGCGATAGTGGCGCGAGCGCAAGCACATCATCGCCGCCATTGTAGATAAGTGTGCCATAATGTTTTTCAACAATGTCGCGTACTTGCTTTGCAAACTCCGCAAGTGATTCGCTAAACTTTCGGTGTTGCTCGGCATCTTCGCATTGATCAATCTTTTCACCCATACTATCACCGTCGAGTTGGATGATGGCATAGTACGGTGAGGGCGCGCCAATCTCGGCGTGCAATTTTTTTAGCGCACGTTGCGCTTCTTCCAATCGGCGGTTGTCTGGCGTTTCCAAGTCGTAACTATCTTTCAACCGTCCTGCCGTCAGTGTTTCACTGAAGAATAAATCACCATCGTAGGGCCACCCCGCATCCTTTCGGACACGATATACATCCAATTGATCTATGGCATGGCGGAGCGGTGGAAAAGCTAATGCCATTTGCGCTTTTGGCAAGTAATCTGCGGTCACAATGCTACTCACCGACAAAAATTTCATTTTCTTGTCGTCTTCGTCTTTCAATACGCAGAATCGTTTGACCGCACCCAACGTGTCCAATCGCTCTTTGCCATCAGGACGCAGAAGCGATGGGTTATCGAGTTGTCTGTAAACGCGGCGCCAATACTCTTTGCAAATCTTGGCGGGCGTTTTTTCTTTTTTAGGCAAATCCTCAATGTCTGCCACCCGCAACGCCGAACGCCGCCCGCTCAATGTATCCTTCGGACCGTCTTCATCTGCTGGTTCAAACGCGCGTGTGCGCTTGACAGCATCGAGGGCACGCCCAGTTTTTTTGTACGCGGCGGCATAATCATTGCCATTTATCGCGCACGCCACCCAGTAGATTTCCCAAACACGATCCACTTGGCGATCCCAAATTGTGTTCCAAGTTCCGTCGGGCTTGGGTTCATACTCGCTTAACTTTTTCCGCGCAATATCGGTGATTTGTCCCCATTCATCTTGCAGTGCTTGTTTTGCATCCTGCGCAATTTGTTCGGCTCGCTCGAATGGCACACGCGCGACAAGTTTGTTAGGTGTGTGATCTGGATTTGGATTCGCGGGAAAAATCAATGTGCATCCCTCGCCTTGCAATGGCGTCGCCGCCGCGTTCGCCAGCCGCGATAAAATCTTGCTCCCCGCGTACAAATCCGCCGCGCGCCGCGCTTCGCTGATGAAGGATTGGACGGGACTAAAGGTGAAGATGAGAATGGCATCAGGCATAGGACACCTCGATTACAGAATAGCCCTTATCCTTCAAAGAACTATGATTCATTGGGTCAGACTTTGTGATGAATACACTGACCAATTCATCATCAGGTGGGTTGCCCGTAACGGAAATGTTCCTATTGTGTAGCCTGAGTTTTTCCCTAGGCGGCAAAAACACGGCATGAAACCACAGCAAGACAACCGCGTATTTGCCATTTGCAAGTCTTGTGACATGCAACAAGAAGGGTGATGCACGGCGGTCATGTTCTTCACCCTCTAAACCTGCTCTCTCACGGTTTAACGAGCGATAATAAAACTGAATGGGCAAACCCAATCCTGCTCGCTCTACTGGACGGGCAAGAGTTCTATTATTTCCTGTCATTGCGTCTTTGACGGTCTGGTAATCAGGCGCGCGCTGTTTGCGAAATCCTTGATACACTTTTCCAATTTCATCCAATGCCTCCTCCCACTTTTCAAAAGACTTGTTTACAACCCACAGTTTGCAGACGCTGGGATGCAAAACATCGAACGCCGAAGGACTGGTAATTGTTTGTTGGGAGCGCGTTTTTGCGATGATTTCACGGCACTGTTTGATTCCATTGCTGAGTTCGCTTGCCAACTCTTGCGGGGTGTTAGCTCGAATCGTCAACGATAGTGTCTCTAAAATTCCCACATCACCGCTTGCGTTGGTGACGCGCAAATTCCCTGCGCCGCGCCGCGCGCGACTTCCTACCCCCCCTAGATTGATCAATAGCCAGAATGCAACATACGCTTCTTGAAAAAACACATCGGCATCTTTGACGCCTGCACGTTTTTGTACGTGCAAAGTGAAATTACCGACCAGTCCGCTCCGTTCTTTTTCTTTTGTCGTCTCACGCGCGGCAAACAATAGATATGCCAAACCTGGTCGTCCGTAGAATTTCTTTTGCTTGTTATTCTGCGTCAAGGTGGAGTAGCTCACAGGGTTTAGTGACTGCTCTCCCAGTCGCAGCAAGATTGCCGATGCACCCACCTTTTCATCCGCCGCGCCAAACACCGCGCTCTCCAACCTGTGAAGTTCCTCCAAGTTGGAATCCCCAATCACCCCGCCCAACGCCGCACGCAGCCAATACCTCATCGCGCCGCGAAATGCAGGCGGACGCAATTCGGGTGGCTTGTCTCGCGGTTCTGCGCCGCCCAAAAACAACGGCGTCACCGTTTCAAGTGTGAGTGTCAATTCGTTCATGCTCTGCTCCTTTGATCATTCGGCATCGGTTATAAACCGACGCCTCATCAAGTAGAAACCCACTTGAAGTGGGTTTTGTGCGGTTGTAGCCGTTGGTTTCTAACCAACGGCGAGCCGCGCGGACGCTCACCGCGCGAAAGATTGTAACGCGTTCGCGCGCAAAAAACATCCACACCCATTCCTAATTTTCCCTAGCAACCCATTCCTACTCCTCCTTTCCCCGCAGCGCAAAATACAATCCCAGCGTCGCCACCAACACCGCGCGGTCGGGCGCGCGTTCGGGAAAACCCAGGAACTCGTTCAACTTGCTATACGCGCTCGTCAACTGATTCGCCACCGTCGCTTCGCTCTTGCTCAACCGCCGCGCAATGACGGCATTGTCCAAACCGCGACAGGTCAACTCGACCACACCGCGTTCGGCGCGCGTCAACTTGTTCTCCACAAATTCGCGCGCCCGTCGCAAATCGTCGGCGCGCGCCAATTGCTCCTGCCGCCTCAACGCCTCTTCCGGGTCGTCCAATTCGCCGAATACCGCCAGCAGACCCGCCGAATCCGTCCAGCGCAGAACAGGGACAGGTACGAGCCACACCTGATCTTCGAGACGCGCGTGCATCCGCTTTTCACTCCCCGGCGTCCACCCTTCGCTCATCAAATGCCACACGCGATCGTTTGCATCGAAAAGCAGTTGCGCCACGACCATCGCCGCGATTCCCATCACCTTGCGCCCGCCCGAAACACACAAATGCACCGTGCGCTTGGCGCGTTTGGCATCGCGCACCTCGCGATACAACGCGCGCTGCAACGCGCGCATATCGTCGTCCACGCGGAAATCTTGGACCGCGCCGCGTGCATCCATAATGGGCACCGTCCGCAGTGTCACGCGCGGATACACTGTACCGTCGAATTCGCTCGCCACGCGCGCCATGGCGGTCAACACCGCGTCATCGGCGGTATAGACAACAACTACTTGGTCAATCACGTAATCGCGCGCGAACAATTGGTCGAGCGCGAGCGTCACCACTTGCGGTTCGCTGCCGAGCGTGGCAATCAAGGTTTGCATGGGTTGTTTTGACCTCTCGATTTTCCATTTCCGTCGCTCATGCGCGTCATGTCACAGCATAAAGCACAACGACTCGACCCTGTGGATACAGGGTCGAGTCGTTACCACACGCGAGATTCCGATCACGAATAACAGCGCAAACGAACCAAACAAACGGCGTCAATCCAAACCTCCGAACGCGGAACGCCAAAATCCTTTTGCGCGGCATCATCGCCGCAAGTTGATGTAGGACAGCAGCATCCTATCAAGCAATGTCGTATTGCGCCGATTCTATCATACAGACGCGCGCGTATCAATGCCCGATTCCACGCGCGCTTTCGATGCCGCGCGCGCCGGGCGCGCAAATAAAAAAACGCGGCGCGTGATGTACGCGCCGCGTTTCAGGTGCGCAATTTATTCTGCGCCTTTGCGCGCGATCCGCCACGCGCCGAGCATCATCGCCACGCCGACGACGGCAAGCGGCGCCATCCAAAACAGATTCCATTCGCCGCCGACGGTGGGCAATAATGTCGAAGCCGCTTTGGGCGCAAACAGCGCGCCCCACATAATCTCTTGATTCGTCGTGGCGCAAACGCGATTGGCATTCGTATCAATCGTCGGTTTGACCAGCGTCCATTTCTCCTCTCCGCCCGCAAAGCCAAACAACATCGAATCCGGTTTATTGTCCGTCGCGCCAAGTTGTTCCGCGCCGTACGTCACACAATATTGCACCGGACCGCTGATCGCAGAGAGGGGCTGGGCATTGGTGCCAATCCAGCCAAAGCGATAGCACCGATTCAAAAAGACGGCGCCGTCCGGCGACGCGGGGCACGGCGGCTGCGCGAACGGACCTTCGATAGTCAATGCCGAACCGGCGGGCACGACGCCCGCGCCGACGACGATGGTCAGACTGTCGGCGGTGCACTGCGCGCCATTTTCGCCGATGGCGCAGACGGAACCCGCGCCGGGCGCGGCAGTAGGGTTGACTTGGCTGCCTCCATTGTCCGAGCCGCCGCTCTTGCCGCCGCCATTCTTTTGCCCACCGCCGTTGTTTGTTCCGCCGCCACCGGTCGAAGCCGTCGCTTGCGCTGTGGGTTTGGGCGGAGTGGGAACGGTGCCTTGCGCGTTGGGTGCCGCCCATGTCGTACTCGCCAGCGCGAGCGTCACTATCATTGTGAATCCAACAACAAACAAAATCAGCGCCATGCCATTACGACGAGTGTGGACGTGCATCCTTCCTCCTTTTCTTGACAAAAGTAAAACGAACGCGCAAATTATATCATACGCGCGTGCGGTTGAGACAATTCTGGCGGTGACCCAAGACCCGAAGGGTTTTCCACCGCAAGCGCCTGTCGAAACGCGCAGCGCGTTGAAACGCTTCGGATCTTGCTTGAGCGCGCCGATTTTCTTTTGACAAGGGTATTGAAATAGATATACTGCCCTGAGCCGGGTTCATTACGGCAAGCGTTGTATCGTTGACGCTTGGCGAAAACAGCAAATTGCAATCGTCCGCGCTGCAATCTGGTCTCGACGCTCGTCAAGAGCAAATCAATCAAGAGCGACCCCTTTGCCATTTTCGCTTGAAACTCTTTGTCCGCCGTATGTGATGGAGAGGTCAGCGAAAATGTTCTTGTACACCCCATGCGCTCACTCCACGCGCACAAAAGCTACGAACCACAGTGCCGTGTACTGTCGGATTGGCGGAGCGTGCCCGCAAACTGTCGCCCCTTCGTCAACGCATGAAAATTCTATCTGTCGTCATTCCCGCTTTTAATGAAGAGGACGGCATCGTCCAAATCATCGAACGCGTGCGCGCCGTCACCGCGCCGCTGGCGGCACAAGACATCGCGTTGGAATTGATTGTGGTGGACGATGGCTCGCGCGACCGCACGACGATGCTCGCCGCGCAGTGCGCTGGCACGCGCGTGATTCAACACACACTCAATCGCGGCTACGGCGCGGCGCTCAAGACCGGCTTTCGTTACGCGAACGGCGAATACATCGGCTTTCTCGACGCCGACGGCACCTATCCGCCGGAAGCCTTTCCCGAAATGTGTCGCGCGTTGGAAGCGCACCACGCCGACCTTGTCGTCGGTTCGCGCATGAGCGGCGCGGCGAGTGAAATGCCCGTGATGCGGCGCGTTGGGAATGTAGTCTTTGCAGGCATGTTGAGTTTGCTCAGCGGCGTGCGCGTGCGTGACAGCGCGAGCGGCATGCGCGTGTTCCGCCGCCGCGTTTTGCCGCAGTTGTATCCCCTGCCCGACGGATTGGATTTGACGCCGGCAATGACCACGCGCGCTTTGCACGAGAATTTGAAAATCGTCGAAGTGCCGATTGCGTACGCGGAACGCATCGGACGTTCGAAACTTTCGGTCGTGCGCGACGGAATGCGTTTTACCAACACAATTGTCTGGACGACCATGACGTACAATCCGGTGCGCGTATGGGGCGGACTCGGATTGGCGATGGGCGCGATTGCCGTCTTGCTCGCGCTGTTACTCGTCGCGGATGGGTTGACCGGCAATCTGATGTTGAAAACGCTCGCGCCGTTTGCCGCCTTTGTGATGCTCGTGCTGGGCGTGCTCGGCGCGAGTATCTTTTCGCTCGGCGTCATGTTCAGTTATCTGATTGCGATCTTTACCGACCAACCCGTGCGGCGCGGCATGTTCGGACGCGTGATTTTTGACCCGCCGCTGGACTATTCGTTTGGCTGGATGGGAATGCTGAGCGCGGGCGCGGGAATTCTCATCAGTCTCGCGGCGTTCGTGATGCTGTGGCAGGGCGCCGCGCTTGGCGCGCTGTGGCTGTGGTTCCTCTTGAGCGCGCTGCTCATCATGGTCGGCGCGCAGTTGAGCATTTCGTATTTGGTCATTCGGGTCCTCGACGAATTGACGCGCCGCCCCGCCAGCGCGCAGCGCGATTTGAATGACAGCAGCCACACGGTCGAAATCACAAACCCCGCGCCTGCGCCGCTTGCGCGCCGCTGATATTTTCTGCCGACTCTATGCCGCGACTGTTCGGAAACCTCCATCGCAACGCGCTGCTCGACCTGCTCTTGGTGTCGCTCGTGGCAGCGGGCAATTTTTTGCTGGTCGCGCGCAGCAGTTTGACGCTCACCGCGCTCACGCTGCTGGCGGCGGCATTCCTCCTCCGCATCGTCCAAATGCGCCGCGCGGTTTTGCGCGTGCCGTTTCAAGCGCCGCTCTGGCTTTTCGTACTGACCGCCGTGTTCAGCGTGACCGCGTCGTACGACCCCGCCGCGAGCTGGCAAAAAGTTTGGTTGATTGTGGGCGGCGTGATTTTGTTTTATGTCGTCGCGACTTTGAAAACGCAGTGGGTGCGGCTGTTGGTTGTCGCCGGACTGTTGGCGTTTACAACGGGGACGGCGATTTATTTTTTGACGCAAAACGATTTCGCGGCGGAACCGGCAAAACTGGCAGTGGTCAATCAAATCGGGAACGCGCTGCATCGGCTCGCGCCGCAGTTGGGCTGGCATACGCCGCATCCGAATTTAATCGCGGGCATTTTACTGCTCGGTCTGCCGTTCGGCATCGCGTGGACTTGGGACGCGACGCGTCAACGCGCGTGGCTCATTGCCGCGCCCGTCGCTCTCGTCACGCTGCTCCATGCGTTCGCATTGTTCATGACCACGTCGCGCGGCGCGTGGCTCGCGCTCGCGGGCGTCGCGTTTCTCGGCGCGTGGTTTGGCAGCGCCGAAGCTTTGGCGCCGCGCGTCAAACTTTCCCGAAATATGGGTTTCGTCATGGCATTGAATCTTTTGCTGTTGGCGCTGCTGCTCGTCCTGCTCATTGGCGGCAGTGGTCTTGCGCAAGCGGCGTTCGACGCGGTCGGCGCGGTCGGCGGCATGTCGCGTTTGGAATTGTACCGCGACGCGGCGCAGCTCGCGCAAGACGTTCCTTTTACGGGCATCGGCGTCAATACGTTCGCGCTGAATTTTTCGACGTACGCGCTGCTGATTGACGTGCTCTTTTTACCGCACGCGCACAATGTGTATTTGGAAGTTTGGATTGAACAAGGCATCTTGGGCTTGGTCGCGTTGGTGTGGCTCATCGGCGCGTATTTTTTTTGGACGTGGCGCTATCGCCCTGTCTTGAATTGGTTGGCATGGGCGAGTGTCTGCGCGGCGGCAATGATGCTGCTGCACGGATTCGTAGATGTGACGTTTTATTTCAGCCGCATTCTGCCGGTGATGTTTTTGCCGTTCGCCTTGCCCATCACCGCCGTCCGCGAGGCGCGCAAAAACATCGCGCCCATTCCGCGCCGCACGCAATTGACGGCATTGGGCATCGCCGCTGTCTTGGGACTCGCGCTCGTCGCGGTCGCCATCATTCAAAATGAAAAATTGGGCGCGTGGTGGAACGCGAATCAAGGCGCGGTCGCGCAAGCGAAAATCGAATTGGCGCAATACAAGTTTCCCGAACGCACGGTGCATGTTTTGCGGCGCACGCTGGATTTGGAGTTGCCCATCCTGTTGTACGAACAAGCCATCGCGCACGATGCGCGCAATGTGACGGCGAACACGCGTCTCGGCGCGATTTATTTGGATCGCGGTGATTACGCGCAAGCAGTGGAATATTTACAAACGGCGTACCGCGCCGCGCCGCACAATCGCGCGACCATCAAGGCGCTCGGTTATGCGTACACGTGGACGGGACAAACCGACCAAGCGATTGCGCTGCTGAAAAATATTCCCGAAGCCGCGACGGAACTCAAAACGTTTGCGGGCGAATTGAAAAAGCAGCAGCCCCAACTCGCGGACTATGCGGACGTTGTCATCCATCGGCTCAACCAAAAGGCGCAAGAATGAGCGTATCGGTCAAGGCGGAGGCGCGCCGCTTGTTCCGCGCGTCCGCGTGGATTGTGCTGTTGTGCGCGCTCGTGAGCGCGAGCGTCGCGCCCGCGCAAGCACAAACGGGACAAGCCGCGCGCCCCGTGATTTCAAATGTCCGCGTGGATACCCCCGCCGCCGTGACGTTTGAAAAATTTCAAATCGAATTTGATGTTGCCACCGTCGCGCAAAATTTTTTTGTGCCGTACGATGCCGCGCCGCCGCGCGGGGTGACGCCCGGCATTGGCATTACGGTGGACGCGTTGTTCTCGAACGACAATTGGCAGACGACCATCGTGCAGCCCGCGTTTTGGTATCAGCCGTACACATACAGCCTGCGCAATGGACGCGATCATTTTGTGCCGAACGGCGCGCCGCGTTGGATGGCGCGCTTTGCGCCCCAAGTCGCGGGCGCGTGGCAGTTTCGCTTGCGCGCGCGTGACCGCAACGGCGAAACGCTTTCCCCGCCGTACGCGTTTCAAATTCTGCCGGGCGCGGGCGGTCGTTACGACGGTCTGCGCGTGTCGCCCTATTCGCGGCGCGGCTTTGTGCGCGTGAGCCAAAAGGATTCGCGCTATTTTGAATTTCAAGACGGCACGCCGTTCTATGGGCTCGGCTACAATTCGTCGTTCAATAATTTGGCGAGCGCGACGAATCAATTGCGCGCATGGCAGACGAACGGGATTCAATTTGTGCGCGTGTGGCTGAGCAGCGCGGGCATCAACGGCTCGCAGTGGACCTCGTGGTCGTTTCCAAAACAGCCCCAGCGCAACGGAATGCCGTACGTGCCGATTGATACGCAGAACGCGCTGCCGGGCAGAGATTTCGCGCTGCGCCTTGACGACGCGCATCCGTGTTTGTTCACCGATTTTTGGCAGGGACCCATCCCCGTTTTGCCCAACACCAATTACACCGTTTCGGCGCAAGTGCGTTTGGACAATGTCCGCGCGTCGGCGAGCGGCGGCGGGTTTGTCATCAAACCCGGCGATTGGGCGGACAATTGCGCGAGCGTGCCGGGCAAAGCTATCAACGCGCCGTTGGTCGGCGCGACGGATTGGATCACCGTCACCGGAAAATTCTCGACCGGCGCGCAGCAGGATTGGCTGCCCTATTTGTGGTTTCAACGCGACCGCGCGTCGGGAAATATTTTTCTTGACAATGTGCGTCTGTACGCGAGCAATGACCTCGCGCAAGTGAATCTGCTGCGCGAGCCGCAAGCGGACAGCGAAATGTATTTTGACGAAATGAATTCCGCCAAGTGGGACAATTTCATTCAAGCGGCGGAACAATACGGCGTTTATTTGAAAGTGGTGACGGATGAAAAGAACGAATGGATTCGCAATTTGATTCGACGCGATGGCTCCATCGGCGCCGCGCCCGACAACAATAATTTTTATGCCGCGCCCAATACGCGCGTGCGCTGGCTCGACCAGGCATGGTGGCGTTACTTGATTGCGCGCTGGGGCTACAGCACGGCAATCCATTCGTTTGAATTTATCAACGAAGGCGACCCGTACAACGGCAATCACTATGATGCCGCGAACGCGATGGCGCAATATTTTCATGCCAACGACCCGTCGCATCACATGGTGACGACATCGTTTTGGCATTCGTTCCCCAATACGGAATTTTGGTCCAATCCCCAATACGCGCAGATGGATTACGCGGATTTGCACGCGTATATCACGACCGGCTGGGGCGACGACGCGTCCTTTATTCCGCGCGCCAATCTTGAAACGCGTCCCGCGTACGTCCATGCCGCGCCCGCGTCGTTTCGTGTGCCGCTCAACCAAACCTTCAATCGCGCCATCCATCCGCGCGGGATTACGCTCACTGAAAAAGGCGAATGGACGATTCGTTATTGGATGAAGGGCGAAAATATCAAAGCAGCGTGTCCGCAGAATGCGAGCCGCGTGCGCATTATGTGGATGTTGGACGGCGGCGCGCAAAACGGCGGCGCGCAAGGCAACATCCCCGCTGACGCCAAGGGGCAGTTGTCCGCGTGCGCGTCGCCGGCGGGTTCCTTCGATTGGACGCGCTTTTCGAGTCGGCGCGATCGCAGCGGCAATCTGGTGCCGCTCGCGGCGCGGCTCGTGATTTCGGACACGCTGCCGCATGAGCTCAATCTCTTGGTGGCGAACGAGCGCGGCACCAGCGGCACCGCGTGGATTGACAATGTCGAGTTGGTCAGTCCGTCCGGCAAAATTGTGCCGGTCCTGGGCGGATTCGACCCCACGTCGTTTACGTCGGATACGGCTTGGTACACCGCTGCGTACAGCCAATTGTTTGGCGGCGCGAGTCCGGTGGGCGCGCACAAACCGCTGGTGCGCGGCGAAAGCGGCATTGATTCGCCAGCCTTTCCGAATGGTCTGCTCAAGTTGAATCAAGACCAACAAGGCATTTGGCTGCACAACATGGTGTGGGGACAAATCAATCCGGGCGGCATGTACGATTTGCTGTGGTGGGCGAACACAACCATCGAGAACAATCCGAACGCGGGGCGCAAAGGCGATCTGTGGCAGCAGTACCTGACCTTTTACAATTTCATTCGCGATGTGCCGCTCAACAACGGATACTATCGCGACGCGCAAGCCACAACGTCCGACCCACGTTTGCGCGCGTGGGGACAGCGCGACGATGTGAACGGACGCGCGCATTTGTGGATTCAAAACACCCTGCATCAGTGGGACAATGTCCTCGCGGGCACGGTCATTCCGCCGCTGCGCGGAACGGTCACCCTCGTGAACATGCGCGCCGGAACGTATCGCGTGGATTGGTGGGACCCGTACCGCACGGAAAATCAAATCACGCTCAGCCAAACGATTCGCGTCGCCGATACGCTGACGTTAACCTTGCCCGCCGCGTTGACGAGCGACATTGCCGTAAAAATCCAACGGCTGCCGAATTAGCGCGCCGCGTCAAGTTTGCGCGACAATTTTTATTTCATATAATTTTGCTTTGCGCTTTCGCTTTGGCTACGCGTATGAAACCATCCACTCTGGCTCACGAGATAGACCCAACGGCAGCCGCGCCTGACAAGGCAGCGCTTCGTCGCCCTTTGTCCCAATTTGACCACACCATCGTCATCGAACCCGCGCACGGCTGGTCGCCGCTCAATCTGCGCGAACTCTGGGAATATCGCGACCTTTTGTATTTTCTCACGTGGCGCGACATCAAAACGCGTTACAGTCAAACGGCGTTGGGTCCGCTCTGGATTATTTTGCAGCCGCTCTTTTCGATGGTGATTTATTCGCTCCTCTTTGGACTCGTCGCCAAACTCCCCACTGGCGGCACGCCCTATACCATCTTTTCGTATTCGGGACTTTTGCCGTGGGATTTTTTCTCGGATTCGGTCAACAGCGGCTTGACGAGTTTGCTCAACAATCGCCAGCTCTTTGCGAAAATTTATTTTCCGCGTCTGCTCGTGGTCTTTTCGCGCGTTCTTTCCAGTTTATTGGATTTCGCGATTTCGCTGCTGATTTTGTTTGGCATGATGTTGTACTATGGGCTCTATCCCAACTGGACGATTGTGTTCATTCCGGTCTATCTGGCTATTGCGGCAGCGACCGGTGCGGGGGTGGGATTGCTCGTGTCCGGCTTGGTGGTCAAATACCGCGACTTTGGACAATTCGTCAGCATGCTCACGCGCGGCTGGATGTATGCGACACCAGTCGTCTATGCCCTCGATTTGATTCCTGAACAGTGGCGCACCTTGTTCCTGCTCAATCCGATGGCAAACGTCATCATCGGATTTCGTTGGGCGCTGTTGAGCAGCGGCACCGCGCCGCATTGGGATATGCTCGCCGTCTCTTCGCTCCTGAGTTTGGCGCTTTTGGTTGCCGGATTGTTTGTGTTCAAACGCGTCGAGCGCAATATTGTGGACATTGCGTGATGGCAGAGCCGGTCATTCGGGTTGAAAATCTGAGCAAGGTCTATCGCATTGATGTCAATGCGGCGAAACCCGCGTCGTGGGCGCGCGCCGCGTGGAATTTCGCGTCCGCGCCGTTTGCGTATTTGGGACGTATGATGCGTCCGCCCACCGCAGAGGAAACGCTGTGGGCGCTGCGCGATATTTCTTTTGAAGTGGAACGCGGGCAAGTGTTCGGCGTCATCGGACACAACGGCGCGGGCAAGAGCACACTGCTCAAAATTCTTTCGCGCATTACGGACCCCACCACCGGACGCGCGCTGCTGCATGGACGCGTCGGCTCGCTGCTGGAAATCGGCACCGGCTTTCATCCCGATTTGACCGGACGCGAGAATATCTATTTGAGCGGCACGATTCTGGGCATGAAGCGCGCCGAGATTGACCGCAAGTTGGACGAAATTGTTGCCTTTGCCGAAGTCGAACGCTTTCTCGATACGCCCATCAAACGCTACAGCAGCGGGATGAGCGTGCGGCTCGGCTTTGCGGTCGCGGCGCATCTCGAACCGGAAATTCTGGTGGTGGACGAAGTGTTGTCCGTCGGCGACGCGAATTTTCAACGCAAGTGTCTTGGCAAAATGAGTTCGATTTCCAAAGACGGACGCACCATTCTTTTCGTCAGTCACAATATGCCTTCCGTGCAGGCGTTGTGTGAACGCGCGATCTTGTTGGACAAGGGACGCCTAGTCTTGGCAGGCGCTTCCGGTGAAGTGATAGAGCGTTATCTCAACACGCAGCAATCGGAGCAAGCCGCCTACGTCAATCTGGAAACGACGACGCATCGCGTCACGAATCCAGAGACTGCCGTATTCAAACGCTTGCAGTTATTGAACGCGGCGGGCAAGCCGACCTCTGTTTTTCCGTTTGGCGAAAGCATCACCTTTGAACTGCTTTTCGATACCGGCACGCAAGCATTCGACAGTCCGCTCATCACAATGGCAATTCAAAAACGCGGCGTCCCCATCACCGAATTACAGACGCACTATATGCTCAAAGACCCGTTTACCGTCCAAGGCGCTACGCGCGTGCGCTGCACGTGGGACCCGCAAGGACTGGTTCCCGATTTGTACACACTCCAAATGCTCGTTTTCAAAAAGTATCCGGGCGCGCCGCGCCTCGACGCAATTCAAGATGTGGTCTCGTTTGAAATCGTCCCACGCGACGTGCACGGCACCGGCAAGGTCATTCCCGACGGCAACGTTGTCGTCCCGCGCGCGTCGTGGGAAATTACCGCGCTGCCCTCGTCGCCGTAAGATTGAGTCTGCTTTTGTGTGACAGAGTTGAAGATGTATCTCAATACACCCCTGCCGCATGAAAATGGAGGGCGGTAGGACAAATCTCCAATTTGTCCTACGTTTTCAAGTCACCATGAGACAATCATTGGTCATCAACTCCACCATCATTAATGACGACAGTCCCTGTTATGTCATCGCCGAAATTGGACACAACCACCAAGGCGACTTGGATAAAGCCAAAGCGCTATTCCGCGCCGCCAAAGAATGCGGCGTCCACGCGGTCAAACTGCAAAAGCGCGACAATCGAAATTTGTACACCCGCGCGTTGTACGATTCGCCGTACGTGAACGAAAACAGTTACGGCGACACGTACGGCGCGCATCGCGAAGCGTTAGAGTTCGGGCAAGACGAATACGTCGAGTTGAAAAAATACGCCGCCGAATTGGGGCTCACTTTTTTTGCGACGGTGTTTGATTTTGCCAGCGCGGATTTTTGCGCCAACCTCGATATGCCGGCGTACAAAATTGCGTCGGGCGATTTGAAAAATATTCCGCTGCTGAAACACGTCGCGCAATTTGGCAAGCCGATGCTCATCAGCACGGGCGGCGGCACCCTCGAAGATGCGCAGCGCGCGTACGACGCCGTGATGCCGCTCAATTCCCAAGTCTGCCTGCTGCAGTGCACCGCCAGTTATCCGGTCGAACCAGAGGAAATGAATTTGCGCGTGATTCAAACCTTCCGCGAAACCTTTCCCGACATTGTGATTGGACTTTCGGACCACCAGAACGGCATTGCGATGGCGGTCGTCGGATACACACTCGGCGCGCGCGTGATTGAAAAACACTTTACGCTGAATCGCGCGTGGAAAGGCACCGACCACCCCTTTTCGCTCGAACCGGTTGGGATGCGTAAACTGGTGCGCGATTTGGAGCGCGCGCGGCTGGCATTGGGCGACGGCGTCAAGCGCGTCTTGCCTTCCGAAACAAAACCACTTTTCAAGATGGGCAAAAAATTGGTCGCCGCGCGCGATTTGCCGGCAGGCACAATTTTGCAGCGCGCCGACATTGCCATCAAATCGCCGAACGACGGTCTGCCGCCGTACGAATTGGAACGCGTCATTGGCAAAACGCTCCAGCGCAATCTCGCTCAAGACGACGCGTTCGCGCTGGACGATTTGGTCTGACGCGAAAATAGCCCCTCACCCCCGACCCCTCTCCCAAATGGCGAGGGGAGTATTTCATCCGTGCAACCAATGCCCGCCATTCAAACACCCGCGCCGGAAATTTTACGCGCCATTCGTCTCGTCGTTTTTGATTTTGACGGCGTGTTCACCGACAATGCCGTGTACGTCTTTCAAGATGGGACAGAAGCAGTGCGCTGCTCGCGTAGTGACGGCATCGGGCTGCGCGCCTTGGAACGCGTGGGCATCTCGCCGCTGATTTTGTCCGCCGAAACGAATCCCGTCGTCACGGCGCGCGCCAACAAATTACGCGTGCGCTGCGTGCAAGGCGTGGACGATAAATTGAGCGCGCTGCAAACGCTCGCCGCTGAAATGCAAATCACGATGCAAGAAATCGCGTACGTCGGCAACGACGTCAACGACGCGGAATGTTTGCGGGCAGTGCGCCTGCCGATTGTGGTGCGCGACGCGCATGAGGACGTCGTACCGCTGGCGCTGTATCAAACGCGCAAGAACGGCGGCGATGGCGCGGTGCGCGAAGTGTGCGATTTATTTGCGCGCGCATACCGCGTATAAATCACCGACATGAATCCCACGAATCTCTTTGACGTACAAGACCGCGTGATTGTGGTGACCGGCGGGCTGGGACAACTCGGCTCGCAATTCACGCGCGCATTGGTCGAGCGCGGCGCGCGCGTGGCGGTCTTTGATGTAAGCGCCGATGAAGCCGTCATTCAACAGCGTTTCGCCAAGGATTTGCCGCGCGAGCAATTGCTGTGTGTGGCGGTGGATGTGACACAGCGCACGTCGGTCGAAGCGGGACTCGCTCAAGTCACCGCGCGATGGGGCACGCCGTTCGGCTTGGTCAACAACGCCGCGCTGGATTCGCCGCCCAACGCGCCGGTGGAGGAAAATGGTCCGTTTGAAACCTACCCCGACGCGTCGTGGGACCAAGTGATGGCGGTCAATGTCAAAGGCGTTTTCCATTGCTGTCAAGTCATCGGCGGCGCGATGGCGCAGGCGGGGCGCGGCTCGATTATTAACATCAGTTCGATTTACGGACTCGTTTCGCCCGACCAACGCATTTACGCATATCGGCGGCAGCGCGGCGAAATCTTTTTCAAACCGGTCGCGTATTCCGTTTCCAAATCGGCGCTGTTGAATCTGACGCGTTATCTCGCCACGTATTGGGCGCCGCACGTGCGCGTGAATACGCTGACCTTTGCCGGCGTGTTCAATCATCAAGACGCGGAATTTTTGAAAAACTATCTGCCGAAAGTGCCACTGGGGCGCATGGCGCGCGCGGACGAATACAACGGCGCGGTGATTTTCTTGCTCTCCGACGCGTCGTCGTACATGACCGGTTCGAATATGGTGATTGACGGCGGCTGGACGGCATGGTGAATCAGACATGAGCGACCCATTGATTCCCGAAAAAATTCGCAATCAAATCAACGGCGTTGAAACAAGTGCGCGCAGTGACGAATGGTTTGAAAAAATCAATCCACACAACGGGCAACCGATTTGTCGCGTCGCTCGTTCGCGTGTACAAGACATTGACGACGCGGTGTCGGCAGCCCAAAACGCGCAGCCCGCCTGGGCGGACATTCCGCCCGTCAAGCGCGGCTTGATTTTGCACGAGGTCGTTTTGGCGCTGAAACAACATCGCGAACTCGTCGCGCGCATCGTGGCATTGGAAACGGGCAAGTCGTTCAAATTGGCGCTCGGCGAAACGGACGGCGCGATTGAATTGGGATTGTTTTACGCGAGCGAAGGACAGCGTTTGTACGGACGCACGACGACCAGCGGCGCGGTGAATCGGTTCGCCATGACCGTGCGCGAGCCGCTCGGCGTCGCGGGGTTAATCATTGCCGCGAACACGCCGATAGCGAACACCGCGTGGAAAGTATTTCCCGCGCTGATTTGCGGCAACAGCGCCGTCTTGAAAGCCGCCGAAGATACTCCGGCAACGTCATGGATTTTTGCGAAACTCGCGCACGACGCGGGGCTGCCGCCGGGCGTTTTGAATGTGGTGCATGGGTACGGCGAAGAAGCCGGCGCGCCGCTCGTCGCGCACCCGCGCGTGGATGTCATCAGTTTCACCGGCTCGAGCAGCGTGGGGCGCAGCATCGGACGCGTGGCGGGCGAACAATTGAAACGCGTGTCGCTCGAACTCGGCGGCAAAAATCCGTTCGTCGTGTGCGACGATGCCGCTTTGGAAAACGCGGTGAAATGGGCGCTGCTCTCGGCGTTCAGCAATGCCGGACAGCGCTGCGCGGCGGCGACGCGTTTGATTGTGTTCGACGCGGTGTATGAAACGTTCCGCGACATGCTCGTCGAACGCACATTGAAATTGCGCGTCGGTCCGGGCGATGACGATGATTTCGGTCCGGTTATTAACGCGGACCAGTTGGAAAATATGTTGAGCGCGGTCGAACGCGCGAAACAGAACGGCGTACGGATTTTGTGCGGCGGCACGCGTTTGACCGACGACGCGCACCGCGCGGGTTTTTACATGGCGCCGACGTTGATCGAAAACGCGGACCCGCACGCTGAAATTTCCACAACCGAGTTGTTCGGACCGATTGCAATTTTGTATCGCGTGAAAGATTTTGACGCGGCGTTGGCATTGGCGAATGATTCGCCGTATGGTTTGACCGCGTGCATTCACACGTCCAGCGTTCACCGCGCGCTGCAATTCACGCAAAAGGTGCAAGCGGGCGTCGCGGTCGTCAACGCGGGGACATACGGCAGCGAACCACACATGCCCTTTGGCGGCGTCAAACAATCCGGCAACGGCTCGCGCGAACCCGGCACCGAAGCGCTCGACATTTATTCCAATCTAAAAGACATTTATCTCAATATTGACGCGAACGCGCGCTAAAATTTTGATTCGCGCTTTGTCAAGCCAATGCTGATTGAAGCTCTTTTCGCTCTCGCGTTTCTGTTGATACTCACGCTGCTTGGGCTCGGTCCGGCGCTGTGGTTTCTGCGCGGACGCGTCGGCGGTCTCACAGATGCGTTGGGCATCGCTCCAGCGCTCGGGACCGCAATCGTGGGCTTGCTGGTTTTTCCGTTCGCGCGTTTCGGGGGTCCTGTCGAGACTTGGGCACTCGCGCTTTTGCTCGTCTCGGGCGCGGTCAGCCTCGCGCTTGTCTTTTGGCAGTATCGTTTCTACCGAGAGGAAATTACGCGACTCGCTTGGCGGAACATCGCGCTCGGCGCGAGTTTTGTCTTGCTGTGCTGTCTTGTTTTGCTCGCGCCGGTGGTCGTCAACGGCATCCAGTTCGCCGCGTTTCGCTCCAATCCAAGCGACGCGCTCGTTTACATGTCGCTGGCAGAATCCATGCAAAAGGTGCCGTGGGCGGTCCTCTTGCGCGGCGCGGAATATTCCCAGCAAAATTTGGACGGGCTGCAAGCGCTCGCGCGCGTTTCGCCAACCGCGCTTTTTACCGCGCGCATGGTGATTCTCCCGCTTGCGTTGAACAAACCCGCGTTTCTGGCGTGGCTTGCTTCCATTTCCAACGAGCCGGTGTATCGGCTTTACTTGGTTCACCATTTGCTGGCGGTAATGACTTGCCTTCCGCTTTTGCTCGTCATGCAAAAACGATTGCTGCTGCCGACGCGCATTCGATTTCTCGGCGCCGCCGCGCTGACAGTCGGATTTTGGATGTGGTTTATTTTAGAGACCGATGCAGGCTACGAAATTAGTACGCTGCCGCTTTTATTTTTGTTTGTGTGCGCGTGGATGATGCTCGAAGAGGAGCCGCCGCGCGTTTTTTCCAAAATGCGGCTCTTGCTCGGAAGCGTCGGCGCGGCGATTGTGACATTTTATTTTCCGTATGTTGCATTGATTGGCGTCGCGTTTGTTTTATACTATGCGCTCGTCGCGTTGCAGAAACGCACACTGCGCCCCGCCCTTCATCATCTGGCAACGCTCGCAATGGTCATTGGCGTTTTGCTGTTCACGGGTCAATTGGACTTTTATTTGTATAATGTCGCCTATTTGGTCGTGAATCAAAATAACGGCATCGCCTATCCCAGTCCCGTCGCCGCCGTCCTTCAGGCGAACAAGCTAGCGGGAGTTTGGGGACTTGGACTGACAGAGGGTCTCCCGCGTTTGCCGAATCTGGTCGCGCGGGTTTTGTCGTGGCTCGCCCAAGCGTTCGGTTTGCTCTTGACCCTCGCGTTCGTCGTGTCCGCGTTTCGCAGTCTGCGCCCGAATACGCCAGCGCCGGCGCGTATCGTCATCATGACGACTGTCAGCGGCATTCTGTTGGCGCTTTATTTTTTTGTGCGCGGCAATGTCCTGCTCAGCGGCAAGTTGTTTGGCTATACGTTTCCCTATCTCGTACTCGGGATGCTTCTCATCGTGAATGACACGCAAGGGCTCAATGGATTTTGGAAACGCGCCGCCACTGCCGTCATTAGCGTATGGCTCGTGAGTCAAATCGCGGTGGCGTTTTATTTGCCGTACGCGCAAAACGTCAGCGGCGTTTTCAAAATGGCGCGGCAGAACAAGCCGCATCAATATGACCTGTCCGCCATCACCAATTCATTGCGCGCGCACCCGCCGCAGCAGCTGCTCGTCAACATTCCGCGCGCCAAGGATTGGTCATTCGCGTACTATACGATGTTGGTGTTCAACGCGTATCCCGCGCATTTTCAAAGCGGCATCATCGTGGACAATAATTTGGCGCCGCAAAATTTTTGGACGCCGCCGTTGCAACAACTGCCCGATTACGCCGTCGTCGCCAAGGAGGCGGATTATTTTGGCGCGCAAGGGTTGGGCGAACGCGTCGCCGAAACGCAAGACCTCGTGCTCTATCGCGTCACGACAACCAATTTGCAAATCATTCAAACGCAAGAAGAATCCATCCAATTGTCCGAAGCGAACAAACCATTCTTTCATAGCGACGTCAAACCGCTTTGGCATCCATGAGCAATGAGCAATAGACCTTTTTCCATCGTCGCCCTCATTCCCGCGCGTTCGGGGTCCAAACGTCTGCCGGGCAAAAACATTCGCCCGCTCGCAGGACATCCACTCATCGCCTACACGATTGCGGCTGCCAAAGGCAGCGGAATTTTTTCCGATGTCCTCGTTGCGACGGACTCGGAAGAATACGCGGCGATTGCGCGGCAATACGGGGCGCACGTTCCTTTTTTGCGACCCGCCGAAACAGCGGGAGACCGTTCGCCGGATATTGCATGGGTGGACTATACACTCGCGCGTTTGCGCGCGGAAGGACGCGCGTTCGATTGCTTTAGCATTTTGCGTCCGACCAGTCCGTTTCGTCAGCCGGAAACAATTCAACGCGCGTGGAACGCATTCTTGGCAGAAACCGGCGTGGACTCGCTGCGCGCGGTAGAAAAATGCAAACAGCATCCGGGGAAAATGTGGGTCGTGCGCGGCAAGCGCATGATGCCGCTGCTGCCGCTGTCGCCCGCCGAGCAGCCATGGCACAGCAGCCAATATGACGCGCTGCCGGAAGTTTACGTGCAGAACGCGAGTTTGGAAATCGCGTGGACGCGCGTGGTGGATGAGACGCACACGATCGCGGGCAATGTCGTGATGCCCTTTTTCACCATCGGCTACGAGGGTTTTGATTTGAATCATCCGCAAGATTGGCAGTTGGCGGAATGGCTCATCGAAAAAGGCGAAGCGGTTTTACCCCCACTGGAATACATTCAAAAAAATGACTCGACTCTTTCTGATTCCGCGTAATGAATTTGAACGCGTCGGGCTCGCGCCCCTGCCCGATTTCGCGCGCCTCGAAATCATCGCCGATATGGCGCGCGCCAACGCGTTGACCGCCGTCAAACGCGCCGGCTCGGGTCATCTCGGCTCGAGTTTGAGCGCGATGGATCTGGTCGTGTGGTTGTATTTTCATGAAATGAACACGCGCCGCGTCGGCTGGGACAGTCCCGCGCGCGATATTTATTTTTCGTCCAAAGGGCATGACGTGCCGGGTTTGTATGCGGTCTTGTTTGCGCTCGGCGTCATTCCGCAAGAACGCTTTTTGAAATTGCGTCGTTTTGGCGGCTTGGACGGACATCCCGATGTCGGCGTGCCGGGCATCGAAGCCAATTCCGGTTCCTTGGGCATGGGCATCTCGAAAGGCAAAGGCATGGCATTGGCAAAACGCTTGCGCGGCGACACGAGTCGCGTCTTTGTCATGACCGGCGACGGCGAATGGCAAGAAGGACAAAACTTTGAGGCGCTGCAAAGCGCGGCACAGCATCAGTTGGCAAATTTGATTGTCATCGTTGACCACAATAAGGTGCAGTCGGATAAACTCGTGCAAGAGATTATTGATTTGGGCGACCTCGCCGCGAAATTTCGCGCGTTCGGTTGGCATGTCGCGCGCTGCAGCGGACATGATTTCATGCAGCTGCATGATGTCTTTGGCGCATTTGCGCAAATCACCGACCGTCCGAAAATTCTCATCGCCGATACCATCAAAGGGCGCGGCATTTCGTTTATGGAACATCCGTACGCGCTCGCCCACGCACACGGATTGTATCCGTGGCACGCGGGCGCGCCGGACGACGCATCCTTTGCGCGCGGGCATGACGAATTGATTCAGCGCATCAATGCGCGTCTCGAATCGTTTGACGCCGCGCCGCTGCTGCTCGAGCCCGTGCCGACGGAAGAACAGTCCGCGCACGCGCCCATCCTGCTGTTGGGCGAACCGATTAGCCAAGCTGCTGCCGCACAAATTCGCGGCAAGGTCTCGGAGGAATACGTCGCGCAGGCGTACGGTCGCGCGCTCGTTGAACTCGCGCAAGAACGCGCCGACCTCGTCGTTTTGGATGCCGACCTCGCGTCGGACTGCCGCATCCGCGAATTTGAAACGACGTTTCCCGAACGCTTTATCGAAAACGGCATTGCGGAACAGGATATGGTTTCGACAGCGGGCGGTTTGGCGCGCCAAGGATGGCTGCCCGTCGTCAATTCGTTCGCGAGTTTTTTGGCGTCGCGCGCGAACGAACAAATTTACAACAACGCGACCGAACAGACGAAAATTATTTATGCGGCGCATTATGCGGGTTTGATTCCGGCGGGTCCCGGCAAGTCGCATCAAAGCGTGCGCGATATTTCGCTGTTGGGCGCGCTGCCCAACATGCTCATCGTCCAGCCGTGCAATGCCGACGAGGCGCGGCAGTTGACGCGTTGGTGCGTGAATCACGCGCAAGAAAACTGCGCGATTCGTCTGAACATCGGACCGTCGCCGCGCAAAATTCAACTGCCCGACGATTATCGCGTCGAGATGGGACGCGGCATTGCGCTGACCGAAGGAACCGACGCGCTGTTGTTCGCGTACGGTCCGGTGATGCTGCATGAAGCGCTGACCGCCGCGCAGTTGTTGGCGGAACGCGGGGTTGGATTGCGCGTGGTGAACCTGCCGTGGCTCAATCGCGTGGATGTCGCGTGGCTCGCCGCCACGATCGCGTCATTTCGCGAGTTCGTCGTGCTCGAAGACCATGCGCCTGTGGGTGGATTGGGCGACTATCTCTTGCGCACGCTCACGCAAAATCAATTCCTCGCGGCGCATCGCGTTTTGATTTGGGGCGTGGAAGGTTTTCCCGCGTGCGGTACGCCGCCGGAAGCGCTGCGCTTTCATCGTCTCGACGGCGTGTCGCTTGCCGAGCGAATTTTGGCTGAACGTGAGGTGCGCTGATGGGATTCGGTATCAAGCGCAGACTGCGTCCGGTCAAAGAATATCTCCAAATCAATTATTTGCTGAACGACGAGGAGGAACGTAAAAAACTTTTGCGCGCGTGGCGCACGCGCGGACGCCGCTACGTCACCGTCAAAGTGCACCATCAATGGATGAAGTTGGACTTGATTGATTGGACGATGACCGACCAGCTTTTTGTGCTGCGGACGTGGGAGCGCTACGAGACTGCGCTGTTTCGCGCAGTGGTGCAGCCGGGCATGTGCGTCGCCGACATCGGCGCGCATATCGGATATTACACGCTGCTCGCGGCGCAAGCGGTCGGTTCCAAAGGACGCGTGTTGGCATTCGAGGCGGCGCCGAGCAATTTTGAATTATTGCAATACAATCTCGCCCGGAATCGCTGCGCACGCATCGTGACCGCAGAAAATGTGGCGATTACGGACCGCGCGCGGCAGTTGGAACTTTATCTTTCCAATCACAATACCGGCGACCACCGTATCTTTCCGAGCAATGCGTACGACGACCAACTTTTTAATGAGGGCAAGGCGCGCACGAGTGTGCCCATTCGCGGCATCGCGTTGGACGAATATCTTGCCGACCATGGCATCGCACGCGTGGATGTGATCAAAATGGATGTGCAGGGCGCGGAATGGGATGCGCTGCGGGGAATGCGCCGCACATTGGAGCAACCGCACATTATCATGTTCATGGAGTATTGGCCCCATGCGCTTGCCCTGAACGGAGCAGATCCCAAAGCGCTCTTGCGATGGTTGGAAGACCTTGAGTTGCAGCTTTTGCTGATTGACCGCGACGCTGAACAGCTCAGACGGGTGGATGGCAAAGAATTTGCCGAGTATGCGCTGACGCTCGACCCAAATTTGCAGATTGATTTGCTTGCTACCCGCGCCGCCGACAAACTTTTCGATAGGTTAAAACACGCATGAAACTGCCCGCCCGCCGCGTCAAACGGTTCATTCGCCATGCGATGCTCGGAGAGCCCGAACCGTTTCCGCTTCCCCCCACATACACACAATATCGCAACCCGGATTGGAAGAGTATCATCCAGCGCACGCCGCGCGAATGGGGGCGCGCGCTGAAACGCGCCCGACGCGGGAAACGCGTCCTCGTCGCAACGAGCATGGGCAATTACACACCCGGCGCGATTTTTGAAAGCGCGCTCGCGGTAGCGCTCACGCTGCGCGGCGCGGCAGTGGACGTGTTGTTGTGTGACCAATTGCTGCCGGCGTGCCAAATGGCATTGGTAACGGAATTCGCCAGCGAGCAAGAATTTGTCCAAAACGGACCGCAAATTCACTGCAAGACTTGTTTTCCGCACGGCAACGCCGTGTATCGCTCGCTCGGATTCACGCCGTATTATTATTCGCAGCTGGTGTCGGCAGAAGAACGCGCGCGAGCAGAAGAAATCGCATCCAAGCTGCCGCGTCAAGAAATTGAACATTTTGTTCTCGACGGCGTTGCCGTCGGCGAGCACGCGCAAGCGGGCGCGCTTCGTTTTTACGCGCGCGGGGAATTGGAACAGGGCGCCTGTCCCGAAGCGGTGTTGCGCCGCTATCTGCAAGCGTCGCTGCAAACCACGTTCGTCATGGAACGACTCGTGCGCCAGCGTCAGTACGCCAGCGCGCTGTTTCATCACGGCATCTACGTGCCGCAAGGATTGATTGGCGAAGTGGCGCGCAAACACGGCGTGCGCGTCGTCAATTGGGCGCCCGGTTATCGCAAGCGCCGCTTTATTTTGACGCACGGCGAAACGTATCATCACGCCTTGATGAGCGAGCCGACCGCAAATTGGGAAAACATCGCATGGTCGGACGCGTTGGAACAGGACGCGTTGAATTATCTCAAGAGCCGTTGGTACGGCACGCGCGATTGGATCTGGTTTCATGAAAAACCGGAAGAAGAAATTTCCAAAATCGCCGCGCTGCTCGGCATTGATTTCAGCAAACCCACCATCGGCATGTTGACCAATGTGATGTGGGACGCGCAGCTGCATTACCGCGCCAACGCGTTTCCGAATATGTTAGAGTGGGTCGTCGAGACGCTGCGTTACTTTGCCCGGCGTCCCGATTTGCAGCTGCTGATTCGTATCCATCCTGCCGAAATCCGTTCCGGCGTGCCGTCGCGCCAACCGATTCTGCAAGAAATCAAAAATATTTTTCCCGAACTGCCGGGCAACATTTTCATCATTCCACCCGAAAGTCCGGTCAGCACCTATGCGGCAATGCTTCAGTGCGATTCCGTTTTGATTTACGGAACCAAGACCGGCGTCGAGTTGACGAGCATGGGCATCCCCGTCATCGTCGCGGGCGAGGCGTGGATTCGCAACAAAGGCATCACGCTGGACGCGCGCTCGCGGCAAGACTATCTCGAACTGCTCGAACGCTTGCCGTTGGGCGAACGCTTGAGCGACGCGCAGCGTACCCGCGCGCTCCAATACGCGTACCATTTTTTCTTTCGGCGCATGATTCCTTTGCCCATGTTCGAACCGGTGCAAGGGTGGCCCTATTATCAACTCAAGGTTGAAACGATTCACGACCTCGCGCCGGGCGCGGATGCGGCGCTCGACCTCGTTTGTGATGGAATACTGAACGGCGCGGAATTTGTCTATCCTGCGGAACGTTATCCGGCTGCATTGGAATGAAGACACCATCGCGTTCTCGTTTGCGAATTGCCTTTCAAGGCTATGGCAGCACGACATGGGAGGCAGGCAATACTTTTTTTCAAGACCTCTTTGTCGCGCTTGAACGTCTCGGCAGCGAGCGCCCCGAAGTGGTGCTGGTCAAATGGCGCGGCACAACCGACAATGATTACGGCGCGCTCCTGTCCTATGCCGACCGCATCCTCACCGCGCCTTATCCGTCCGCGCAATCCGTCAACGCCCGCGCCAACACGCGACGGCTTGGCATTCCAAAACGCTTGACGCTGGCGTGTGGAGGCAATCGCTCACCACAGCGCGCGACGAATTCCTTACAGCACAATCAAATAGACTGTTCGTTTTCCGTGCCCTTTGAACATCGGAGCGATTGGTCCGTGCCGCTTGCGATTCTTGTTTTTGATTTGATGTCTCATCATCATCCGGACTGGTTCACGCCGCCCGAAGTTCACGCGCGCGCACAAACGCTCGCGCGCGAAACCAAAGGCGCGACCCTGCTGGTCGCCAAGTCGCAAAGTGTTCTCAACGACCTGCAAGCGTTTGCGCCGGACTGTGCGCCGCGCGTGCGCCTCCTCAATTGGGTCGCGCACATCCCGCCGGAAGTGTATCAGGATGACCCGGCGCGCGTGGTGACGCAGTATCATTTGCCGGCGAAATTCTTTTACTTGCCCAATCATTTTTGGCAGCACAAAAATCACATGGCGGTACTTGACGCGCTGGAGCAGCTCGCGCCGCGCGAGATTTATCCGGTGGTCGTTTGCACGGGCGGTCTCATTGACCAATATCATCCGCAGCACTTGAATCAGCTCGTGCGCGAAATTTCAGCGCGAAATTTGCGCGACCAGTTCATCATTTTGGGGCGCGTGCCGCGCGCCGATGTTTACGCGCTCATGCGCCAATCTATCTGTGTGTTGAACCCGTCCCAATTTGAAGGATTTGGCATGTCCGCCGCCGAAGCCCATTCGCTCGGCAAACGCGCGCTGCTGGCGAACCTACCGGCGCTGCGCGAACAAGCGCTGCCGGACGCGGTTTATTTTGACCCGCACGACGCGCAAGACCTGGCGACCAAAATGGAAGCCCTCTGGCTGACATGTGCGCCCGGTCCCGACTTGGCGCGCGAGACGCAGGCACGCGCCCTGCTTCCCCAGCGTCAGGAAATTTTTGCGCGCCGTTTTGTCAACATTATGGCAGAGGCGTGCGCGTTATCACCTAACGCACACTGAAATGGATACGGCATGTTGACCACAAGCATTCTTCTTTCGACCGATTCCATGCGCGGAACGTTTGACGAGGTTCTGCGCGCGGTCGTCACGCAAGAAACTCCCGTCGCCGAGTGCCTCATCGTCGCACGCGACACGCCGCAAAATCGGGCATTGGGCGAACGCGTTTCTGCGCCCGCGCGCGTACTGTTTTACGACGCGCCGCAAACGGAAACCGACGCGTTGAACTCTGCCTTTGCCCAAACACGCGGCGACATCATGGCGTGGCTCGACGATGGCGATGTGTTGTGTGCGTGGGCGCTCTCCGTCGTCACGACGATTTTTGCGCGCCGCGCTGACGTGGAATGGCTGACCAGCGTCGCGCCAATGCAGTGGTCCGCTTCGCGTTTTTTCATTCCGGAAAAATTGGGGGACGGTTTTTCGCGCGACACTTTTTTTCAAGGGCGCAATTTGAAAACCAGCCCGTATTTTCATCATCCCATTCCGCGCGTCGGAACGTTTTGGCGGCGCGCGTTGTGGGAACGCAGCGGCGGATTCGTGCGCGCGCCGCTCCACGCGGCGGGTGATTTTGAATTGTGGACGCGCTTTTGGAATTCTGCCGCGTTGGTGAGTGTGCGTCTGCCGCTCGGCGGACGCCTCGCCGAACGCGCCGACGACACGCCGACGTATTGGCGCGCGGCAGAAACTTGTTTGAACGCGCACGCGCCGCGCAAGGTGAGCGCCCGATGGAAATTGCAGCGGCAATTGATGCGGCACATCCCGCGCCTGAAGGCGCGCTGGGGTTCGCCCGCGCTCGACGTTTCTTTTACAAAGCAGGGCAAGCAGTGTGTGGTGCAATCTTTTCTCATCGCGTAAGCGCGGCGATGCCATACGGTCGCGCGTCGTCGCGCGAATTTTGTCTCGAAACAAAAAATCAATATGATAGGCAAAGCTATTTGGGGCATTCAACACAGGAACAATCAAGCTGTGAGCACGTTATTCCACTGCGCGGCAGGGAGCGACTGTGACTCGACCGACCAACGTCTCGACGCACAACCCCTTGACAAAAATTCGCGGCACGCTTGCCAAAGGCGGAGTAAAAGGTTTTGCAAGACATTCTGTGAAATGGGTGTACTGGAACGGCAAAATGTATCGCCTGTTACCGCCGCACCAAATCCGGCACGCGCGCCAATTCTATAAACAAGTCAAACCCATCAAGAAATATGGCATTCAAGACCCCATCCTCGTCTATCAAATGGGCAAGGTGGGCTCCACTTCGATCTTGAACGCCCTGCGCGCGTTAGACCTCGATGTGCCGGTGTACCACATCCATCACTTGAACAAGCTGGACAAGTACGAGGCGCGCACGCGACAGTTCCCGGAACGCTACCGGGGAATGCAGCAGATGCTCGCGCACAGTCGCGCTATTCTCCACGACATGCAGCAATCGCCCGACAAAAAGTGGAATCTCATCAGTCTCGTCCGCGCGCCGATTCCGCAGGTGGTCTCGGCTTTTTTCCAAGACCTCGACGTTTTGTTTCCCGAGTATGTCGTCATGACCGAGCGCGGCGAATTGACGGGCGCGAAATTGGTCGAATACTTTTTGCGCGAATACCGCAATGAAACGCCGCTCCATTGGTTCGACGTACAACTGCGCGATGTTTTGGGCTTGGATGTTTACGCGCAGCCGTTCCCCATCGCGCAGGGCTATCACATCTACCCATTCAAGAATCTGCGGCTGTTGGTGATGCGCCTCGAAGACTTGGAACGCTGCGCCGCGCCCGCGCTGCGCGAATTTTTGAATATTCCCAATTTTCAGCTTGCGAAAGAAAACAGCGGCGAGCAAAAAGCGTACGCGCCGCTCTATCGCGAATTTCGCGCGCAGCTGCGTTTGCCCGCCGAGTTTGTGCAAAAATACAACAACTCGCGTTACGCCCAACATTTTTATACCGCGTCCGAGCTCGCCGCCAGCGTGGCGCAATGGACGCGTTGAGTTCCTTTCCCACTCTGATTCAATTCATAGGAGGATTTCGTGAATCTGTCTGGTAAAAAAGCGCTCGTCACTGGTGGGGCATCCTTTATCGGCTCGCATTTGGTCGAAGCGTTGCTGGCGCGCGGCGCGCAGGTGCGCGTGGTGGACGACTTGACCAGCGGCAAATTAGAAAACATTCAAAAATATGTGGACGCCGGAGATATCGAGTTTCTCCACGCGAATTTATTGACTGCGGGCGTTGCCGACCGCGCGGTCGCGGGAATGGATGTCGTTTTTCATCTGGCGGCGGACCACGGCGGACGCGGCTATGTAGATTTGCATCAAGCCGCGTGCGCGACCAATCTCGCGCTGGATGGATTGGTGTTTCTCGCCGCGCGCAATGCTGGGGTGGAAAAAATTGTGTTCGCTTCGTCGGGCTGTGTGTATCCCAACAATTTGCAGAGCAATCCGAACGAAATTTTGTATTTGACCGAAGACCTCGTGCGCCCACCGTACGATGCCGATAATATGTACGGCTATGCCAAATTGATGGGCGAACTCACGCTCAAAGCGTACGCGCAGGAATGGGGCATGAAAACCGCGTCGTGCCGCTACTTTACTGTCTATGGCGAACGCGGCGTGGAAAATCACGCGGTGATTGCGATGATTGCGCGCGCGTTTGTGAAGCAAGACCCGTATGTGGTATGGGGCACGGGCGAACAAATTCGCAATTGGACGTACGTGGGCGATATTGTCAGCGGCACGATTCTCGCCGCCGAAAAAATTGACGACGGCACCGCCGTGAATCTCGGCACGATGGAACGCACGCGCGTGATTGACGCCGTCCGCGAAGTCCAACGCTATACGGGACGCAACGCGCGCATCGAGCTGCATCCCGAAATGCCCACCGGTCCACTCAATCGCGTTGCCGACAATGCGCTCGCGCGTAAACTTTTGGGTTGGGAACCGCAAATGAAATTTATGGACGGGCTGCATCGCACCATTGATTGGTATTTTGCAACCAAAGACCCTGTTCAGGTGCAGGCGACACTCGACCACATGCTGACCGGTAGATAAAATGACGGGGAAACCAAAAATGAAGCAATCCATTACGCATGTCTCGGTTGTAGGTTTAGGCAAATTGGGCGCGCCGCTCGCGGCATGTCTCGCGCACAAAGGATTTACCGTCGTCGGTGTGGATTTGGACGAAAGCAAAGTCGCCGCGCTGGCGGCGGGACGCGCGCCGGTGTACGAACCGGGGCTCGCCGCGTTGATTGCAAAAAATCGCGAGCGCCTCTCGGCAACGCGCGACATCCAGGACGCTGTCCAAAATTCGCAAGCGACGTTTGTCGTCGTGCCCACGCCCAGCGGCGCGGATGGCGCGTTTTCGCTGCGTTATGTTTTGCCCGCGATGCAGGCGATTGGTCAAGCGCTCAAACACAAAGCGGATTATCACCTCATCAGTCTCACGAGCACGGTCATGCCGGGCGCGACGGGAACCCAAGTGCTGCCGATGTTGGAAGCCGAATCGGGCAAGCGCGTCAACGCGGATTTCGGTTTGTGCTACAGCCCCGAATTCATTGCGCTCGGCAGCGTCATCCGCGATATGCTCAATCCCGATTTCATTCTCATCGGGCAGTCCGACGAACGCGCGGGAAATTTGCTGACGGGCATTTATCAGCGGCTCTGCGACAATCAACCGCCGATTGCGCCCATGACGTTTGTGAACGCGGAATTGACCAAAATCGCGGTCAACACCTTCGTCACCACAAAAATTTCGTACGCGAACATGCTCGCGCAGGTGTGCGAAAATCTGCCGGGCGCGGATGCTGATGTGGTCACGAGCGCGTTGGGTTTGGACACGCGCATCGGCAAAAAATATCTCAAAGGCGCGATTGGATACGGCGGTCCGTGTTTTCCACGCGACAATGTCGCGTTTGCGACGTTGGCGCAGCGCGTCGGCACACGCGCGCTGCTCGCGGAAGCAACCGACCAAACGAATCGTCAGCAAATCGAACGCCTTGCCAATGTGGTGCGCGCGAATCTGCCCGCCAACGGACGCGCAGGCATTTTGGGTTTGTCGTACAAACCAAATACCGACGTTGTGGAAGAATCACAAGGCGTCATGTTGGCGCAGTGGCTGCGCGCGCAAGGCATTGAAACGATTGTGTATGACCCCGCCGCGATGGCGAACGCGCACAGGTCGCTCGCCGACAAAGTGCATTTTGCCGAATCGGCGGCGGATTGCGCCGCGCAAGCGGACGTCATCATCATCACTACGCCGTGGGACGAATTCCGTCAACTCGAGCCCGACGCGCTGAATCATTCGAGTCAACGCAAAACGGTTGTGGACTGCTGGCGCATTCTCGACCGCGCGCGCTTTGAGTCGTTCGTCAATTACATCGCGCTCGGCATCGGACCGCAAAACGCGCTGTGAGTTCCGCGCGCCGTTTCTCCGCAACACCAATCCGCCGCCATGCCTGCTCTCGAACATTTTCCGAAAATCTCCATCGTCACGCCCTCGTACAATCACGGCGCGTATTTGGAAAGGGCGATGCGTTCGGTGCTCGACCAAAACTATCCGAATCTCGAATACATCGTGATGGACGGCGGCTCCACCGACGGCAGCGCGGAGATTATCCAAAAATACGCCGACCGTTTGGCGTATTGGCGCAGCGAAAAGGACCGCGGACAATTCGCCGCCATCACCGAAGGGTTTCAACACGCGACCGGTGACATTTACGCGTACCTCAATTCGGACGACATGTATTTGCCGTGGGCATTTCAAACCGTCGCGCGCATTTTTTCCGAACTCCCGCAAGTCAAATGGTTGACGACGACGACGATGCTGATTTGGAATCAACACAGTCAGCCGGTGATTGTGTATCGCGGGATGCGTAAAGCGCGCACCTGGTTTTATCGCGGCTGGAGTTTGAAACAACACGGCGACTTGAGCGGTTGGATTCAGCAAGAGGCGACGTTTTGGCGGCGCGAGTTGTGGGAAGCGGCAGGCGCGCGTATGGACGCATCGCTGTACAACGGTGGCGATTTTGAATTGTGGGCGCGCTTTTGGCAGCACGCCGACCTCGTGACGACCCAAGTGCCGCTGGCGGGTTTCCGCGAACACAGCGGCAGCAAAACGGGCACTGCCGAAGGCAAAGCCGACATTGTTAGCATCAATCAAAATTTGTTGAAACAATATCGCGGGGAAACGATTCACAATCCGCTCCTGTTGCGCGCGGCGCAACTGCTCTTGCGTCTCACCGGACGCGGCGGGCGGCGTTTTGGCAGCACCATCAATTGGGTGGACTATGACATGGAAAACGACCGCTGGCTGTATCGCTCGCGCTACGTGATTTGACCGACGCCGATTTTTTACGATGACGACTCTGCCAAAAATTTCGATTGTGACCGCGTCGTACAATCAGGGCGAATATCTCGAAGGCGCGATGCGTTCGGTGCTCGACCAAAACTATCCGAATCTCGAATACATCGTGATGGACGGCGGCTCCACCGACGGCAGCGCGGAGATTATCCAAAAATACGCCGACCGTTTGGCATATTGGCGCAGCGAAAAGGACCGCGGACAATGCGCCGCCATCACCGCAGGATTCCAACACGCGACCGGCGAAATTTGCGCGTTTCTAAATTCGGATGACCAATATTTGCCGTGGACGTTTGAAACCGTTGCGCGCATTTTTTCGGAATTGCCGCAGGTGAAATGGCTGACCTCGCGCACGATGTTGATTTGGAATTCCAAGAGCGAAGCCGTTTACGCGCATTGGAGCACGCGCCACGCGCGCACCTGGTTTTATCGCGGCTGGACCTTGCAGAATCACGGCATCTATAGCGGTTGGATTCAACAAGAGGCGACGTTCTGGCGGCGCGAGTTGTGGGAAGCGGCAGGCGCGCGTATGGACGCATCGTTATACACGGGTGGCGATTTTGAATTGTGGGCGCGCTTTTGGCAGCACGCCGACCTCGTGACGACGGACGTTCCGCTCGCGGGCTTTCGCCAACATCGCGGCAGCAAATCCGCCGGGCCCGGCGGACTGGAACAGTACATTCAAGTCTGTCACAAAATTTTAGAATCGTATCGCGACCAAACGCTGCGCAATCCGCTCGCGGTGTGGTGCGCGCAAAAACTTTTTCAGTACACGCGGCGCGGCGGCAAACGCTTTGGCAGTACCGTGAATTGGGTCGAGTACAGTCTCGCGCGCGACGCGTGGGAATTTCGCTCCGCCATCGTCATTTAGAAATCGCATGTCCGTTTCCCTACCGCGCGTCTCGATTGTTACACCTTCGTTCAATCAAGCCCCGTTTCTCGAAGAGACGCTCCTTTCGATTCTCCATCAAGATTATCCCAACATCGAATACATTGTCATTGACGGCGGCTCGACCGACGGCAGCGTGGACATTATCAAAAAATACGCGCATCGCCTCGCGTATTGGGTCAGCGAAAAGGACGGCGGACAGTATGACGCGCTGCAAAAAGGATTCGCGCGCAGCACGGGCGAAATTATGGGTTGGCTCAATTCCGACGACAAAATTTGTCCGTGGGGCATTCGCACAGTCGTCCATATCTTGCAGCAGTGTCCGCAAATCGAATGGCTGACCAGCGCGGCGCAAATTTTCTGGTCCGATGAGGGTTATCCCATCAATTATTGGTACATTGACGGCTATGCGCGCCGCGCGTTTTATCGCGGACGCAATCTGAATCGCGACCACTATTTTCGTTTTCACACCATGCAGGAAGTGACGTACTGGCGGCGCAGCTTGTGGGAAAAAAGCGGCGCACGCATCGCGGCGGAGATGAAATCCGCGGGCGATTTCGATTTATGGGCGCGCTTTTGGGAACACGCCGACCTCGCCACCACGAACGCCGTCATCGGCGGCTTTCGCTATTACGGCGCGCAAAAATCGGCGCAGGGCTATCCAACCTATTTGGCAGAAGCGCAGCAAGTGTTGGAACGTTATGGCAATCCTCCCCCCCCTTCGCCGCGCCGCGTGCGTTGGAGCGAACGGCTGAAAAAAAGATTCCCCTTCACCGCGCGTTGGCTCGGCGAAAAATCGCTGCGCGTGGCTTTGGACCCGCAGACTGAAGCGTGCCGCGTGTATTGGGACTATATCATCTGACCACTCGTTCATGCGCGTTCTTGTTTTTTTCCCGCACAATCCGTTTCCGCCGCGTTCCGGCGCGCATCGCCGTTGTATCGAAATCCTCGCGGCAATGCGCGAGTTGGGTCACACGGTCACGTTGGCGAGTTCCGAATATACGACCGAAACGAAATGGCATACGCTTTCGGAAGCGGATTACGCGACGGCAGGCAGCCCAACGCTGCAAATCCACTCCCCCACGCGTGGTGACTGGCGCTACAATCACTACTGGCATCTCGCCCAACGCTATTTTCCGCGTCGCGTGCCGCTGAGTTCCATCCAATATGTTTTGCCTTCCATGCCGCGATGGTTCGAGCGATTGGCGCAGTCGTTTCAGCCCGACGCGATATGGATGAATTACGCGTTGTATGACCGCATTGTCTCAAAGCAGCTGCACGCGCGTGTGCACACACTCATGGAGATGCTCGATTTTGTGACGTTGTATCAACCGCGTTTCGACGCGCTGCGCGCCGCGCTGCCGCCCCCCCCCCTCACACCCGCACGCGTGAATCCCGCGCTGCTCGACGAAAGATTTTTTGACGCGCGCGACGGTTCCGTCGCGCCGGAAGAATATCGCATTTACGACAAATATCGCCATACCATCGCGATTACGGCGGAGGACGGCGCGCGTGTGCGGCAGCACGCGCCGCACACGCGCGTCGCCGTCATTCCAATGACCTATGCCATTCCGGCGCTGCAAAATGCGTACGACGGTCCCGCACTGTTTACCACCGGACCAAATCCGTTCAACGCGCAGGGCTATCTTTATTTCGCCGCGCGCGTGCTGCCGCACCTTCGCGCGCGCGTGCCCGATTTTCAACTGCTGGTCACGGGGCACACCGCATCGCTGGTCGAGCCGGCGGAAAATGTGACCCTGCGCGATTTTGTGCCCGACCTCGCGCCGCTGTTCGCCACGGCGCGTTTTTTGATTTGTCCGATTCTTGCCAAGACGGGACAGTTGGTCAAAATTCCCGAAGCGATGGCACACGGGCTGCCCGTCGTCGCCACCGCGCGCGCGGCAGAGGGCTCACCGCTTTGTCACGGCGAAAACGGATTCGTCGCGCAGAACGCGGAAGAATTTGCGGAATATACGATTCGGTTGTGGCAAGACCGCGCCTTGTGCCGCCGCCTGGGCGATGCCGCGCGCGCGACGATGGCGCAGCAATTTTCGCGCGCGCAATTGCTGCATCATTTGGCGCAGGTGCTGCAATGAAACTCCACATCGCGTTTCACTTGCCCGAAGGCGTGGGCGCATTTTGGCAGGGTGGCGTTTCGCTCTACGCGAATCTCCTCGGCGCGCTGCGCCTCACGCACGCGGACGCGGCGGACTGTTGGCTTGCCGTGCCGGAAGGTTCCCCCCCCCCTTCGCCGCACTTGACCGCGCTCGCGCAAGGCGTCATCTATTATTCGCAGCCGCCGCATCACAGCCTCGCGTGGGCAGTGGACCACGCCAAACACCGCGCGCTGCGCGCCGATTTGGTCGCCGACCGCGCGTTCCGCGCCAAGCAGATCAACGTCTTGTTTTGCAACGCGCCACTGCGTCGAACGAATCTGCCCACACTTGCGCTCATTCCCGATTTACAGCACCGTCAGCTGCCGGAATTTTTCTCTGCGGCAGAAAGCCGCGCGCGCGACGAGACTTTTTTGAAAACCATCGCCCGCGCGACGCGCGTGGTCGCCATTTCAGACACGGTGCGCGCGGACCTCGAACAATTCGCGCCGTCGTATCGTGACAAAGTGCGCGTGATTCCACCCGAGCCGGTGATTGCGCCGGAAATTTATGCCCAAGACCCGCGCGCGGTGACAGACAAATACGGTTTGCCCGAAAAATTTTTTTATCTGCCCAATCAATTGTGGCAGCACAAAAATCATTTGCTAGTCGTGCACGCGCTCGCGCAGCTGCGCGCGCGCGGCATATCGGTGAATGTGGTCTGCACCGGCTCGCTGGGCGATTATCGCAGCACGACGTACACAGGCGAACTTTTGGAAACTGTTTCGCGGCTGGGGGTGCGCGCGCAATTCATTTTGCTCGGCACGGTCCCGCGCGCCGATGTTTACGCGCTGCATCGTCAGGCGATTTGTGTTTTGAATCCGTCGCGCTTTGAGGGATATGGCTTGGGTATCGCTGAGGCGCGCGCGATTGGCAAGCGCGTGCTCGTCAGCGACTTGCCGACGCATCATGAGTTGAACGCGCCGTGCGCGGAATATTTTGACCCGAATGCGGCGGAGGAACTCGCGGACAAAATGGCGCGCATTTGGCAGACCGCGTCGCCCGGACCGGCGTTGGACTTGGAACAAAACGCGCGCGTCGCCCAACGCGAACGCGTCCGCCATGTGGGCGAAACGCTCTGGCGCGTCGCGTCAGAGATAGCCGCCGCGTGACGTGACCGCGCCGGCGCATCGTCACACGCTTCCGATGTCAAGTTTTTTGAACGCCCGTTTCGCCAAAATCTCCGACCGCCTCGCGCGTGAAGGTTGGACGGCGCTGCCGCGTTGGGCGGCGCGTTGGATGTATTGGAACGCGCGCTTGTATCGCCTGCCGCAGATGCTCGACCGCGAGCGCTGGCGCATGGCGTACAAAACGCGCCGCCCAAACAAAAAATACGGCATCCAAAATCCGATTCTGGTGTACCAAATGGGCAAGGTCGGCTCCAAATCGGTGTACCATTCGCTTCAGGCGCTGGACCTCGATGTGCCTGTGTATCACTTGCACACGCTGAATCGTTTAGACGAATACGAAGCAGAGGTGCGTCAGCGCTTTGCCAATCCACAGCCCTATTTGGAAGCGTTGGCGTATGGGCGCAAGATTCGCGCCGAATACGAGTCCGCGCGTTGGCATACGTGGAACCTGATTAGTCTGGTGCGCGCGCCCGTGCCGCGCGCGATTTCCGAATTCTTTGAAAACATCGAAACATTTTTTCCCGATTTTTCGACGCGACTTGCGCGCAATCCAATCTCGGTCCAAGCATTGCAGGAATTTTTTGTGTCGCAGTTTCAAGACACCTCGCCGCAAACATGGTTCGACCACCAAGTGCATGAATTGTTCGGATTGGATGTCTATGCGACGCCGTTTGACCGCGCGCGCGGTTATCAGATATATCAAGGCGAACGCGTCCGCCTGTTGCTGATGCGTCTCGAAAATTTGAACGCGTGCGCGGCGCCAGCGCTGCAAAGCTTTCTCGGGCTCGAAAATTTCACACTGCAAAAGAGCAACGAAGGCAGCGCGAAAGAATATGCCGCGCTCTATCAAACGTTTCTCGACACGTTGCGTCTGCCCGACGCCTTCATCCACAAAATGCATTCCACGCGTTATGCGCGGCATTTTTACACGCCCGAAGAATTGAATGCGAGTGTAGCCCGGTGGACGCATTGACCAGCCCCCCCCCCTTGCCGCGCATCAGCATTGTCACGCCTTCCTTCAATCAAGCCGCCTTTCTCGAAGAGACACTGCGCTCGGTCCTGGAGCAAGACTATCCCCGCGTGGAATATCTGGTGATTGACGGAGGTTCGACCGATGGGAGCGTCGAAATCATTCGCCGCTACGCGGCGCGCCTCGCGTATTGGGTGAGCGAACGCGACAAGGGGCAGTCGGACGCCATCAACAAAGGGTGGGCGCGCGCTACGGGCGAGATTGTGGCGTATTTGAATTCGGACGACACGTACGAGCCGGGCGCGCTGCGAATCGTCGGCGAATATTTCGCGCAGCATCCCGAGACGGGCATGGTGTTCGGACACTGCCATCAAATTAACGAACATGGGACGCGCGTCGGCGTGTTGCGCGCCAATCCGTTCGAGTTAAGGCAGCTGTTGTACACCAACGTCATCATGCAGCCCACCGTATTTTTGCGCAAAGCGGTTCTCGACGACGTGGGAATGCTCGACGCGGACATGGGCTTTGCGATGGATTACGATTTGTGGCTGCGCGTGGCGCTGCGCCATCGCATTGATGCGCTGCCGGTGGCGCTCGCCAATTTTCGCGCGCACGGCGCAAGTAAATCGTTCGCGCAGCCGTACGGTTTTGTGCGCGACATGCAGACCGCGCTCACGCGCGCGTTCGAACATCCCAACATGCCGCGCGAACTCTTGCCGCTGCGAACACAAGCGCTGACCAACATGTATCTCGTCACGCTTCTGTTGTGCTACGCGCTCGGACAGCCAGAACAAGGGCGCGCGCTGTGGGAAGAAATGATCGCGTTCAATCCGCATTTTTTCGCGGACGCGGATGCCATCGTCGAAATGGTCGCCAACAACGCGGTGCACATGGTCGAGACGCCGTGGCTGCAAGCGACGCGGCAGGACCCGATTCATTGGCTGCGCGAATTTTTGCGCGCGCTGCCCGCGAGCGCGGAACCGCTGCGCCGTCTTGAACCGCGCATCACGAGCCGCATCTATATGATGCGCGCGTTTGAATCGTATTGGCAAAACGATTATGCCGCCGCGCGTGAAAATGTGACGCGGGCGTGGCGCACAGATTGGCACGCGCTGGAAAATCGCGGGCTGTTTTCGATTTGGCTGGAAACATTGCTCGGCGCCAACATGATGCGGCAGTGGCGAAAGCGGCGCGTCGCGGTGAAATGATGGCGCCATGAATATTCTTTTTTTGACGCAAGAATATCCGCCCGAAACGGGCATGGGCGGCATCGGAACCTACACGCGTTCAGTCGCGCACGCGTTCGCGCAAATGGGACATGGCGTGGTGGTTCTGTCCGCTGCATCGCCGCCGCAAAAAACGTACGCGTATGACGAAAATGGCGTGCGCGTCGTACGCGTCGCGCGCCGCAAATTCGAGATTCCTCTGCTGCGGCGTTTGTGGATTACATATGCGCCGTGGACGAAACATCAGTGGGAATACATTTTTAGCGTCACGTCCGAATTGAATCGTTTGGTGCGCGCACACAACATTGACGTGATTGAATCGCCGGAAATTTGGGCGGAGGGTTTGGCGTATTCATGGCGGCGGCGCGTGCCCATCGTCATAAAATTTCACACGCCGCTTTTTTTGACACGGCAATTGGATGGCATGCGCGAAACGCGGGATTGGCAATTGGTGGATCGCGCCGACGCGTGGTGGACGCGGCGCGCGGACGCGCACATTTCGGCGAGCGCGGATTTGGCGGACATTGTCGCGGCAAAGTATCACATCCCGCGCGCGCAAATCGCGGTCATCCCCGAAGCGGTGGATACGGAGCGTTTCACGCCCGCGCCAAACTCAAACCACGCGTCGCAAACGATTTTGTATATCGGTCGTTTGGAGCCGCGCAAAGGCGTGTTTACTTTGGCGGAGGCGATTCCCCAGGTGCTCGCCGATTTTCCGGACGCGCGGTTCGTCTTGGTCGGCGCGGATTATCCGATCAACGGACAATCGTGCCGCGAACGGATGCGGCAAAAATTGCGCGCGAGCGGAGCGCTGGGGCACGTCGAATTTGTGGGCAAACTGCCGCATGAACGCATCGCCGAATATCATCACCAAAGCGCGGTCTGTGTTTTTCCGTCCGAATGGGAAAATTGCGCGCTTGCCACGCTCGAAGCGATGGCAAGCGCGCGTCCGGTGATTGCCACGCGCGCGGGCGGCTTTCCCGAAATGATTCAAGACCGCGTTAACGGCTTGCTCGTTCCACCGCGCGATGCGACGGCATTGGCGCAAGCGATTAAATCCATCTTGGCGGACCCGACGCGCGCGCGAACGTACGGCATTCGCGCACGCGAACGCGTGGAGCAAGCTTATTCCGGCGCCATCGTTGCGGAACGGACGTTGGCAATTTATCGCGCTGCCATCGAACGCTTTCAGCACAAGAATGTGGCAGCAGGCTGAATAGGATAAACAGCAAGCGTTATGCGCCCATTGAAAATTTTGTTGGCAGTGCATCATTTTCCGCCCGCCCGCGTAGGGGGGGGGGAATTGTTGGCGCTCCGTTTGGCGCGCTGGATGCAAGCGCACGGGCATCAAATCCAAGTCGTGTGCGTCGAAGAAATCCATCGCGGCGCGCGCGACGAGTTGAGGTGGAGCGATGAAACTTTTCAAGGCATTCCGGTGCGCCGCCTGTATTTCAATCTCGCCGCGTCGGCGGACCCGCTCACCGCGAGTTTTGATAATGCGCGGTTGCAGGAACATTTCGAGACACTGCTGAACACAATCCAGCCGAATTTACTGCATTTGGTCAGCGGGTATTTGCTGGGCCTCGCGCCGTTGCGCGCGGCGCACGCGCACGGCATTCCCACCGTGGTCACACTTACCGATTTTTGGTTTCTCTGTCCGACGCTCCAACTCTTGCGCGCGGATGGCTCGTTGTGTGACGGACCGCAAGCGTCGGAATGTGCGCGCTGTTTGTGGTCACGGCGGCGTTCATTCCGCGCGTTGGACCGCGTCGGCGCGCCCGTGACGCGACGGGTTCTGGATTCGGCGCGCGAATTTGGATGGCTCGGCGCGCTCTTGCAAGTCCGCGCGCCGCTGGCAACGCTCGCGCGGCGAAGCGAGGTGGTGATGCAGGAATTGAACCGCGCGCAGGCGGTGCTTGCCCTCACGCGGTTTAGCGCCGAATTTCACATCGCGCACGGCTTGGCGCGCGCGCGTGTTTTCGTGAGCCCGGATTGTTTGGACGCGAATGAATTTGACCCGCCCGCGCCGCGCGCGCCGCAAAACGACGCGCGGCATTTCGCCTATTTTGGACAAATCATGCCCATCAAAGGCGCGGATGTTTTGCTGCGCGCGTTTCAACTCGCGCAAAAAAAGAATCCGACGGCGCGCCGGATGCGTTTGACGCTTTACGGCAAAACGAATACCGCGCCTGCGTACGCCCGACAATTAGCGCAGTTGGCAAACGGAAATCCCGACATTGTTTTTGCCGGTGAGTACGAACATCGCCGCGCGCTAGCGCTGATGTCGCAGGTGGACGCGGTGATTGTCCCGTCGCAGTGGTACGAGAATTCGCCGCGCGTCATTTTGGAGGCGTTCGCCGCGCGCACGCCCGTCATCGGCGCGAACGTCGGCGGCATTGCCGAAGTCGTGGAGCGCGAAAAGAACGGCTTGTTGTTTGAACGCGGCAGCGCAGAGGATTTGGCGCGACAATTGACGCGCGTGACGCAAGAACCTGCACTGCTCGCCGCGCTGCGCGCAAATATTCCGCGCGTACGCGCTGTAGACGAGACGATGCAAGAATTACTCCAAATCTATTTTGGCGCCATTGCGTCCTGATGCGGAACTCTAGTACAACCCTGCCGCGCGTTTCCATTCTGATTCTTACGTATAATCAACGCGAACTCACCGCCGAATGTCTCGCGTCGCTTGCCGCGTCGGATTACCCGAACGCCGAAATGGTTGTTCTCGACAATGCTTCCAGCGACGGCACAGAGGAACTGGTTCGCCGCGAATATCCGCGCGTGCGTTATATCCAGAACGGGAAAAATCTCGGTTACGCCGAAGGCAACAATGTGGGCTTGCGCTATGCAATGCAAAGTCACGCGGATTACGCGCTGGCGCTCAACAACGATACAGTCGTTGCGCCCGACATGGTCTCGCAGCTCGTCCGCGCGGCGGAGGCAAATCCTAACGCGGCGTTTGTGGGTCCATTGGTGTATCACTTTGACGAACCGGACGTGATTCAATCGGCGGGCGGTTTACGCACAACGGACTGGCGTTTTTATCATCGCGGGCAGAATGCAACCGACTGCGGACAATTCAAACAAATCGAACGCGTGGTGTGGGTGAGCGGGTGCGCGATTATGGCGCGCTGCGCGGCGCTGGAAAAGATTGGTTTGATTGACCCGGCGTTTTTCGCGTACAACGAAGAAGTGGATTGGTGCGTGCGCGCGGGCGAATTGGGATATGAAATCCTTTTTGTTCCCGCCGCGCATGTGTGGCACAAAGGCGTCCAGCGCCGTTACAACCCCAGTCCGCGCGTCACCTACTTTTCGGCGCGCAATGAACTGCTCTTGCTCAAGAAACATCATGCCGGGTGGCGCGCCATGACGAGCACATGGCTGCGTCATGTGCGGACATTGATCAGTTGGAGCGTACGTCCGCGCTGGCGTGAAAAGCGCGCGCATCGCGATGCGTTGGCGCGCGGTTTGCGCGATTTTGTGCGCGGCAATTTTGGCGCGCCGACGTGGTGAATGGCGCAACTCGTCGCGCTCCATGTTTGACCGCGTTGAGGCAAAATTCTCATGCCCCATTCCCTTGTCACCGGCGGCGCCGGCTTTATCGGTTCTCATCTCACGGACTATTTGATTGAACAGCTCGGACATCACGTCGTCGTCTTGGATGATTTGAGCGGCGGGACGCGCGAGAATGTTCATCCCCGCGCGGAATTTGTGGAAGGGTCCATCGTCAATCACGAATTGGTGGACGCGCTGTTTCGCGCGCATCAATTCGAATATGTGTATCATCTCGCCGCGTACGCCGCCGAAGGGCTGAGCCACTTTATCAAGCGTTTCAATTACGCCAATAATGTGATTGGCAGCGTGAACCTCCTCAACGCGGCGGTGAATACGGGCACGCGCGTGTTTGTGTTCACGTCATCCATTGCCGTCTATGGCGCGAATCAACTGCCGATGACCGAAGACCTCACGCCGCTGCCCGAAGATTCGTACGGCATTGCCAAACTCGCCGTCGAGCGCGAACTAAAAGTCTCGCATGAAATGTTCGGACTCGATTACGTGATTTTTCGTCCGCATAATGTGTACGGCGAACGCCAAAATATCGGCGACAAGTATCGCAATGTGATTGGCATTTTCATGAATCGGCTGATGCAAGAGCAAGAGCTCGTTATCTTTGGCGACGGCGCACAGCGGCGCGCGTTTACGTATGTGGGCGACATTGTTCCCGCCATCGCGGAATGTGTGCAAACGCCCGACGCGTGGAATCAAATCTTTAACATTGGTGCGGAGGAACATTACAGTATCAATGAACTTGCCGCGTTGGTGTGTGAAGCGATGGAAATGCCCGGACACGTGCGGCATGTGGCGGCGCGCAACGAAGTGCAAGTGGCGTATGCGGACCATTCCAAATTGCGCCGCGTCTTTCCGAATCTGCCGCAAACGGACTTGGCGACGGGTTTGCGCCGCATGGCACAATGGGCAAAACGCGCGGGCAGCCGCCCAAGCGCGGAATTTCAAGCCATCGAGATTTATAAAAATTTGCCGCCCGTGTGGCTCGAATCGAATGGCGTTGGAAAATCGTCTTAGGTTACTCTATCTATCCAGTTGGTTCCCCTACCCGCCGGACAATGGTTCGCGCCAACGCGCGTTTCATCTGCTCAAACAATTGGCGGCGCGTCACGAGATTTCGCTCTTTGCTTTTTATGATGGCGACCAAACGCCGCCGCAATGCGATGCATTGCGCGCGTACTGCCGCGACCTTACAACGCTGCCGCGCCGAATGTTCAACCCGCGCGGCATTGGGGCGCTGCGCGCGTTTGTTTCGCCGCTGCCGCGTTCGGTGACGCATACGTTTGATGCCGACCTGTATGCGCGCATTCAAGAGCACGCGGCGCGTGAAGCGTACGACGCGATTCTCGTGGGCGAATTGGGCATGGCGCCGTACGGGCGCGGCATTCGCGCGCATGTAAAAATTTTGGACGCGGTGGAAGCGGGTGTCTTTGCCGACGCGTTCCAGAATGCGCAGGGTGCGGCGCGACTGCGCGCGGGTTTGACGTGGTGGAAGTTCAAACACTATGTGCGAAACCTTGCCGCAGAATTTGATGCGCTCACCGTCGTCTCGCCGCGCGAACATGCGCTGGTGAGCGCACTTGGCATTCCGGCGCGCAAAATCCACGTGGTCCCGAATGGCGTGGACTGCAAGGCGGCAGATGCAATCTCTGCCGCATGGGAACCGAACACGTGCATTTACAATGGCGCGCTAACGTTTGCGCCCAATTATGACGCCGTGCGTTATTTTGTGCGCGAGATTTTGCCGCGCGTGCGCGTCCACGAACCGAACGCGCGCGTGCGCATCACCGGACGCGCCGACCAAGTTGCCCAAAACGAGTTATCCGCAGATAATGTCGTTTTGTTCACCGGCTATGTCGCGGACGTCAAACCGTTGGTCAAGGCAAGCGCGGTGTGCATTGTGCCGCTGCGTATGGGCGGCGGCACGCGTTTGAAAATTCTGGAAGCGATGGCTTTGCGTACGCCGGTCGTTTCGACTTCCAAAGGCGCGGAAGGGTTAAACGTCAAGCACAGAGAACATTTGCTCATCGCCGATACACCGGTGGAATTTGCGAATGCCATTTTGGAATTGTTCCGCAATCCCGCGCTGCGCGAACAATTGACGCGCGCCGCGTACCAACTCGTCTGCGCGGAATATGACTGGACAATCATTGCGCGACAACTCGACAAAATCCTTGTCGAAGACACGCCACAATAGAAATGGTTCAACAGGGCTTGGAACGAATCGGGATTGACAGAGATGGCTTGCGCCGTATCAATTGGAACAGGTGGATTCTGCCCATCGTGGTCATCGTCATTGCCGCCGCGATTGGCATGACGGGTGTGCGTCCGATCCTGCGCGGGCGTACGGGGCTCGAACTCGGGCTCATCGGCATTCTCCTCGCGGTTGTGACGCTCCTGGTGATGTACCGCCTGGAATGGGGCTTGATGGCAATTGTGTTCACCTCGTTTTTTGTACGATTCACCATTCCTACTGGAACCGCTACAAACATCCCCGCAAGTTTGGTTGTATCGTTTTTCGCCGTGATGATTTGGATTTTTTCGATGCTGCTCAAGCGGCAAATCAAGCTGGCGCCGGGGCATTACGTCAAACCGACGTTGTTGTTTTTTCTGATTGCCATTTTGTCGGTGCCCTACAGTTGGTTGATCCTGCGTCCCGATTTGTTTGGGCAAGGCGGTTCGGGCAAATCGGGTTTGGGTTTTACGTTTGTGCAGGTCGGCGCGGTGACGCTGATGGTGCTGCTGCCCGCCGTAATGTTGATGGCGGCGAATGTATTGCGCGATGCCAAATGGTTCAAAATCCTTTTTGCCATCATGCTCATCGTCGCCATTCCGGAACTGCTGCAACGCCTGACCAACACGCGTATTGGTTTGGCAGATTTCAAATTGAACACCGGCGCGTCGTATTCGTTGTGGGTTGTCGCGCTTTCGGTCGGACAGGCATTTTTCAATCCAACGCTGAAACGATGGCAGCGCGCTTTTTTGTTCGGCATCGCAGGATGTTGGCTCTTTTTCGGCGCGGAGGTGGGCGCGACCTGGTTTTCGGGTTGGATGCCCGCGTTTGTTGCCTTGTTGTTTCTCGGTTTTTTGTATTCGCGAAAATTGTTTTTCGGTCTCGTCCTTGGCGCGCTTGCCATCATCGTCATTCGCCCCGACTATATCACACATATCTGGAGCGACGCGGTGAATTTGGATTCGAACCGTTTCGAGATTTGGCAAGTCATTATTTTTGATTTGACGTTGACCAAAACCAATATCTTTTTTGGCGCGGGTCCGGCGGGATACCTTCCGTTTTACGAGGCATATTATCCGGGCAACGCGTGGGTCTCGCACAACAACTATGTGGACATTTTTGCCGAATTGGGCATCGTCGGCTTTACGATTTTTCTATGGATGCTGTTCAGCATTTTTCGCACAGGTTGGGAACATCGCCACCAAATGCCGTCCGGCTTTTTGCGCGGCTTTAATTACGGCGTGCTGGCGGGTTTTGTCGGCACACTCTTTGCGATGGGCTTGGGCGATTGGCACATTCCGTTTGTCTATAACATCGGCATTCCCGGTTTTGATTTTGCGGTGTATGGCTGGCTCTTGTCCGGCGCAATGCTCGCGCTGAGTGAAATGAAAACTTCCCCAGCTGTTCCATCTCATGCAAGCCAATGAATCCCGCGTACCGCCAACCGCGCTTTCCGTCGTCATTGTCAATTGGAACACGCGCGAATTGCTGCGCGTGTGTCTGCAATCCGTGTTCGATACCGTCCGCGCGAAACCTTTGCAGGTTATCGTCGTGGACAATGCGTCGTCCGACGGTTCCGCCGCGATGGTGCAGCACGAATTTCCTGCCGCGCAATTGATTGTCAATCCAACAAATGTCGGTTTTGCGAATGCCAACAATCAAGCGTTCGCCCATTGCACGGGCAAATACGTGCTCTTGCTTAACAGCGACGCGCAGCTGCTGCCGAATACCGCCGATGGTTTGATTCAAATGCTCGACGCGCACACGAATACTGCCGCCGTCGGTCCGATGATTTTGAATCACGATGAAACGTACCAAGCGGGCGGAACCGATTTTCCAAATCTGCTGAATGAAACGCTTTTAGCCTTCGGCGTCGCGCGCTGGCTGCGGCGCGGCTATTACCCGAATTATCCGCCGGACAAACCGGGCGGCGTTGTGGATTGGGTGGGCGGCGCGTGTTTGCTCATACGGAAACGCGCGCTGGAACAAATCGGCGGTCTCGATGACGGCTTTTTCATGTACACCGAAGAAACGGATTGGTGTTTCCGCGCGCGGCAAGCGGACTGGCACATCGAGTACGCGCCACAACAGCGCGTGATTCATCATGGCGGAGCAAGCGCCGCGCAGGCATCGGCGGCGATGAAAAGCGAATTGTACCGGAGCAAGCTGCGTTTTTTTGAAAAGCATCGCCCGCGCTGGCAATACACTTTGCTCAAAACGATTTTCGTTTCATCCGCTGCCGGCAAAGTGTTGATGTATTCTCTTGCCGCGAAACTCCGGCAAGCCAACCGGGCGCGCTACGAGAGGCAAGCGGCAAGTTTTCGACAAGTGTATCGGGCGTGTTTGTGACTTATGCGAATTGCGATTGACGCGCGTCCGGCTTCGCATACCCAGCCGGGCGGATTCAAAAGTTATACCGAGCAGCTGCTGCGGGCGCTGGCTCAAATTGACGCGCGCAACGCTTATTTCATTTACTATGACCGCGCGCCGACGCACAATCTTTTCAACGGCAACAGCAATTTTCAATCCACCATCGTCAAAACGCGCGTGCCTAGTTTCGGCGTGATTTGGCGCGAACAAGTTGCCGTGTCACAGCAAGCGAAACGTCATGCCGCGACGATTTTGCATTTTACGGCGAACACGTGCGCATGGCAGCTGCCTTGCCCCACCGTCGTCACCTTACATGACGTCATTTTTTGGGAAGAGCGTCCCGCGCTGCGCGGCATGGCGCCGGCGGAAAAAATCAAACGATACAGCATGTATTGGTACGGGCGCTGGGCAGCCAAAGCAGGCATCCGGCAGGCGCGCCGCCTCATTACCGTCTCGCAATATTCGCGCCAAAAAATTCTCGAACGTTTCAACATTGCGCCGCAGCGCTGCGTTGTGGTGCACAACGGCTTGTCGGAACAATTTCGACCGCTGACCGAAACAGAGGTCAAGCCCATCCGCGACAAATTCGCCTTGCGCAAACCGTTTATTTTGGGCATGACCTCTGCTTCGCCGCGCAAAAATGGACGCGGACTGCTCGACGCGTATCAAATGCTCGACCCCGTCTTGCGCGAGCAGTACGAACTCGTGTTGGTCTTGACGCACGGTCTGTTAAAAGCACAGATGACCGATCTGGTCGCGGCGCGCGGGTTGTCCGCGCAGGTGCGTTTTTTTGAACACGTATCGGATGACGATTTGGTTGGACTGATGAACATGGCGTCCACGTTTGTGTTTCCCTCTTTGGAAGAAGGCTTTGGGATGCCGCCGTTGGAAGCGATGGCGTGCGGAACGCCCGTCGTCGCGTCGAATCGTTCGAGTCTGCCCGAAATTTTGGGAGATGCCGCGTTGTCCGTTGACCCGACGGACACGCGCGCGCTGGCGCAAGGGATCACCGGCGTTTTGACGAACGCGTCGCTCGCACACGAATATCGCGCGCGCGGCTTGAAATGGGCGGCGCGTTATTCGTGGGCCAAGTGCGCGCAAGAAACAATTCAAGTCTACCAAGAAGCGAGTCAAGGCGAGTGAACGGAATGACCGGACCGGAACGTTCGTTGCGCGGAGCAGAATGGTTTATCTTTATCGTCTTGCTTTTGTGCTACACGTATTTTTTGCCGCGCTGGGCAGATTGGAATGTCAATTCGCGCATGAATGTTGCTTTGGCAGTGGTGGACCAAGGGACACTTGCGATTGACGCGTATCACCAGAATACCGGCGATTATGCTTTTTTCGAGGGACACTATTACAGCGACAAAGCGCCCGCGACATCGTTTCTGGCAACCCTCGTTTATGCGCCCTATAAATTTCTCGGCGGGAATGCGCTCGCCGACCGCGTCGCGCAGCGCTTGGACACAAACAGCAGTCTCGCCAAAACGCTCGATCCAAATGGGCGCGGGCTTATCCGCGACAGTGTGCGCTATTTTGCCGCGCTTGTCGTTGCCACTTTTTTTGTCAGCGCCATTCCGTCGGCGCTTCTGGGCGTAGTATTGTATCGCCTCTTGCTGCTTTGGGCGCGGCAGCCGCTGGACGCGCTCTTTGTCGCGCTCGCGTACGGTTTGGCTACGCCCGCGTTCGCGTACGCCAATAATTTGTACGGACATCAACTGGCGGCATTTTTGCTCGTCGCCGCGTTCTATTGTGTGTACGCGGCAACTCGCAGCGCGCGCAAAAATCTGTATCTCGCTCTCGCCGGCTTTGCGCTGGGGCTGGCACTCATTACAGAATATCCTACGGCATTGATTGTGGGCGGCATTGGTCTGTACGCGATGTACAAATGGCGCAGCCCCCGCGCGATAGCGATGATGCTTCTTGGCGGAGCGCCGCCCGTGGTTTTGGCTGCCACGTATAATCTTGCGATTTTTCACACGCCGCTGCCCGTGGGTTATTTATATTCCACGCTGTACGCCGATGTGCATCACATCGGATTCATCAGTCTCACCTATCCCAAACTCGACACACTGTACGAATTGATGTTTGGAACACAGCGCGGGTTGTTTTTGCTTTCGCCGTTTTTGCTGCTCGCGCTGCCCGGTTTCGTTTTGTTTGCGCGCGCGAAACAATGGCGCGCGGAATTTTTGGTGTGTCTTTGGGCAGCCGTGAGTTTCTTTTTGTTTAACGGTTCCTCCGCGATGTGGCAGGGCGGTTTTGCCGTCGGACCGCGTTATCTCTTGCCCATGTTGCCGTTTTTGGCAATGCCCATTATTTTTGTCTTGAATTGGGCGCACACGCGTTGGCTGCGCGCGGCAATGTATGTCTTGGGGACACTTTCTCTTTTGTTGGTGTGGATTGAAACCTTGGGCGGACAATCGTTTCCACGCTATGAGCACAATCCCCTGCTCCAGTATTCGATTCCGGAATGGCTGCGCGGAAATATCGCGCGCAGTTTCGGAACACTCGTCGGTTTGCGCGATGTATGGGCGCTGCTGCCGCTTGCAATCTTTATCGTCATTGTGTGCGGCGTATTTGTGTGGCGGCAACGTGCCCCTGCCCGCGCGGTTCTTGCATCACCAGCACAAACCTCCGGCGCGCCCTCGCGCTAAGGCAGAGCCCATTGTCACTCACTTTATTTTCGGGAGAGTTTGCATGTCGCTTATGCGGTTTCGATTCAAACTGAGCAGTCTCGTCGCGCTGATTGTATTGGGTGTGTGCGCCATCGCGACGGCACAGCAAACGACGTTCGCTCAAACCGGACAAACTCCAAACGAATGGAGTCGTCCCCTGCCCGTCTCGGGCGCACTGCCCGGTTCGTGGTATCCGTCCGTCGCCGCAACTGACAACGGCATTGTCTCGATTATTTGGACGGTAACTCAAAATGGGCAGAACACGATTTATTTTTCGCAAAACGACGGCGTCGCGTGGAGTCGTCCCATTGATATTCTGATTGGCGGGCTACATGCGGACTTGAGACTTGACGGGCGAAACTTGCTGCATCTCGTGTACCAGAATGATACAGATGTATTCGCAAGCGACGCGCCGGTACAATTGGCAGGCGCGGCGACGAATTGGAACGAACCGCTGAAATTGAGCCGCCAAGCTGCGGACAGCGGAGATTTTCTCGTCGCGCCCGACGGAACGCTGCACGCGGTTTGGTCGGAAAGGAGCACGGATGACAAGAATGACTTGCAAGCGGTCTATAGTCAATCCAAAGACGGCGGGCAGTCGTGGGGCACGTATCACATTATCGGAGACAACATCGCGGACAGCACGCGCATTCGCCTGACGCGCGGGGCGAACGGGGCGCTCTATGCGCTTTGGGGCGCCAAACCTGATGGAAAAAATCTCGACGGCATCGCGGTCAATCTCTCTCAAGACGACGGCGTTACGTGGATGGGAGCGCCGCATACGTTGGCGTTTCCGAATGAACCCATGCGCCAACCCGCGCTGGCGGTAGACAAAAACAATGCGCTCGTACTCGTCTATGACTTTGGCGTCAAGGACGAAACCTTTTTCCAAGTCTCTACAGATGCAGGCGCGACGTGGAGCGACCAAAAACCCATTCCCGGTTTGTTTGCGGCGAATCCCGCGACGGGCAATGATTACTTTGCGCTCGCGAACGATTCCGCCGGACGCGTGCATCTCATCGCGGTCGGACGCAAGAGCAAAGACCAAACTTCGCCGGGTGTCTATCATCTCGTGTGGGATGGCGCGGCGTGGAGCAAACCGGAAGAACTGTATCAGAACGGCACCTTTATCGAGTTTCCCGATATTGCGGTCTCGAACGGAAATCGTCTGCACGTTGTTTTTTCCACGCGTGACCGCAATCGCTTGTCCGGCACACCGGATTCGTCCTATCAAATTTGGTATACCACCGCCGAGACCGATGCGCCCGCCGCGACGCGTGCGCCACTCCCGACATTCACGCCACAGCCGACGGACACGCCAACTCCACTGGCAACCGCCGAGCCCACGCGTCGTCCGACCTTGACCCCCGTCGCCGCAAGCAGCAACAGCGGCGGCGACGCACCGGCAGTGTCCAATCCGTTTCTCCCCATTGTCGTCGGCGTTGCACCGGTTCTCGTACTCATGGCAGTTGTGCTTGTGTTGAATCGCGTGTTGCGTCACCGCCGTTAATGGATATTCTCTTTCTCTCCAACGTCCTACCCTACCCGCTCGACGCCGGACCGAAAGTGCGCAGCTATTATGTACTGCGTTATCTCGCGCAGTATCACCGCGTCACGCTGCTCGCGCACACCCGCGTGGGAGACACGCCCGCCGCCATCGAGCATCTGCGTTCCTTTTGCCATGCTGTGCATCCCGTGCCGATTACGCGTTCGCGCGTTCGCGACGCGCGCCACCTCGCGTCGAGTCTCGTCCGCGCAAAATCGTTTTTGGTTCTGCGAGACGATCTTGCCAGTATGCGCGCCGCGATTGTTGACGTGAGCGCGCAGCAGCATTTTGACGCCGTCCACGCCGACCAATTATCCACCGCGCATTACGCGCTCGCGCTCGCCAATCTGCGACGTGTGTTGGACCAGCACAACGCCGTGTGGACGATCGTGGAGCGCCTCGCGCGCAACGAAGCGTTTCTCCCCAAGCGTTGGTTCTTGCGGCGCGAAACGCGTTTGCTCCAACGCCACGAAGCGGCGATGGGACAAGTATTCGACCAGGTCATTACGGTAACAGAACAGGATCGCCGCGCGTTAGAATTTCCCGACGCGCCCACGCGCGCGCCCATGCTCACTATTCCCATTTGCATTGACCCCGACGATTCGGTTCCGGTGAAACGCAACGCAAAAGCGCAAAACATTGCGTGTGTGGGCGGCATGTTTTATCCGCCTAATGTGGACGGCGTGTTGTGGTTTGCCCGTCACGTTTTGCCGCGCGTATGGAGTGACTTGCCACATACGAAATTTTTCATCGTCGGCGCGCGTCCCGCGCGTGAGCTGGTACGACTTGGCGAGCACGAACCACGCATTGTGGTCACCGGCTATGTGGCAGACACGACGCCTTATCTTGCGGACAGCGCCGCGTTTGTTGTGCCGCTGCGCGCGGGCGGCGGCATGCGCGTCAAGATTCTCGACGCGTGGGCACGCGCGCTCCCCGTCGTGACGACGACGATTGGCTGCGAAGGCATTTCCGTGCGTCACGGCGAAAATGTTCTCGTCGCCGATACGCCCGACGCGTTTGCCCAAGCCATCATCCAATTGCTGCGTGACCCCACCGCGGCAGACCAACTCGCGCGCGCCGGACGCGCATGGGTAGAAACGGCATACAACTGGCGAACCGTTTATCGCGCGTTTGATGCCATTTATCCTCACACGTGATCCAGAAAAAAATCACTTGACGGATCGAGTCAAAGCGTTATACTGCTGCTTCAGCCATTTGTCCTATTGACAATTAGCAATTTTTCGACACTGTATGCATGTGACGGATGACCATTGAGTGTTCTCTTGAAAATGTACGACAAAGACGATGAACTGCATCGCAGAAATTTGTCGTGCCGCCCCGCATTTTCATTCGACAGGAGTGTATCGAGATACATCTTCAACTCCCGTTTTCAAGATCGCGTTTTTGACGCCCTATACTCCAACGCGCATCCGTACCCGTTCCTTTCACTTTCTCAAAACCCTTTCCCGAAACGGGCACGCGGTGACACTTTTTACCGTCTGGACGGACCAAGCGGAACATCGCGCTCTACAAGAACTCGAAGCGTTTGGCATCCATATTGTCGCCACGCCTCTCCACCGCCGGCGCGTCCTCTGGAATAGTCTGCGCGGTCTGGCGAGCACGGTTCCGATTCAAGCGCGCTATTCTTGGGAACCGGGGTTGGCGACACGCTGGCTAAACGCTATCCGCGCCGCCGAATTCGACATCATTCATGTCGAACATTTGCGCGGCGCTCTGTACGGATTGCGCGTGCGCCATGCGGCGGGCGCGAGCGCGCCGCCGGTGATATGGGACAGCGTAGATTGTATCAGCGGACTTTTTCAAAACGCGCTTCTCAAATCGGTCCAGCGCACGAGCCGCCTCATCACGCGGCTCGAGTTGGGACGCACGCGAACGTTTGAGGCGCGTGCGATTCGCACATTCGACGAAACCTTGGTCGTGACGGAAGCCGAGCGCCAGCAATTACTCGCCCTGCCGTCGCCCAAGTCCAGCGCGGACCCGGCGCCGCGCGTGCACGTCGTGCCGAACGGCGTGGATGTGGAATTTTTTTGCCGAACCACAAATGAGCGCGAACCTGCAACACTCATCTTGAGCGGCAAGATGAGTTACCATGCCAACATCACGGCGGCGCATTTTCTGTTGGACGAAATCATGCCGCGCGTGTGGGCAGTGCGCGGCGATGTCCAAGTTTTGATTGTGGGCGCGGACCCACCGCTGTCATTGAAAGAGCGCGCCGCGCGGTCCAACGGACGCGTCGTCGTCACCGGCACCGTCGCGGACGTTCGACCCTATATGGAACGCGCGACGCTTGCTGTCGCGCCGATGGTGTATGGGGCGGGAGTTCAAAACAAAGTGCTCGAGGCAATGGCAATGCAAATCCCGGTGATTACCTCTCCACTCGCCGCCGCGCCATTAGGAGCGCAGCCCGACCGCGAGCTTTGGGTGGCGACCGATGCCGCCGAATTCGCCGCGAAAATTATCGCCGCGCTCGACGCGCCTGCGCGGCGCGCCGCGTTGGCGCAAAATGGTCTTTGTTTTGTCCAAGACCAATATTCCGTTCGCGCGAGTCTTGAAAAGTTACAGCAAGTGTACACCATAGCGCGTCAACGTCATCGTGGGGAGAGTTGAAAGGGGGGGGGCATGTCGGCGTACGAACTCGATAACAAATTTACGCGATTGCGCGCGAGCATTGGTCGTCAAGCACAGCGCCGCATTTTCATCTTGATGCTGGTCGGCGGCGATGCCGTTGCTTTGGCGCTTGCCTTTATCGCCGCGTATGGCGTGCGTTTTTATTTTGATTTACCAGTCTTTGACGATACGGGCTTGCCCCAAATTCGTCAATTGGAAAGCGCGCTACTGCTGATTCCGCTTTGTCTGATTGTTTATGCGCTGTTCCAACTTTACGACTGGCAGTATTTGCTGGGTGGCACGCAAGAATACGCGCGCATCTTTAATGCGACGACGGTCATTGTCACCATCATTATTGTTTCCTCATTCGCCTTTCCGGTCGTGCGGATTTCGCGCGGATGGATCGCGTTGTGTTGGCTTTTTGGCATTACGGCGGCGCTCACGACACGTTGGCTCCAGCGCCGCTTCGTCTATCGTTTACGGCGTTATGGCATTTTGACGCGGCGTACACTCATTGTCGGCGCTGATGCCGAAGCCATCGCGATTGCGGAACAGCTGCGCGGGATTCCAACCTGCGGCGCCGAGATTATTGGCTTTGTCGCCGACGCGCAGCCGCCGGGCACCGTGCTCACGGAAAATCTTGTCGTTCTCGGTCCGCTAGACCATTTGCCAGCGCTCGTCACGTCGCTGGACGCCCAAGAAATTATTGTCTCGACCACTGCTTTGACGCGACAGCAAATCATCAACATTTTTCAGGATTATGCCTTTTCCGAAAACATTGACGTACGCTTGTCTTCGGGCTTGTTCGAAATTTTTACAACCGGCGTCCATATCCGCGAAATCGCATCCGTCCCACTCGTCAGCATGAACAAGGTGCGGCTCGACCCGTGGGAATCGGCAATCAAGACGGCGATGGATTATTTGGTCGCGGCGGGGATGTTGATCGTCTTGGCGCCAGTGATGCTTGCGATTGCGCTCTTGGTGAAACGCGATTCGCCCGGTCCTATTTTGCACAGACGACGCGTGGTCGGGCGCGGCGGGCGCGTGTTTGATGCGTTCAAGTTTCGGAGCATGTACGTCAACGGGCATGAAATTCTCGCCGCCCACCCGGAAATGCAAGCCGAGCTGCAAGACGCTCATAAACTCAAACAGGACCCACGCATCACACCGCTTGGGAGAATTTTGCGCCGCACTTCGCTGGATGAACTGCCGCAGCTGTTCAATGTCTTGCGCGGGCAGATGAGTCTGGTCGGACCGCGCATGATCACGTTGGAGGAAACCCAAAAGTACGGCAAATGGCGATTAAACTTGTTGACCGTCAAACCCGGCATCACCGGACTCTGGCAAATCAGCGGGCGCAGTGATGTTTCCTATGACCAACGCGTGCGCCTCGACATGTACTATATTCGCAACTATTCCATTTGGCTCGACTTGATGATTTTGTGGCGCACCATTCCGGCGGTACTGCGCGGACGCGGCGCGTATTGAGAGAAACCAAAAGGTCTTTTGCGCTCCATCTGTTTTAGCATATAATTTCGCTGTTGCATGGATGTCATCTGAAAAGCGCAACGTTTCGGTCTGAGGAGCAGGATGGAATTACGACAATATTTTTCGGTTTTGCGGAAATGGCTGTGGCTCATCGTCGTGGCGGCAGTCGTCGCCGGCGGCGCAAGTTATTACGCGACTTCGCAGCTGCCCAATCAATATCAGGCAAGCGCCAAAATCATGGTCGGTCAAAGCTATCAATCCTTGAACCCCACGACCGGTCAGATGGCAACCTCTTCCGCGTTGGCGCAAACGTATATTCAACTGGTCAAGACTTCGCTCGTGCTGCAAGGCGTCATTGACGAACTCGGTCTCAACATGTCCGTCGCGGCGCTGCGCAATATGGTCACCGCGAGCCAAATCGAAGGCACCCAAATCATTGAAATTCGCGTCACGGATACCAATCGCACCCGCGTCGCCAATATCGCCAACTCGGTCGCGCATCAACTCAGTCTGCTCGGTCCTGCCACCAGCGATACGGAATTGGCAAAACGACGCGAGTTCGTCCAATCGCAAATAGACGACCTCGAAAAAAAGATTCAAGACGCCGACCAACAAATCCAGGACCTGGAAAATTCCATCAAGGTGACGACCAGCGTGCGCGATGCCGCCGACAAACGCGCACAGGTCGAACAGCTGCGTACCCAACAAGCCACCTGGCAGCAGCAATACACGCAGTACGTAAACTTTATCACGCCGCAAACGCCCAATACGCTTTCGGTGTTGGAACAGGCAGACGTTCCCGACGCGCCTTTTGCGCCCAACATGGCATTGAACGTGGGCTTGGCAATTGTCGTGGGGATTATTCTCGCGGTTGCCGTTGCGTTCTTGATTGAATATTTGGACGACACGCTCAAAAGCAAAGAAGACATCAGTCGCATCCTTGCGATTTCCACGCTAGGCGAAATCGGTTCTCTGCGCGGCAGCAAAGGCGACAAATTGGTCACAGCAAACGAGCCGCGTTCCGCGAACGCCGAAGCGTATCGCATTTTGCGCACCAATATCAGTTTCTCCTCAGTGGACAAACCATTGCGTAGTATATTGCTGACCAGCGCCAGCCCGAGCGAAGGCAAAAGCATTACTGCCGCGAACTTGGCGATTACGATGGCGCAAGCCGGCTATCGCACTATTTTGGTGGACTGTGACTTGCGCAAGCCGTCGCAACAAAAAATTTTTGGGGTCTCCAACGACGCCGGTTTGACCAACTGTTTGCTCTCCCATACAAACCTGAATAACTTTATGCGACCCACGCGCGTGGAAAACTTGCGCTTGTTGCCTTCCGGCCCCATTCCGCCCAATCCCGCCGAATTGCTCGGGTCGCGCAGTATGAGCGAGCTGCTCGCGGCGCTCCATAACGACTCGGATATTTTGATTGTGGACAGTCCGCCGGTGCTCGCCGTTGCCGACGCGTCCATTCTCACGCGCGTGCTGGATGGCGTATTGCTGGTCGTTGACAGCGGACAAACACGACGCGACTCGGCGCTGCGCGCCAAAGAGACCCTGACCCAAGCCGGGGCGCGGATTCTCGGCGTCGTTCTGAACCGCGTCGCGCCGGGCAATACGTATTACGCCTACAACAACAAGTACTATTCGAACCAAAGCGAACCAAGTAAAGGACGCTCCAATACTCCCGCGTCCGAAACCACGAGCTGAGCTCTTTGGTCTCGTACGTGTTCGATAATTTTGTATGACGCGCGTACGTGGCGCGTCATACATTGTCTTTCGATACAGCGTTTTCCTGTACTGGCAAGAGCAACCTCTGCGAGGAATGGATTGTCTGAATGGATGAAATGAACAAAACCCCGGGCACAGAACCCACGCCAACTCAACCCGGTTCTGCCCAAGGTAAATCGAACGACCCGACGTCTGGTCAACCATCCGAACCGCGTCGTCCCTCTCGCTCGATTACATCAAAACGAGTCGTCATTCCTCCGGATGCGAAACGCGCCGCGAAACGCGGCGCGCCTGCCACACCGTCTGCCGCCGAACCCACAAGTATCGAACCGGCAGCGCCGGCTTTACCGCGCACAGAACTTGAGCCCGAACAAACGCCCGAGCCATTGTCAACGTCAACGCATAAAGCCGCTGAGGAGCAAATTGTTGTCTCTACCGACACCGCGCAAATATCAACGGCAGACGCGACCCCCACGAAACCCACAGCGGGTCAAGAGCCCGACACCCGCACCTTGATACCGAGCATTATTGACGAACCCACGCCAGCACCGGCGGAGCCAACGCGCGGTCTCAGCCCAAGCAATTTGCCGTATCTGCCAAGCACACCCGGTCTTCAACCCGTCGTCGAGACGCCCGCCCCGAGCCGCCGCGTTCTCGAATTCGCTTTGTGGGGCATTGCCATTTTGCTGCTCGTCGGTGCAGCCTTCTTGGTGCTTCCGCAGATTTTTCCGAATCTCGCTTCCAATCAACAAGCGGTTGCTACGGAACCACCCGCGACTGCCCAAGTTGCCGCCGCGTCACCCAAAGCGCCTTCGCCGACGACAACGCAGCTGCCAACGCAAGCGCCAACGCAACCCAATGTCGCTTCAGCAACTACCGCGCCGCTGGTGATTCCGACGCCGCCGCAAAATGGAGAACAGCTTAGCTTATTGACCGACGGCAATCTCACCGGCTGGATTGCGAACGGCGACTCGACCGTGCATTATGGTGACGCCAATCTCAACGCGGGCACACTGCAAGGCAAGACGTACACGAGCATCCTGCAATTCAACTTGAGGAATTTGCCAGCCGACACCAAGATATTGTTTGCCGCGCTCGAATTCACGGGGCGCGATGCTTCGAACCTCGGGTCAACCGGTGAATGGCAATTTGACTTGGTCGAGAATCCGCTCCGCACCGATTGGGCAAATGCTACGCCGGAACAAATTCAATCCGCCAAATCGCTGGGCGTTCTCGGCAAATTCCAAGCTGCCGACCTCGGCGCAGGGCGTTTGAATCGTCTTTTGCTGGATGATGCGCAGATGCAGCTGCTGCAGCAACAATTCAAAAGTGGCAGCGCCGTCTTGCGCATTCGCGGTCCGCAATCGGGCGGCGACAATCTTTTTACATGGGAATCGGGCGTGGGAGGTTCCGCTGTCAACGCGCCCACCTTGCACTTGGTCGTCGTGCCGGGTAAATACGTCGTCGTCACCAACACACCCCAGCCGCGCAATGTCTTGACCGCCGCAGCATACGTCGTGCGCGGGACCGACGCCGCCAAGCGCCTCGGCACACCGACGCCATTTCCGCCGGGTGTCGCCACCGCCACGCCAGGCGGCGAGATTGTCGAGATTCCCTTCGAGACCGCCGTTTCGGGCAACGACGCAACTGCCATCGCGCGCTCGCAGCTCGCGACCGCCATCGCCGCGACGACGGGCACGTACACGCCAACGCCGAAGGGCGCAGTGATTATTTTCCCGACGTTTACACCTGTCGTCATCTCGCCCAACGAACTCGCTACTGCCACACCCGTCCCGGCGAACGCTAACTTGGTCGAGATTCCGATTGACTATGACAAGTGCAATTGCCAAAATCGGATTTTGCTCTATTCCAATCGCTACGGCGGCAAAGATACGTACCCCATTATGATTGACCCGGATGGGACAGAATTGGGCAAGCTCTCCGGTGATTTCTATTATCGCCTTGCCGCCGCACGCGAACCGTATTCGCCGGACCGCAAACGCCGCCTGATTTATCCCACTGATTCCAAAGGCATCCAACAAATCGGAATCCAAGATTTAGAAACAGGCGACATTACCTTTATCACTCATTTCCCCAAAGGCATCGCGTACGACGCGGCATGGGCGCCGGATGGCAGCGCGATTGTTTTTGTCTCGACCGAAGTGGATAATGCCGACCAAATTTATCTCTATGACTTTGGCACCGGACAAATCAAGACGCTCATCAAAACGCCGGGCGGGCAGCCGTGGTTCAAACATCCGTCATGGTCACCCGACAGTCAACAAATTGTTTATTGGTCGAGCGTTTCCGGCAACAGCCAAATCTGGGTCATGAATCGCGACGGGTCCAATCAACACAACATCAGCAACAACAGCTTTACCGAAATTGACCCTGTGTGGGTCAAATAAGGCGAATCCACTCAGCCCGGCAATCCCCATACAGAGCTGCCGCAAGCAGCTCTGTATTCTTCACAACGAAATTTCCTGAAAGGCGCGCTTATGCCTGCATTGCTCGAGCTACTTGACCAATACTTTTTCGCAGATGTTCCCGGAATGCAAGCCCGCACCGTGCTTGTACACGGCTGGGAACATGCGTCCAACATCTCATGGGAAACTCTGTACGTCCAAGCCCTTGAGGACGCGCTCACCGAAGAATTGCCCCACCTCTCGGCGTACATCGGTCAAAACTCTACCTATCCTTCGCGCGAGGAACTGGCGCACGCGCTGACGACGGACCTTGGGGACGCGGGCAATGCCCTCCGCACGCGTGACCTTCACAGCGGCGCGTTCCTCACCGAATTGGCGCGCACGATGCAGTCACAGCGCTTGATTCTTGTCAATCAACACAACCTCTTTACCGACGAGTACCGCCAAATTCTTTTGAACCTGTTCGATTACGCAAACGCGCACTTTAAATCCGCCATCGCCAACAATCAAGAACAGTTCGCCGCCGCGCTGGAGCAAGCCAGCCAACACGATTCCATTTTGACGGCGTCCATTGCCAATTTCCTGACGCGCCAATTTGGCATCACACTCGAATCTTTGCCGGCAGCGCCCCCCCCCCCGCAACCTATGAC